>Ga0209319_1000848_pt1 | contig 31250 bp, 24 predicted proteins | sample RifGroE2_FD_184000 | JGI IMG/M metagenome (GOLD analysis project Ga0209319, IMG submission 184000) | Groundwater microbial communities from Rifle, Colorado - Groundwater E2 (SPAdes) (version 2) | ecosystem: Environmental > Aquatic > Deep subsurface > Groundwater | place: Rifle, Colorado, United...
CACAATAGAAAATTACATCAAAAACCAGGGCAGGGAAAAAGATATTAAACAACTCAAGTTATTCGAAATCTAACATGCATTTAATTAGACGCCCTGTGGTGTCCCCAAAGACCCACAGGGTATTCACAAAATATTTTTTGCTTGAGTAAGCCTTTGTTTTTTCTAAAATTTTCCTGTGATTGCCCGCCTCGCGTCGACGAGCAATCGTCTTCGCGAGTCGAGGCGGGTGTCGAGTGAGGGAAAATTTTAGATAAAAAACAAAGAGCGTCGAGGATATTTTTTCAAAAAATTTAGATTACGAATTCGTTTAAACATAACAAATAAATGAAATACGAAATAAAATCACTCTCTGATAATATAAAAGAATTCAAAACAGACAAAATGTCAGTTCCAGCATTATTTTTCATGAGTCAAAATCTTCTTCCTGAGGAAGAAACATTTTCTCAAGTAGAAGACATAGCTTCAAACAAAGATGTCTTTTTTCGCAACACTGTAGCTATGCCAGATGTCTGTTCCAAGCCAGGCAGAAAAAATGCCGCCGGAACAACCATCGCCAGCGAAAAATATATTCTCCCGCAAGTTAATGATTCTGATCCAAATTGTGGAATGCGACTTGTCAAAACAAACTTAAACGAAGATAACATCTCGCCAGAAGAAATTCATAAATTATTTCAAGAATTGGTTGAGGTTGTTCCTACCAAAAAATTTGTTGGCACAAAAGTGCCTTTCAATGTTGTGGTTGATATCTGTCGCCAAGGCACAAAAGCAATCATTAAACATTTAGGAATCCAAACCAAAAATGAACTCGAAAACACTCAATGCGGAGGAAGCTTTTTTGAAAAAGAAATGACCCGTCAGGATATTTTTGATGTCATCCCAAAACTTTATTTAAACTTTGCCAAATATCGCCTTGGAGTTCTTGGTGCCGCTGGCAATCATTTTCTTGATTTGATGAAAGTTGGAGATATTGCCGATCCACAGATGGCAGAAAAATTAGGAATCAAAAAAGGTCAATATCTTTTCATGATTCACACTGGAAGCGGAATATTGGGGCAATACACGATGTATACTCACACAGCCAAAAAAGCTGAACATCTTTCACAAGCTCTCATGGTTGCACTTGGGCGAATGACATTCAATTCCAGCAAAAAAGATGTTTACAAAAAGATGCAGGAAAAAATAAAATTGCACATGACCAAAGATGATTCACTTTTGAAATATGATGCTGCTGGCGACGATGGCGAACTATACATGAATGCACGTGCCGCCGCTTCAAATTTTGGCACTGCTAACAGAGCTGTTATTACTCACAACATTTCACAGACAATCAAAAAATTGTTTGGCCGTGATCCTGAAATGGATTTGATTTATGATCTGCCACACATTTCCATTACCAAGGAACAACATTTTGGAAAGGATGTAATGGTTCATCGTTCCAACACTTCGCGTGCCTTTGGTCCAAGCAAGATGTCCCATCATCCAATTTACAAGGAAACAGGAGAACCAGCATTTATCCCATCTTCCATGAGCACTGATGCCTACATTTGCGTTGGCACAGACAGAAATGATCAAAGTTTTTATTCTGCTCCGCACGGAACAGGTAAAGGCAAAAACAACAATGAAAAAAGCATTTCAAATAAAGAAGAATTATTTGCAAAAATGAAAGAAAAAGGTGTCCGACTTTATAACGCAAAGTCTTCAATTGTTATTAATCAAGATTCTGCCAGATATAAAAATATCGACGAAGTAATAAAGGGTGTTGAGGCAAACGGCGTCGCTCATGTCGTCGCAAAAATGCAACCAGTGGCAGTTATTATGTACTAAATAGTAAAAAGTTATAAAGTTATAAAGTTATAAAGTAAATACAAAAATACTTTACGAACTTTAAGAACTTTATGAACCTTATAAACTTTTGTGAAAATTATAAGCATCTCCGGTCTTGATGGGTCTGGAAAATCCACTCAAATAGAACTGTTAAAAAATTATCTTGAATCGCAAGGCAAGAAAGTTTTCTATTTTCATGCTGTTCAATTTTCTATCGCCAATGTTCTTAACAATCAACAATCAACGGTCAATGGTCAACAGGAAACAAAAAGTGTAACAAAGGCCGGTTGGTTTAAAATTCAACTTCGCAAAATAGCTCTTATCATAGATTTAATGAGATTCAGTTTGCTACGTAACAAATTACGCAACTCCGGCTTTGATTACATTCTTTCCGATCGCTATTTCTACGACAACATAATTAATATAAACTATCTGTCTCATCAGTCCTATATGTCTTCTGTTAATTTTGTTCCCCGCCCCAATTTTGCTTTTTATCTGCAAACTGATCCAAATGAAATAATCAAACGCGACCGCGTGCCAGATCAAGGAATTGAATATTTAAACAAGAAAAAAGAATTACTCGACCAAGCCGCTGCAAACTGGAACTTAAAAATAATCGACGGAAACAGAAATAAAGAAGAAATATTTGAAGAAATAAAAAAAGAGGCTGGCCTTTGACCAACCCCTTGTGAAACCAACCTCTTGCAAAAAACTACCGTTCTTCTTCTTTGCAAACAACTCTTTTGCAGAAATTATTCATGATAAATTTTGGAATATCGCCAATTTCTACAATCTTGAAAGCATTAAACCTTCCAGCTTTCAAGTAGAGCTCCTCACCTTTTTCATCCATCAATAAATAGTATTCCACGTTTGACTTAGCAAGCCCATTTTCCCTGGGAAGCGTGCACTTAACAGATGGATTTGCGCTTGTTCTTCCTGCGATAAAATACACCTTAAAATTATCAGGGGGTATCCAATAAAATTCATGACACAGTCCCTTCCTGATCTCGCCACCAATCCCCCTGAGCAATTCAAAATTTTTAGCCTTTGTTTTCTTAGAAAGATTAAAAATCTCTATTCTTTTTATGGGTCGCCCCATATTTCTCAGAAAATTCTGTTCAACAACTGCAAGAATCTGACAACAAAGTGTTGCTTTCGGACTTTTTTTCATGATATTTCCCCTTTCTTATTGAGTTTTTAAAGTATCTCTAGTACAATACACTTATGCAAATAGAACAATAAAATATAGCATATAAACAACCTTATGTCAAGCAACAATCTCGCAAAATCAACAATGTGGTTAATTGCCAGTGAAATAATCTTCAATCTTTCTGGATATATCATTCACTCTTTTGTCGGTCGCATTTTGGGACCGGCAGATTATGGTCGTTATGGTTTGGTTGTGACAATGACCACAATGATAATCATCCTCATTGGCAATGGAATTCCGACCGCCATGGCCAAATATATCAGCGAGATTTTTGAAACAAATCCGCGTCTTGTGCTTGTCATCAAAAGAAAAGCATTAATATTGCAATCAATTCTTATCGGCTCAATCACTGTTGTTTTCTATATTTGCGCACCGCTTATCGCCATGGCACTGGGCGACCCAACACTCACACCACTTTTTCGCATCTCAACCCTCATAATTCCCTCTTTTGCTGCGGCATCATTCTATTTTTCCTTCTATACAGCCCTACACAAGTTCAATGTCCAATCTGTTCTTAAAACTTTGCGCTCTATATTGAAGGTGGTGGCAATCGTGGGGCTTGCATACGCTTTTGGAGTCCCAGGATCGATTGTGGGATATGCCGTAGCCGCATTGAGCGTCTTTTTGATCGCTTTTTCTCTTGATCAGCTCAAATATACCAAAGAAATTAAAAAGGCTGCCAAGGCTCAAAATTTGAGCCTACAGAACGAATTTGAGACAAAAAAACTGCTCACATACGCCTGGCAGGTTATTCTCTTTTTCTTGGCCTATGAACTTCTCATTAGCATCGATTTATACCTCGTGAAAGGCATCCTGCATAATGACCATTTAACTGGAATTTATAACGCAGCCCTAACAGTCGGGCGTATTCCATATTATATTTTTTACGCTTTTACCATCATGCTTTTGCCAGTAGTTTCAAAATCAACTGCTGAAAAAAACATTGAGCATGCAAGCACAGTAATAAAACAATCACTCAGGCTCATATTAATCACGCTTGTTCCTGCAGTTGTCTGTCTTTCAATTTATTCAGAACAAATTTTATTCATATTCTTTGGACACGGATATCAAGAAGCTGCACTGCCAATGTCAATTTTGTCATATGGAGTGGGTTTTTTGACTATTTTCTATGTGCTAAGTTTTGTCATGAACGGAGCTGGAAAAACAAAAACAACCATGACTATTGCAATTGCGGGATTTCTCTTGAACACCATCCTGAATTACATCCTTATAAAACAATATGGTCTTGTTGGAAGTGCTGTTGCAACATCCTTAGTTTCGGTTTTTGTTGCAGTCATGATATACAACATCACTTCAAAGTATTTTGGAAATTTGCTGACAAAAAAGACTCTTGGAAAAATAATGCTTGCAGCATTTCACATTTTCATATTTCAAAGATTTTTATCAACAGGACAATATTCCTTTCTTCTTTCAATAGTAATTCTTTTTGCAATCTATTTTTCATTTTTGATAATTCTCAAGGAAATATCAAAAAAAGATCTTACCTATCTTGCTGAAATATTAAGCAAGAAGAAAAAACAAAAAGAAGTGGAGGAAGAATTGTCAGGCAATGAGCCAAGCGCCTGATCCATGAAACTTAAACCAAGAGCGTGCCGAAAAAGATAACAAGCAAATCAAAATACCATTCAAAATAACCATGTGTTGCGTGTGACCCTGTATCACTTTACCCTCAAAGAAAATATTGAAAACTGTCCATGAGAAACACATTTTTCAATTTCATATTTCTTCAATGTTTTTGCTGGCAGATCGCATCCTGTATCAGCACTTTTTATGTAAAAAATATTGTCTCCACTTTCCAATTTGACTTCTTCGCGCAATTCAATCAAATTCAATGCGTATTTTTCTGACAAAAACTGCAATGGCCTAAGCATTTTGAAAAGATATCCAGCTTGCGCATCAAGAACAAGTGTTTTTTGATCCTGAGAATTATTTTGGAGAAATTCAACAATAAAATTTTCCTCTCCTAATGTCGCATAATCAAAATCGCCATTTATTTCCCTTCCACCATTTTTCAAATCCTTGAATGTGCCATATATTTTTTGAAAATTGAAAAAGGAAAGTACAAGCACCGCAATCAAAATGACAAGAATTTCCTTTCTGAACTTTTTGGATAAAAATGAAACCCAAAAACCAGCGAGAAAAAAAGGGATGAAACTTAGCCCAAGAAAGAAACGAACTGACAGTTCAGTTGCCCAAGCAACAAAGAAAAGAAATGAAATTCCAACATAAACTGACAAAATTATGAGCATATCTTTTTTCTTTTGTTCCTTTTCTTTTTTTGCGCTGCGTCCCAAAAGAAAATAACCGCCAAAGGAAAAAATTGCAAAAAATATCCAGACAGCAACAAAAGAAACTTTTTCAAAAATGGTCATTCTTTTTCCATCCAACTTATTTACAGTCTTTATGTCTCCCCTGTATCCACATTCCTCTTCATCGCCCAGTGCAGAAATGATGTGTCCATTTGATTTGATGTGACAAGAAATATTTAATAATAAATTCTCGCCGAAACTTGCGTTTCTTTGATTTTTTTCTGTTGCCCCTAAAATTAATTGCAAGGAATTTACTCCTCCAGTTTTAATCTCACTGATAATTTGAGCAGTATTAACAAAAAGTGCCGCAGCCAAAATGATCGCCATTATTGAGAAACCAATCTGTTTTTTCTTGAAAAGAATCGTTGCTGCAACAATACTTACAACAGGAAGAATTATGAGCAGCGATGTGTGCAACTGCATGCTTATTCCCAAAGCTATTCCACACAAAATCGCCCACAAAATTTTCTTGCTTTTTTCACTGCCCATCAAGCCATGCAATGAATACAAATACAGCATCACGAAAAACGGTGTCGAGTTTGGATTCCATGCAAAACGAGAATATTTGACTGCAAAATATGAAATGACATACAGCCACACAACCATCAGAGAAATTCTTGAATTAAAAAATATTTTGGCAAACAAAAAAAGTAACGGGATTGAAAGAATTGCAAAAAGCAAATCTGGATATGCCGCAACCTGAGGATGACTTCCAAAAATTTTCACGGAAGCTATTTGAAAATAATAAAAAACCCCACCAAGCTTGAAAGATGTTCCACCAGCCCATGGCCCAAGAAGCGGAATCGGTTCCCTGCCTTCTGAAACATTAATCGCCAATCTGGCATCTCTTGCTTGATCTGCATTAAATCTTAGCCACTCAGAAAAATTGTAGCTACGCAGAAAAAAACCCACCGCAACAAACAAGATTATAGCAATAAATACATTCTTTTTGTTCATCTGTTTTTAATTAAATCATGACTTACGCATTTTGTTTTTAGAATTTCATGCAAATAACTCACATGGATAAATCCTTCCAAAAAACTCTTTCTTCCCTGCCAGCATTTCCAATGCTTTCCAAGCTCTGAATAATTCCAAAACCTGATCCACTGTCAGAACCAGAATTTTCAGTTTTTGCAACATCTTCATCTGTTTCATCATTTTCTCTCTCTTCTTGGGCTTTTTCTTCTTTGGCGGATTTTTTCTTTTTGAATGGATTGTCTATTTTCTTCTTCCCGGAAAGTTCATTCTCATTTATCGCAAAACGAACAACTGTCATATCTCCAAAATTTCCTTGATTTATTTTTTCTATATGCTTTCCATAATATCTGTCAAAATAGTTGTTTTTCGTGAAATACACAAAATAGTAGCATTCTTTGTCAGAAACATCTATCGTTCCCCATTTTATGCTGTCCTCTCTTTTTTCTCCAATGCTTTCCAATGCATACGTGAAAAGACTTCTATATACTTCTTTTGGCGGTATGATGGTAAATGTTTCTTTTTCACAATCATTACTAATAAATCTGGCCACTTTTTCCAAGTGCCACCAAGATTCTCCCTGTACTGATTTCAAAATTGCAGATTTTCTCGGTTTTGTCACTTTTTGCTGAGAATCCCCCATTTCAGAAAACCATGCCCCAACGCTATATGCATTGGCAAAAACTGGAAGAGCAAAGATTATTATCGGTATAATTATTTTGTGCTTAAAATCAAAAGTTTTTTCAAGTAATAAAGCAATGAATCCCAAAAAGATAAACGGCAACGGCAAGATAACTAAAAAATGTCTTGGTTGAAGTTGCGAAGCTAGGCTTGTGTACATTACAAAATATGAAAAAAACCAAACAAGCACAAGAAAAATAAGAAATTTCTTTTGCGAATCTTTTTCCCTGATAAAACAAACAACCCCAGAAAAAGCGCCTGCGACGACCAACAAGCCAGACCAATTGATGACATACTTTGGCAAATTTACAAGTCCGCCTAAAATGGTCAGAAAATATTTGGAAAAATTAAAATAATTTTTTTGCAAAAGTGTCAAAATTCCAGAATCAGAACTCTTTTTACCAATTGAGGCAAGAAAATTCATGGCATTATTCCCCTGAGTTGCAACATCACTCAAAATAACCGGCACATAAAAGAGAAAAAATATCAAAAAAATTATTCCCAAATATCCTGCATGTTGTCTGATTGATTTTTTGAAATAAATCCTTCTGGCAACAAAAACAGCAAATATTATGAACGGAAAAATCAAAAATGAAACATAGTGTAGTTGGCTTGCAACTGAATATGCGATTCCAATGGCAACCGACCAAACAATTTTCCATTTTCTTTGCTCAGCATTGAAAAATTTGAACAGGGCATAGAAAAAAAGCAAATTGAAAAATGGTAACGAATTTGGATTCCAAGCAAAACGAGAATATTGAATAGCAAAATAACAAACAGAATACCCAAGAGTCAAAGCCAGCGCCCAATTTTTTGAAAAAAGTTCTTTCAAAAAAAGATACATCAACCCCAGAGTTAAAATTGAAAAAAATAAATCCGGATATGCAAAAACAGCTGGAGTGCTTGTTCCAAAAATTGATGCTGAGAGATATTCAAAATAATAAAATATCGGACCCAATCTCAAAAAAGTTCCACCAGCTTTTGGTCCAAGCAGTGGCAAATATCCAGGCCCATTTTCAACAGCCTTGCTCACCAAAAAAGCATCTCTTGCCTGATCTCCTTGAAAAAAAAGCCAGTCTTCGAGATTATATGTACGCAAGAAAATTCCAACCACAAAAACAAGTGCGAGCGCTGCAGCAAAAACATATTTTTTATGAGCAATATTCATCTTATTGTCTTAATCATATCAATAAATTAAATTTACAATTCCGATTCATCGGATTGTTCTGCTTCTTCATCTTCCATATCTATACCGCGTATACCAAAAACATCTTTCCAAAACAAGCGATCATTTGGTCCATTTGAAGATTTTTTATTTTTAAAGTCTGGATCTATTTTTCTTGCAGGAAAAAACATTTCATAAATAGAAATCTGTCCCAATATCCTTGAATCCAAAAATTCAACTTCTTCTCCAAATCTCTTTTGAAGAAATTCAAGCTCGGTTTGTGAAGGAATAACTGCAAAAAATTGAGCATTTGGATCTTCATTAATTGTCTTGCTAAAAGTTGCAAATTTTAAACTCGAATCCTTTTTTTGCTCAAAAATATATCTCAATGGTTGAGCATGTTCTTGTTTAACATAAAAGTATAAGGTTATATCCTTGTTTTGCCTATTTGCATACATAAAATCCACCGCTTCTTGCAACTGACCAAGTGTCACACCATCCTTGGCTTTCAAAATAAGCGTGCGATCCACTTCAACATTGCTTATTTGCGAATCTCGCTGTTCTCTGAACCAAACTGAAGTTCCAAGCATATTCAATCCAAGAACAATTGCAAACAATCCAGCTATTGGATATTTTGAATTTTTTGAAAATTTTTCTTCAAAAAAATTAAAAACAATTCCGATCAAAATAAATGGCACTGCAAAAACAAGAATAAAAAATCTTGGCCTCAAATCAAAAGAAACTGGTGTTGTCAAAACAAAGAACACCCCAATCCAGATGAAAAATAACAACAAAAAATCTTTTCTTGTGCCAGCTTTTTCTTTTCTAAATGCTCGCACTGCCAAAATCATCGCCGAAACAAGAAGAATTATCGTAAAGGTTGCCAACAAAGCATTGTTCTCCAATCTTCCAACATTGCAAGACGATGTTGTAATCAAACAATAATATTTTGTGTTCTCCTGGAAGTTTTTTCCAATTTTTTCAATAAAGGGCTTATTACTAGGTTTTGAACTGAGTGCCTGCACAAAGTTTCCAACATTTTCACCTTTTTTCATGACATCACTGACGATAACTGGTGTATAAAAAAACGCAAAGACTGCCAAGAATGTGATGGCATAGAGTGACATTTTTTTCCAAAAAATCGTTGAAGAAAATTCTTGAAGCCTTTCTTTTCTCCAAAATTTGAAACGAAGCAAAATGAAAAGACCAGATGCTCCAAGCAAAACAAAAAAACCAAAAAAATGAAGCTGTGAACCGATTGCTAATGCCAACGACCAAAGCGCAATCCAGGTCAGTTTCTTTTTCATTTTTTCCTCATTCAACATTTTCAACAAAGCAAAGAATGTCAACAAAACAAAAAATTGCAGCGAGTTTGGATTCCACGCAAAACGAGAATATTCAATAATTATAAAAGAAAAAGCATACATGGTTGTGATTGCAAGCGAAATTCTCTTTGAAAAATATAGGCGCGAGAAAAAATACAGCAAAATAATGGCCAAGATGGAAAAGAACAAATCTGGATATGCAAAAATTTGCGGCTCAGTTGAATTAAAAATCTTTCCTGAAATATATTGGAAATAATAATAAGCAGGTCCAAGTCTCAAAAATCCATTGTCCACCTGTGTAGCACCAGCTCTTGGCCCCAAAAGAGGAAGCATCATTGGCCCATTTTCAATTGCATTGCCAATCAAATTAGCATCGCGACCCTGATCCATCTTAAAATAAAGCCAGTCATCAAAATTATAAACTCGCACAAAGAAAGCTGCCACCACAATCAGAAACAATGCTATTGCAACCTTATTTTTCTTGACCAAAGCCGTGATATTTTGCATATTTTTTATTTAGAAAATTTATAGTCAATAGAAAAATCATTCAAATTAATTATAGCATAGGCACCCTCCGAACCTTGATAGCTCAGAGCTCCTTCGCCATAGTAATTAATTCCGTTGTATTTTTTTTGCCATGGAATGTGAAAATGTCCGGATAACACCATTTTAACATTTTTATTGTCATGTAAAATGTTTTCCATTTTAGCATATTCGTCCAAAACAACATCCTCCAAGTTTAATGGAAAAATAGGGATATGCATTGCAATGATAATCCTCTTGTCTGTTTTTAACACACTACTCAGCCATTCAAGCTGAGTATCATCAACACCGCCAAAATATTTATTTCCATCCTTAAATGGCTCAACATTATTAATAGCAATTATTCTGACATTACCTTGATCGGTAAAATAATATTGCAAATTTCCAAAAACACCTAGTTCATTCATAACTGCTGAATTATCGTGATTTCCCTTGACCCAAATGACGTTCATACATTTTTCTTGAGCAATCATTTCAATATTTCTAGCATAATCCGAACCACTAGTATTAGTATTGTCGCCAGTGCTGATCACAGTATAAATACCCTCGTCACTCAAATCATCAAACACCTTGTTCAAGTATTCCCCATATCTTTTTGGATATATGGTTCCACTATCAACAGTTCTTCTCTTGAATTTATCAGCATGAATATCACTAATCCACCCAATTTTAGTATCATCGAAATTTTGAACGTATTTCGCCAAGCAAGCTAATCTTTGACCTTCATAATGGAAAAAATTTGGCACCAGCATGGGATCAATCTGATCCACTTTCTTTATTGATTTGAGATTTTCAAAGGAATACCTATTAAAATATTGCCATTTTTTAAAATCATAAAGATGAAGCCACAAAGAAATTGCAACTAAAATTGTGCAAAAAACAGCGATTAATAACAGTATTGTCCTTTTTTTAAAATATTTCATTTTTTGAATTTAAATATCTTGAATTTTTATTTCAATTCATCATCATGATAGTAATCTCATTAAATTTTGTGCATTTTTTTATTGTTCCATAGCTTTTATAAGATTCTCCTTGTTCACATTTTTTCGACATTTCATCAACAGCCACAAACAAAGGGATTTTTGGATCAAAAATTTCATCATTAAGAGGAACCACCTCAATTCCTGATTCTTTTGTGAAATACGAAACACGATTAGCAAAACGACCCAATAAAACTTTTTGCCCTCCAATTTGAATTGTTTTCGAATCCCCCGCCTGAACTACCAAATATTCCGCTATATATCTAACCTGATTCACTGTTCCATCAATCATGCTGCCAGGACGTCCGCTTGAATATTCATTAAAAGTTTTTATGCAAAAAAATAAATTATACATTATCAACAAATATACAAATACGGAAGATAAATATTTGATTGATGGATTATTTTTTGTTTGTAAAAACTCAATAATAAGTCCAAGCAAAAAGAAAGGAACAAAGGTCATCAAAACAAAATATCGCAAACTTATTTCCGCTCCAAATGGGACAAACAACAAAACAAGTGCGCTATTAAAAATGGCTACGACTACCAAATCTTTCTTTCTTTTTTCATCTTTCTCATTTTTTATCGCTCGATATAACAAGAAATATCCCACCATTGAAAAACCAACAGCTATGACAATTTTTCCTGCAAACACAGACCAATCAGAAAAATTATCATTTCTTCTATCAAGTTTCTTGAAATATCTGTCGGACAATGGAGATTCACAGGTTTCTTGTTCAACATATGGCACCAATATTTTTGCATTGGATTGAATTTGACAAGAAATCACGTGTGCGGCATTTTTCCAAAGTGAGCTTTGATTCCCAGATTTATCAACAAGCGCTTTCCTAAATTCAAGATAATTTCCACCGCCTGTCTTAATCTCACTTACCACTTGAGTAATATTGAGAACAAAAACAATAAACAAGATGGCGATCATATGCGTCACTCTGATACTTTTCTTTCTGCCAAAATAAATCATCATTAGAAAAAAGGCAAACGGCATCCCAAACAGAAGAAGTGTGTGCAATTGCACACCGATTCCCAGAGAAATTCCAACTGCAACAATCCAAGGAATTTTATTGCTTTTCGCATCCGAGAGCATAAGAATCGAATAAACGAAAAGCATACTGAAAAATTGGGCTGAATTTGGATTCCAAGCAAAACGAGAATATTGGACCGCAAAAAAAGAGGTGGCATAAAGTGCTGCAAGCATCAGCGAAGTATTTTTTTTGAAATACCTCAAAAAAAGAAAAAACGCCAACGGAACAGACAATATTCCAAACAACAAATCACCATACGCCATTTTGTCAGGCATCACGCCAAATAACTTCGCCCCAACAAATTGAAAATAATAAAAAGCTGGACCCAATTGAAACAATGTTCCACCAGCAATTGGACCAAGCAGCGGAACGTTATTATTTTCAATCATATCCCTAACAATACCAGCATCCCTGGCCTGATCAGAATTAAAACGCAACCAATCTGAAAAATGATACACTCTAAGAAAAATCGTAAAAAAACAAATTAACCCAAAAACAATAACTGTTTTGGCTGTCTTGTCTTTCAGGGCAAACTTAACCATATTCATAATACTATAGTTTAAATTTAAATCTATTTTCTACTATTCATATCATATACATACATATTATCTACTTTAAAATAATTGTAGGTATTTGTCTTTTTTGACCTGCAGCTTATTAGAAATGCTGGCTTATCGCTATTTTGCAATATTACACTATTTTCATCTTTTACCACAACAGGATTGAAATTATTTTTTTTTAACAAATAAGCCAGCGGATCAACCGCAACCAATGTTTCATGATTACCGCTTATATAAAGATTTTTTTGTCCCTTTAAATTACTCATGATGTATTCGGCAACAGATTCAATTTCTCCCAATGTTGCAACGCGAGATGAGCATATCTTATCCTTTCTAATTAACGCCTTTATATCAGATTTAAAGTCTGACACATTGGAAAGCAAAAGTGTGAAGAAAATTGTAATAATAAGAGAAAATGCCACTTTTGGATATTTTTTCAATATGATATCCACAATCAAGCCAAGTAAAACAAATGGCACAAAAAATACCGGCATAAAATACCTCAGATCACTAAATCTCTCAATACTCAAAGGAATCATGATCAAGAAAAAAACCACAGCATAAAACAATATCAGCCGAAGAAAAAGTTTTCGTTCATCCATTTTTTCCTTTATTGTATGAAAAATCAACAAGAAATATCCAATGATTGAAAAAATAACACCAAGCAACAATGCAAGCCAATAACAAATATTTTCAAAAATTTTCGCAAAACCATCTTTTTTGATTAGTGAAAAGAAATTAAGAATCCCATAAGAACAATCGCTGTTACCATATGAAGACAAGAAAAAATAATTCGCTTCAATACTACAGCTAATATCATTTTTCAATAAGCCCGCATAACCAATAATTTCTTTTTTTTCCTGCTCATTTTCAAATTGCCTTTCACTTTGTGAAGAAAAATTGAACAGTCTTTTTGTGTTACTAAAGTTAGTGTTAATTTCATTAATAATCTGCCCTCCATTTAAAACAACAAAGATGACAACGACCATGATCCATTTTTTCCAAACACTCGCATTTATTCTTATCGACATAAAAAACGTACAAAGCACAATAACTGAAAAAAGTATCATTAATATTGCATGCAACTGAAACCCAACACCCCAAGAAAATCCCAAAAACACAGCCCAAAGCCAACAATTTTTTCTATCGTCATTCAAAATTTTATATACTGAGAAAAGAAAAAGGAGAACAAAAAACGGTATCAGATTTGAATTCCAAGCAAAGCGAGAATAATGAACAAAATAAGCAGAAACAGAATATAGTGCCGCCAAACTTAGCGATAGATTCTTATTAAAGTAAAGCCTAAGAAAAAGAAAAAATAATGGAATAGAAAGAATTGAAAAAAACACATCTGGATAGGCAAATTTATCAGGAAAAGAGCCAAAAAGTTTTCCAGAAATTATTTGAAAATAATAATAAATTGGCCCCAAATGATAAAATAACTCCTTACTACTTCCCGAACTATACATATACGGACCCAAAAGAGGCCAGGACGATTCGTTGGAGATTACTTTTTCAACCAAATAAGAATCTCGCACCTGATCAGTCCTAAATTCCAACCATTCATGCAAATTATATGTTCGCAAGAAAGCTCCAACACAAATAATAATCAACAAAATCCAAAGATGCCGCGGAACTAATTTAATCCTATTAATAAGCAATATTTTTATATTTTTCACTAATATAACTATTTAATTTTTTATTGATTTTTTAGTTTAACCTATGTATAATTTAACTACAATTTTAATATGAAGTCAATTTGATTCATTTAGAATCAAAGTGAGAGAAACTGACTCGTTCACAAATAAAACAACTTGTACTATATCCGTTATGACAAAAAAAACTTGGCTATTCATTTTTTTTCTAAGTATAGCTTTCTCAGCATGGCTATCCATAATATTCTTCAGTATTAACAGGGCTGATGTTGATGAGAAAGTACATTATCGACAAATAAGCCGCTTTGTTAAGGGCAACTACGAGATTCTCCCGAATCTAACAACAATTCCCGGATATCATGTTGTTATTGCCTTATTTTCAAAAATAGGAGGGTATCACTCACTTGAAAAAACTCGAATCATAAGTCTTGCATTATCCTTGATTACAATTTGGGTATTTTTTATTATTTCAAAAAGATTAAAGGTTAATGACCCTCACATAAAAACCTTGCAATTCATGTTTCTTCCAATTAGCTTCCTTTATTTCCCATTATTATACACAGATATTCCTTCCCTTCTCTTCGTGCTAATTGCTTTTTATTTTTCAATCAAGAAACAATACTATCTATCTGCACTATTTTCCCTTGTAGCTATTCTGACAAGACAAAACAATATCATATGGATTATATTTATTTGGACATATAACTATGTTTCAATTTATGGATTTTCTATTTCTATGGCTAAAATTATTGCATATTTGCGTCTAACAATTGCGCATATTGGGATATTTGCAGCATTTGCTCTTTTTCTTTTTTTTAATCACGGTGTCGCAATTGGAGACAAAACAAACCACGTAGCTGGCTTGTATTTAGGGAATATTTATCTCTTCCTGGCGATAACTGGATTATTATTTTTACCAATTATAATAACATCAACATTTCACAAAATTAATCTCTGCAAAACAAAAAAATTCTTGGCTTTTGGACTTGGTGCAGGATTTTTGCTTGCGAGTTCCTTTGTTCTATTCCCTCCCCAACTTCACAACGGTAATTTGAAGTTAACATTCCTCATGAATATTGTCCTGAAATATGCATACGGCGAATATGCATATTTATATGCAATTGCAATTTTTCTTGGCTGTATTTTCATTTTCATTGCAAAAATTGAAAAAACCAACCTATTATTTCTTCCTTTTGCGGCATTATATTTAGCGCCATCATTTCTTGTCGCTCAAAGATATTCAATTATCCCCTTAGTTTTTTTATTGCTGTTCAAAAAAGAAACTGACAAAAAATCAGAACTTGTCCTATTAGTATATTTTCTCATTCTTTCTTTAGCATTAATATACATTGTGTTTAACACAGCAATTGATTTCTAGATAAGCATACTTTAATATTATATAGTAAACACAATATACAATCCTATGAATAAAAAACTGATACACACGATTATAATTCTTTCCGTTATTATTGTTAATGTCTTTTTTGGTCTACCGCGAGTTTCCCAATACACCGCTGTTGATGAAACTCTTTGGTCGTATGACAGGGTTCCAAAATTTTGGCGTAGTATTGCCAAGGGAAATTGGCGCGGAACAAATCTTTGCGACAAGCCAGGCATAACATTAGCCTTCATTTCTGGCGCAGGACTTCCCTTCATTCCAGACCCAAGCGACTATGAAAAACTGACACGACAAGCAAAAACACCCGAGCAACTTGAAGCAATAGAAAGCATATATTTTCATCTCAGACTCCCTGTTTATCTTTTTACTTTAATATCATTATTTATTTTCTATTTTTTATTAAAAAGACTTCTTTCTGCCAAAATTGCCCTGCTTTCAATCATATTCATAGGGCTATCCCCCATTATTCTTGGAATTTCACTAATCGTAAATACCGATGCAATATTATGGATCCTTTTGCCTATTACACTGCTAAGCTTTTTGATTTATCAAAAAGAGAATAACAAAAAATTTCTATACCTCACTGGTTTTCTTTTTGGATTGGCACTTCTTGATAAATTTGTCGCCAACTTTTTGTTTCCATTCTTTTTAGTTTTGATTTATACCGCATATATCACAAGCAATTACAACACAAATGCAGAAAAAATTGAGTATTTCAAAAAATCGATGCGCGATTATTTAATCATGATTGCAATAGCATTATTAACCATTCTTATTCTCTACCCATCTGCCTGGATCAAACCAAAAGAATTATTAAACACCACAATTTACAGCCTGGCACTTGAAAAAATATGGCCATTAGTTGTTGGAGTCATTGCTATTGTTTGTGCTGATGTTTTCATGATAAAGAGCTTTTTTTCCAGAAAGATTTGTTCTTTCATATCAAGTCATAAAAAAGCTTTTCTGTCGGCAACAATCATTGCTATCCTGATGACAATTGCGTTTACAATCATAAACACATATGCTGGAATGAGATTTATTGATTTCGAAAAGATTCTTGCCAATCCAAAAACAGGAAACTTTCTTGAAAACTTTTCCTCAGCTTTTTTTCCGCTACTTTTTGGACTAACACCAATAGTATCCTTTCTTTTTCTGTTTGCAATAGTATCCTTAGTAAAAATTAAGAACACTGAAATAACAAAAAACAACAAATTAATGCGCGCTTTTCCATTTGTTTTATTTGTTTTCATGTATTACATAGCCAATTCTATTTCCAGCACAAGTTCAACCGTTAGATATCAAATAGTCAATTACCCCATCGCATCAATTATTGCAGCGATTGGGTTGTATGAGATCATAAAAATAAATGCTTTCAAAAAATACTTCACTGGGATAAAATTTTATTTCCTTATACTTTTCCTTATCATTATTTCCACGGTTTCCCTCCTGAAAACAAGGCCTTTCTTTCTAGCTTATTCCTCCAGTTTATTGCCAAGCAAATTCATGACAAATCTTAAGGATATGGGAGATGGGAGTTGGGAAACCTCTCAATATTTAAATAGCCTTCCGAATGCCAACAGTCTCTACATATGGTCTGACAAAAAACAAGTTTGCGAAAAATTTGTCGGAAAATGCAATTCCAGCTCTAATCGAGAGCGAATTGGCACTTCCAAGTTTGACTATTTTGTTTCATCAACTGGCGGAGCGAGAGGAACAACACCACTGAAATTAACATCTTCCTTGAGACTTGGTGCTGATATTATTGATTCACGAAAACTTTATATGCCCAATGATTATTATGATTTTAAAATAAATATCGACAACAGGGAAAATGATTTTATCAAAGTTGTTGATCCAAATTCCATATTATCATCAAACAAAAAAGAATTATGATTTTTTGGGATCATACTCAACACATGGTTTCAAAAAGTAAGAGCTTGCCTTTTGCTTTGACTGTTTTCTTTTAAGGCAACAGAGAGCGACAGCGAACTCTTAGCAAGCAATCATAGTTCTTCGATTGCGAAGCGTGCCGAAAAAGGAAACAGACAAAGCAAAAATTTCAAAAAGAACCATGTGCTGCGTGTGACCCGTTTTTGACATTAACCACTATTACATATAAAATTAAATCACTTAATTATAAAAAAAATAATATGAATATCGAAGATATCAAAAAAATCGACAAGAAGTACAAGATTGCAGGAGCGATAGCAATAATTCTCATCATAATAATTGCAGGATATGTATTCAAACAAAAATCAACGCCTAGTTCAACAAATCTGACAAAACTTACCGGTGAAATTTCATCAATTTCAGACAACAAATCATCAATAACAATAAAGACTGACTCAGTTTCCTATACTGCCGATATGTCAAAAATAAAAACCATCAAAAACAAGGAGGGAGTAAAAATTTCAATTAACGAAATCAAGACTGGAGACAGAATCGAATTGCGAACACGAACGAATACAAAGGGAGGAAAAAACACAACCATTGAGGCATACTCCTTAAAAGATCTTTCCATCTCAACTCCAAAAACTGAACCAGCGCCTGAAAACAACAATAAAAAATAACAAATCAACAAATCAAACAGCAAGAAAAGTCGAGGGTTCGACTTTTTTTCTTGTCAAGATGATAGGGCTGGCATTTTTTTTTATTTCCTGTAGAATTATATTAAAATTATATTCAGTGTTTTTAAGATAATCATGATTTACACAGCTTGTTCTTCAATATTTGCATGAAATTCAGCCAAGCGCGTAAGCCATAATAATAATTTACAAAAATTATACCAAAATGAAAGAAAAAATTATCACTATCCTCATCTTTATAGCCATCATAAGCTCCAGTTTCTATTTTGGCCTTCCTCGTCTGGGAACTTTTTCTGGCGTGGATGAGCCATATTGGTCATATGAAAGAGTTCCTGATTTTTGGAATGCGATCTCAAAAGGAAATTGGCGAGCAACCAACATTTGTGACAAGCCTGGCATCACAATTGCCTCTGTTTCCGGAGCAGGCCTTCTTTTGATGGATGAAAAACCAAAAGATTTCAAAAAATTCAGATTCCAGCCAAAAACACCAGAGGTTCTTGAGAAAATACAAAACATCTATTTCAATCTTAGGCTTCCCGTTTTTCTCTTCACTTTGGCAATCCTGCCACTGTTCTATTTCCTCATCAAGAAACTTTTGGGGCAAACCACCGCGCGCTTTGCAACAATATTTATAGGCCTATCCCCTATTCTACTTGGAATTTCCCTTATCATAAATTCTGATGCGATGCTTTGGATTATTACGGCACTCTCAACATTAAGCCTCTTTGTTTTTCTAAAAAACAAAGAGAGGAAATATCTCATTGCTTCAGGTTTTCTCCTTGGTCTTTCTGTTATAACAAAATACGTTGCCAATATTCTTTTTGTCTATTTCTTTGCAATCTTTTTCTTGGAATATATTTTTCACGCACACAAGGAAATGGAAGTTGGAAAATACATGAAAAAAGCACTGGCAAACTATGCTTTACTGTTTTTGACAGCAATGATAACAGCTTTCGCTTTTTTCCCGGCAACCTGGGTAAAGTTTTCAGTGCTTATTAATGCCACAGTTGGTAATGCTGTTTTTTCTTCGACTTGGCCACTTTTTGTTGGAGTGATTGGTTTGATTGCTTTGGACATAATTGCATTCAAAACAAAAGTTTCAACCAAAATTTTTGACTTTTTCATAAAGCACAAAAATATTTTGGCGCGAACAATTGTCGGCATATTCCTGTTTCTTGTTGTATTTGTTTTGCTCCACATATATGCCAAACTTAATATCTATGATATTCAGGCCATCATCGCTTCCCCAAAAGGTATTGGCGAAGGCAACGCCCTCTATAGATATGTTGGCGCCATTTCATCAGATCTTTATAGTCTCCTCTTCAGCATTTCGCCATTGGTTTTTATTTTTCTTCTTTTTTCTGTTTTTGGAATTTTTCGCAAAAAAGAACTTGGGCGCGATTCAATAACAGCAATCTACATCATAATATTTATCCTGGTCTTCTATCTTGGCAGCGCCGTAAACGATGTGGTAACAACAGTAAGATATCAAATAATGACATATCCACTTGCTTTTGTTCTGGCCGCTATTGGAATTTCCGAGGCATTGAAAAATGGAAAGATCAAAAAAATGATTCATCCAATCGTTGCTGTTGTTGCAACAATAGTCATCCTAATTGCCAGTCTTTTTTTCATCCGTCCACACTTTTTGGCCTATGCTTCTGAAATGTTGCCAAATAAATTTATTGTGAACTTTAAGGGTATGGGTGAAGGCAGCTATGAAGCAGCAAAATATCTCAACAGTCTTCCGGGTGCGCATGAAATGACAATATGGGCAGACAAAGGCGCTGTGTGTGAAAGATTTGTCGGCAGATGTTTCATTGATTTCAAAAAAAGAACTTTTGCAAACAACAAGTTTGACTATTTTGTGGTTTCAACAGACAGAAAATCCAGAAGTTTGAAAATGTCCGGATCACTTGATTACGCTGATTTCAAAGAAATTTATGCCAGCAAAAATCCCGTTTTCAACACAATCATTGCCAACAACCCGAACAATTTCGTCAAAGTTTTGAAGGCTGAAGAATTCTTAGTAAAATAAACGTGGGACTTATGCATCTTGCTTTTTATAATTTCATGCAAATATTGTTTTTTGTGAGCTGCCGGTCGACCAGAGAGACAGAGGCCGAGCAAAAAATACATATTTGCATGAAATTCAACCAAGTGCGTAACGCATACAATATATGAAATTTGTACAATTTGTCGACAATATCTTTGATTTCTTTTTGCCAAAAAAAACTTCCGCAGGACTTCGTCAATTTCTCAAATATCTCGTTTGCGGAGGATCAGCAACTGTTTCTGACATGAGCGTTCTGTTTGTTTTAAACTATTTATTTGGCATCAATCATCTTATCGCTGCTGGATTTGGATTTGCTGCTGGCGTTGCAACAAATTATTCACTCAACAAAGTTCTTGTCTTCAAGAGTAGCGGCAAAATAAAAAAAGAGTTTCCTCTTTTTGTTTTAATCGGTATCGGTGGACTTGGATGGACAGAGCTCATTCTCTGGATTATGGTTGACAAGTTTGACTTCAATGTGATGGTGGCAAAACTTTTTGCAGTTGTGCTGGTTTTAAACTGGAACTTTTTTATGCGAAAAAAATTCGTCTTTTCCGCGGAACCAAAACTTGAAACTCTCGAAAAGGGTCTCGAGTAATGTTTCCATAACTTGCATATCTTTTTTTAAAACTTCATGTAAATATTATTTTTTACGAGCTGCCGGTCGACCCGAGAGACAGAGGCCGAGTAAAAAATACATATTTACATGAAGTTTAGCCAAGCGCATAACTCATGATTTTACTAATCCTGAATACGTGAAATATTTCTTGTTTTCACATAAACATCAAGATATTGAGCTGAAATACTCTTCCAAGTAAAATCATTCGCCCTTGCAAGATTATTTTTTGCAATTTCTTCAAGTAAAGATTTGTTCAAAATCAACTTCTCAATTTTTTCTGCCAAATCATCAGCATCATCTTTCTTTGCAAACAATGCGTTAGCATTCTCCTTGAGCAACTCTCTTGCCCACAACGTGTCTGGAATAACAACAGGAAGCCCGCAAGCGACAGATTCCAACACAACCTTGCTTATTCCCTCCCCAGCAAATGGCAACACGAACAGGTTGGATTTTTGATAATATTCAAAAACTTTTTTATGATCAACTTCCCCAATAAATTTGGCTCTTTCTTCCAACCCAAGTCCCCGAGCCAGATCTTTGAGTGATTGAATCTCGCTGCCATCGCCCACAATCGTCAATCTGATCTGTTCATAGCGACCAGAAAGTATTTTAAAGGCTTGAATCAAAAATCGAACACCTTTTTGAGGTATTATCTTGGAAACACACAGAATCTCAAATTTTCCTTCCACGCGCTTACGAATGTCTGGAAAAAAAACATCGGCATCAAACCCATTATAAATAACTTCAATTTCTTTCCCTGGGTTTGTTGAAAGCGCAAAATTTTTGAGCCAAAGACTGTTCGCAATCAAAAATGAAGATTTGGCAAATATTTTTTTGGCTGCGAATGAATTCATTTGTTTTGAAAAATCATTTTTTCTGATCAATCCGTCAGAATCAGAACCTTGCAAGGAAACAACATACGGAAGCTTAAATTCCGCCTTGAGCATCAATGCGACAACGCCAAAAATTTTTGAAGAAAAGACGTGTGACAAATCATATTTGTTTTGCTTGACCAATTTTCGAGAAAATTTATAGGCTTTCCAGCTCAGAGAAATTGATTCTTTCTTGAATAATTTCATATTTTTTTCTGCGTCATTGCCAACAGGAATTTGATGAACAACGATATTGTTCCCAATTTTTGACGTGTGATATTTTTCATCGGTTGAAAATGTCACAAAATCAATTTCCAGTTCAGGATTTTTTGAATATTCCAAAAGCAAAGACGTCAAAGCCTCCCCTGCTTCGCCACCGAAAGGCGGAAATTCATGACCAAAAAAAATAATTTTCATGCTATGATTCTTAAAATTTATAAGTTCCTCATTATCTTCCTATTGATTCATATGAGATTCCCAGCGCTTTCATCTTCTTGGGCTCATACAAAAGCCTCCCATCAAAAATCACTGGCGACTTCAAAAGTTTTTTTATTTCTTCAAAATCAGGAGTTCTGAATTCCTTCCATTCCGTAATAATAAGCATAGCATCAGCATCTTTCAATGCTTCATATTTGTTTTCAAAATATGATATTGATGAATTGTTTCCAAAATATTCTTCACGCTTTGCCATCTCCATTGATTCCGGATCATGCGCCTGAATTTTTGCGCCTCTTTTGATGAGTTCATTCAAAATAGTGATCGAAGATGATTCGCGCATGTCGTCAGTGCCTGCCTTGAAAGCCAATCCCCAAACACCAAAAATTTTTCCACTCAAATCTTCTCCGAGTTTATTGATGACCATTTGCGACAAAACAAATTTCTGCTTGTCATTGGTTTTCAATGTTTGCTTAAGCATTTCAGCATCATATCCAAAATCATTGGCTGTTTTGACCAAGGCTTTCACATCCTTTGGAAAACATGACCCACCAAATCCAGGTCCGGCATACATGAAAGGTTCTCCAATGCGCGGATCTGCTCCCATCGCTTTTCTCACATGATCAAAATCAGCTCCTGCTTTTGAGCAAATGTTTGCCAATTCGTTGTTAACGGAAATTTTTGCAGCCAAAAAACAATTCGATGCATATTTCACAATCTCAGCAGTCTTGGGATCCATCGCAAAAAAACGACCTTCTCTTCTCATAAAGGGCTCATACAATTCTTGCATAATTTCAATAACTTTTTTGTCATCAGCCCCAACAACAATTCTGCTTGGTTCCATGAAATCTTTCACAGCAGTTCCTTGCGCCAAAAATTCTGGATTACTAACCACATGAAAAGTAATTTCAACTCCTCTCTTTTTCAATTCTTCAGAAATATTTTTTGAAACTTTTTCAGCTGTTCCAACCGGCACAGTTGATTTGTCAACAACAATAAGCTCATGATCCATCATCTGCCCAATTGAAGTTGCCACACCAAGCACATGCGAAAGATCAGCACTACCATCTTCATTAGGAGGTGTTCCCACAGCAATAAAAATAATGTCAGATTTTTTGAGTGTTTCTTCCAAGTTTGTTGTGAAAGAAAGGGTTTTGTTTTTCAAATTGCGAGCCACCATTTCATCCAATCCTTTCTCATGAAGTGGCACTTTTCCTGAGGAAAATTGTTCAACCTTTTCTTGATCTTTGTCCACACAAATAACAGTGTTCCCCATTTCTGCGAAACAAGCACCCGTCACACTTCCAACATATCCTGTTCCAATAACTCCAATTTTCATATTTTTGAAAAATTAGAAATTTGCATAAAAACATGCGCATGCAAATTACAAATTTTTATATTTAACACTTACTAATTTAAATTAGCAATGTGAAACTATTTTCCTTTTTGGCCCATATGCAACGAGAGTGAATCGGAGCTTTTGGAAATTGAGTATTTTTTCCAAAAGCGTGCCAAAAAGGAAAATAGTTGAGCAATTGCGTAAGTCCTTAATATTAATAAAAAAAATTAAATTTTAGTCCAGTGAATAATAAGATAAATATATCATAACATTTTTCCAGACCTCAGCCAATAAAAAGCAAGAAACTCCAGCCCTTGACAAAAACTCCAAATGGGAGCATAATAACAAGAACATCAAAAAGTGCCTACAGCACTTTAACAACCAAACCAGGAGGCAAAAGGAGTTTGTGATGAAGAAAAAGAAACAGGAAATAAGAATGAAGGTTGTATCTGGCAGCGAAGCCGAGGATCGCGCGATAAGAAGCGGCTCTTGCCACTTCGCCATAACAGAGGAGAATGGTTCATCTCTGTATGTTTCTACCACCCAGGAAATACCAGCAAATCTCCCTTTCTGGGGTACTTTAGTGGATTGCGGAAGAGACAGGATGAAACGCTTTGCGGTAGGACTCTCAAGAGACGACCTCTATGAACAACTCATCCGACTTTTCCCTGACCATGAGGTGGTCTGGGTAAAGTAAATACAAGCGAACCTCAAAACAAAAGGCTTGACGCACAACTGCGCCAAGCCTTTTTCATATCTTTTTTGATCATGACCTACGCATCTTTTTTCAGAATTTCATGCAGATATTGTTTTTTGCGAGCTACTGGTCGATCCGAAAGACAGAGGCCGAGCAAAAAATATATATTTGCATGAAATTTAGTCAAACACGTAACTCATATTTGAAAAGTCCATGCTCCACTCTCTATGATTCAATGATTTCTCGTATATTGTAATTCATTTTTCCTTGATTCTTGTAGTAGTTTTTCAAAATTATGTCAGCCAACAAGCCAGAAATGAAAAGTTGAATTCCAACCAAAACAAAGAACACTCCCAACAGTGGCCAGTTTCTCGTTGCAATAGGATAACCAAAAAATATTTTTTCAATTCCCATCCACAAAAGAATAACAAATCCCAGCATCATGAAAATCATGCCAGTTCCACCAAAAAGATGGAGTGGTCTGTTGGAATATTTTCTCCAAAACCAAACTGAGATCATGTCCACAATTCCCTTGAGTCCCCTCTTCCAATTGTATTTTGTCACTCCATGCACACGAGCATGATGAGTCACTTTCACTTCTCCGATTTTATATCCTTGCAATTCCAAAATTGCTGGAATGAAACGATGCATCTCGCCAAAAAGATCCACATCATGAAAACATTCTTTTTTGTATGCTTTCAAGCTGCAACCACTGTCATGAATTGTGTCATTGATCAAAATCTTGCGCAAAAGATTTGCTGCTCGTGAAGCCAAGTGCTTGCTCAAAGTATCTTTTCGTTGAAAACGCCAACCAGAAACAACATCATAACCTTTGTCCATCTCAGCCAAAAGAAGCGGAATGTCAGCCGGGTCATTTTGAAGATCGCTATCCATGGTAATTATTATTTCTCCTTTGGCTTGCTTGAAACCTGCATCCATGGCTGCGGTTTGACCAAAATTTTTGCGAAATTTGATCAAAATAAGCGGACTCAATCCCGCACACTCTTTCGCTGTTTCATCTTTTGAGCCATCATCCACAAAAATAATTTCGTATGGCTTTCCGAGGGACTGACATGCTGCAACTATTTTTTTGTGAAGTTCTTTGACATTCCCTTCTTCATTGTACACAGGCGCCACAATCGAGATAAACGGATTTTGATTTTCCACTTGCCCTATAAAACAAGATTTGGCTCTGTCTTTGTGTCAGAGACAACTTATTTTTGATAATAATTAAAATCGTCAATATTATTCAATGATTTACCTGTATATTATAATCCATCATACGTTTTTAGACAACACTTCTGTGCACAACTAACTTGTTGCCTTTTCATTAAAGAGTATAATAGGAAGGTCAGGATTTCCTGATTTGTTAATATTTTAAAAAATAAAAAAATGAACAAAAAACTCATCCTGTTTTCTGCTGTTGCAGTTTTAACATTGCCAGCATCATTGGTTTTTGCCGAAGAACAAACAAGCACAGCGACTGGAAGTCGACAACAAGTGCGAACAGAATTGAAAGAGCAAAGAGAAGCAAATCAAAGTGAAAGAGCTGAGTTTAAGGAGCAGTCAGAAATAAAACGCGCGGAGATGGCGCAAAAACGCTTGGAGTTTCAAGACAGAAAAGAAAAAATGGTTGAAGAAAAATGCAAAAACATCGAAAACAAAATTTCCACTCGAACAAACAGATATCAAAACAATGCTCAGATGATGGAGAAAGTATATTCCAACATGCAAGCAAGAGTAGAACGTTTGCTTGCCAGATTGAAATCAGCTGGAGCTGACACAACTCAACTTGAAAAAGATTTTGGCATTTTGAAAACAAAAGTTGAAAAACTAAAAACTGATCAAGCAACTTTCATGTTGACATTGAAAGACTCTCAAACTTTTGCCTGTGGAAAATCTGAAGGAGAATTCAAAACAAAGATCACAGAAGCTCGCAAAGTCCCTGAGCTCATCAAACAAGATCGTGAGGACATCAAAAAATTCTTCCAAACAACAATAAAGGCAGATCTCGAGGCAATCAAAACAAAACTTGCTGCTGAAAAAGCAACAACTGCAACTGCGCCAACTGAATAAATTCAATAAAAATTTCACAAAAAAATATAATTCGATATAAAAACCAAACAAAGCGATGAATAAAATGAAAAAATTGTCATTTCTTGCAATGATTCCAGTTGCAGCCCTGCTTCTTTCAGGTTGTGGCAAACAAACAGTGCCAACAACAACCACTCCTCCGGTTGAAAAAGGTTTTAACATGCCAAACCCAGCACTGCAAGATTCAAACATTCCCAAAGCAGGAGAAACAGAATCATTGAGTCCACTTCCAACTGACAACAAGCAAGCAATTGAAACTGAAGTTCAGAGCATAGATAAAGAACTTCAACAAATTGACACCACACTTTCTTCAGATGCCATGGACGCAGAACTTGGACTCTAAAAGAACAAACAACGGTTTGAAAAAAAACAAAAAAACTGCTATCATATTGGTAGCAGTTTTTTCTGTTTAATTTAATGTCATTAATTCCAAAATAAAAATGTTTTCAAAACACAAAAGAAATATTTTCGCTTTTTTCATTCTATTTTTTTTCATTTTGCCAATCATCCCTGTCCAAGGTTCAGTTTCTGATGATGCGAATTATTATGAAAAATATCCGCTTTATGAAAAATATGAAAAAAAGAAAAAATACGACAAGTATCAAAGAGCAAAAGAAAAATATGGCTTCAAGAATTCAGCCCAAAGAGAAAAGTATCGAAAAGCCTATGAAAAATTTCGTCTTTTCAAAAAAAGTCCAACAAAATATCCTCAATATGCAGGATTTTTAAAAGAATATCGAAAATACAAAAAATACAAAGAAGAAGTTTCTCCACTCAAAAAATATGCTCGCTATGAAAGATACGACAAAAAGGAGTATGAAAGATACAAGGGCTATGGAAGTTCCACATACAAAGACGGATACAACCGATACAAAGCTTTCATTTCTGACATCAACAACGTCACAACAAATCGTGGTCCCGAAATAAAGGTTGGGCTTTGGAGTTATAGTAAAGATGATTTAATTGCAAGTCCGTTCAAAATAACCGCAAGCAAGCCATTTGACATTACTGATTGCAATTCGACAAAAATCAATATTGATCCTATTGCCATTGGCGAAAATGCTCGTGTGACATATTTGGGGCCAGATGGAATTCTTCAAGCATACAACAGCAACATTCCAGCACTCTTCCCAACCACAAGTAATCAAGACAAGTTTTGTTTTGTGGCATCTGATGGAAACAATGATGACATGCTTTTTGATGTGAACAAACCAGATTCAACCTATGATCAATACAGAGGAAAAATAACAATTCAACACAGCTACACTGACGACAACCAAGATCAAGAAGGAGACTTGAGACGCATCTGGGTAATAAACAGTCTTCCACTTGAACACTATGTTTGGGGATTTGGCGAAATTGGCGGAGGCGTTGAACAACATTCGAAAGCGATGATTGTGGCAGCCAGAACATATGCCAGATGGTATCTTCAGCCAACTGTCACAAAATGGAATGAGGAAGGTTTCAACGTTCTTTCAACATCAGGCTCGCAAATTTATCGCGGATATGATTATGAAAAAGATCACGCGACAATTCCAGATCTTGCCAAAAAAACAAATGGTATCATCATGAAAAATCAAGACAACGACATCGTGCTGGCAGCCTATAGCAGTTGGACAGATGGTCGCACCCGAAAATATGAAGATGGGCTTTTTGGTGGATCATGCGCTTCTGCAACTGCAGGAGACACGTCTTCCCTATATCCTGAACTTAGTGCAGTTGCTGATCCATATGGAAAAAATTCCAGTCTTGATACCTGCGCTCTTGGAGCAGCCGGCAACCACATGGTTGGCATGAGTGCCAACGGGTCACTCAATCTTGCTGCAAACTATGGTTGGTCATGGACCAAAATTCTTTCCTACTATTATTCAAGAATAAGCATCGTCAAAGAATACTAATTTCACATACCATAGAGCATGCAACATAGAACAGACATTTTTATGATCCATGATTTATGATCCATGTTACATGAATATTATGTCAAAATTTTCAAAAATATCAATTTCCCTGTTTATTGTTTTGTTTTTTGGTTTGAGTTTTTTTGGCTTTAATCTTTTTCGCGAAAGAAATGCTGCCACTCAAACTGAAAACGAAGAGATTCCGAATGACGAACAAACAATGGAAGAAGAATTGGATGCTATTGCTGATGATTCGACTTCTTTGGCAGATGAAGATTTTGTTGACAATTCAGCCGTTGATTCTTCGGACGATCCAGAAAAAGAATCTGTTGAAATAGAAAAGAACAATTTTCTCGATGTTTCAAAAAATGATTGCGAAAACAAATGCAAAGACTTCACAGATCCTGATGACCTCAAGTATTGCCAGCAAATTTGCGGGCTGGCAGCAACAAAAAAAGATGTGCAAGAGAAAAGTGGCTGCGATTTGATGCAAGATCTGGAAAAAGATTATTGCCTCAAGGATTTGGCAATCACAAAAAAAGATGCTTCTATTTGTGCTCAAATCAACGACACAAACATACTCAAAACTTGCAAGAACCGCATCGCCCAGGACATGTTGGAATCACAAAAGCTTTAAGCCCTAGCAAAATTCCTTAAATAAGCAGGGTCACACGCGACAAATGGTTCTTTTTGAAATTTTTGCTTTGCCTGTTTCCTTTTTCGGCACGCTTCGCAATCGAAGAACTATGATTGCTCGCTAAGAGTTCGCTGTCGCTCTCTGTTGCCTCAAAAGAAAACAGTCAAAGCAAAAGGCAAACTCTTAATTTTTGAAACCATATATTGCGTGTGATCCCAATTTTGCCAAAGAAAAAGGGTTCTTGAATTTTCTCAAGAACCCTTTCTACGCTTCAAGGTTTTTTACAAAAAAACTTCGGGCATGTCACACAAGCCCTCTCTTATCATAATAAGAGATTTTTTATGGATATCTTGAACTTTTTGCAAGGGAAATCCAAAAAAAATTGCGGCTTTTCTCATTGTCCTGTCATCAACATCAACAGCAGGATCATTCTCCATTGGATAGAGAAAACTCATTACGGCCCTTTCCTTTTCTGGCAACTTCGATAACACCTCCTTCAGATTTTCACCCAAAAGATCCGAGTGTTGTCGTCTTGCAAAAATTTCTTCCTGACTTAGGCCAAGATCAGGAACGACCAATTCCCTTTCGTCTTCTGATTCATTGGAATAATATCCCTCCAATGAAACAAATATTATTTTGTTTTTTCGACCACTTCGATAAGCTTTGGATATCATTCGCATTATCGCACCAAAAATTGAATGCTGCGCATATGTTGCGAGTTTAACTCCTCTGCTTGGGTCAAATAACTTGATTGCTTTCATCAGCCCAATTTGAGCCTCCTGACACAAATCATCTCTAGTAATATTCACACCAGACAAATTATTGCCACTCATAATTTTGTTAACGGTATAATTTATCTGTCTTTCAAATCTTTTTGCAAGCTCATTCTCGGCCTTGGAAAACAATGGTTTTAATGATCTGGTCTGATATGAAACCTTGGACTTGAAACATATAATCCGAACGAGATCCTCGTTGCTCAATGGCAATTTATCCCCAAGATTTAATCTTCTTTCAAGCTCACTCACAATACATTTATGACGCATGTGCCCAATCCTATTTGCAGGAGCATCCAAAAATAATTCCAGAATCTCTTCAATTGGTTTAATATCAAGACAGTTTTGCTTGAGCAAAATAAGTTCCTGCAATTGAGCTTTGCATCTCCAAGTTATTTTCCAGATCTTTTCAACAGGAATAAAAACATCTTTCTCAATTTCAACAGCCATATCTTTCTTTAAAAGATATCTTCTGAAAATTTCACTTTCAATTTTTGGCAAATTATTCAAGAATGATTGGACAAAATAGAAAAGATCATCATATTGCATCATTTCATCTGGAGATGGAAATTTATTCACACAATAAGGATTTCCAAAAATATACTCTTGTCTGAAATCATCATCCATTCCATTTTTAAAATCCAATTCATGCATATTTGCCACGACACAATCAGACTTCGAAATAACACTTTCCTCTGCATATCTCTTAATGGCCAATTGCCAAAAAGCATGTCCCACAGTCCACTTCAAATTTGCCAAAATTATTTTTTGATACTTTTCCAAGGGAAAAGCATTGTGTCTTTCGTGATATCTCGCGATGCTTTCATTATAAAAATCCTTAACCACCATCTCCATTGATGGCTCGTTTTCACTCCCCCATCTAACTTTTGGAAATTTCTTCTTGAGATTTGACATTGTTTTACAGATGATAGCAGGCAAACGATATGAATCAAAACCTGCATTGTACATCTCATTTATCATCGCTCGCTTGATAAATGTTTTGGCAAAAGTAGAAAAGCTGTATTCGAATTGAATGATATTTACAGATTCCTCGATAGCCTCCAACAGCCCAAGATTTCCACTCCCAATCAAATCTTCCACATCACTCTTGTGATTTTTACTAGAAAATTTCCAAGCCATTCTAACAACCATCAGAAGATGGGCTTCTACAAGAAGTCTTTTTGCTTCAGGATCCCTAAACTCCCTGTAACGACTCAATAAATCCAATTCTTCCTCAATAGAAGTTAGTGATTTCACGTGATTCAAGTCCTTATGATAATAACCCAGTGCAGTAATTGGTTCTCCATTTTTGTTAAACATTCCCTTGTCCACAACAAAACATCCCATGACATCACCACCCCCTTTTTTTAAAATGAGTTCAGATCTATTTTAACAGGTATTATATTTTTAAATTACTGTTCATATCATAAAGGCGCTGTTGCCAAACTTAAAAAATTTTACATTTTGGTAAAAACACAATAAATTTCAATCGAATACATTGAGCTCTATTGTATTTTTATCAACTCTCGATACTTTTTTAACTTTTCTTCTCCAAATC
>Ga0209319_1000849_pt1 | contig 31225 bp, 26 predicted proteins | sample RifGroE2_FD_184000 | JGI IMG/M metagenome (GOLD analysis project Ga0209319, IMG submission 184000) | Groundwater microbial communities from Rifle, Colorado - Groundwater E2 (SPAdes) (version 2) | ecosystem: Environmental > Aquatic > Deep subsurface > Groundwater | place: Rifle, Colorado, United...
GTTGCAAGGATAATCCGTGATCTGCTAAGACCACATCGGTTGATTGAACTGAAGCGATAGAGCCTGTAGGGGTTGAGGCTTTAGCAATGACGACGTCGATTGAATCGCCGACTTTTCCGATGAGGGGCGTATAACTGGGGCTTGGTGTAATCACAGGAGTATTCGATAAGACTGTGACGGTGATTTGAGCGATTGCGGGTAAAGAAGGGAATGCTGTATTTGTAGCAGAGATGAGATCAAATGTTAGCGGTTGTGTTGTCGCTTTTAATCCAGTGATCGTCAGAGAATCTGTTGTTTCATTGAATACCGCTTGAACAACATCCGTAGGGATTTTATCGGATAAGGCAAGTTTCAAAGATCCGCTTTGAGTGGGATTTTGAAAATAACTTGATAGATTTTCAATGGTTATCGAATTATTTTGATATATCGAGGTGTTAGGCAAGTCTGATTTTTTTATAGGAGGTCCTGCGATGTTTAAGTTAAACTGCCCCTGTATTGTGCTGGCTTGATTGGACACCGTGATAGAAATGCTTTGCTGGGTGAAAGTTGATGCGTTAGGCGTGCCGTCAATTGTGACGTGATGCGTCGTTGGGTCGAGATGGATGGCTAATCCGTATTGACTTAAGTCCGCTTGAACGGATTGCAAAACCGCAGCGGCGCTATGTCCGGCTGTAATATAAGCAGTGATATCTTGGTGAACGGGCTGATTGTATTGGAAAGATTGGTCGGGAATATTGATCGTCGGGCTATCAGTGATGACATGAAGCGTTAATTGCAGCTGATTGCTGCTAGGCCCGTATTCGTTTTTCGCACTGACTGTGATGGGATAATCACCGGCACGTGTAGGCGTACCAGAGATAATAAAATAAGGAACGGTGTTCGGGTAGAGCCGGCTGTAATAAGGACCAAATGCCGTGGCCGTACTTTGTTTATTTAACCCATAATTTATTTGTAATCCAGAGGTTTCAACACCCGTCACAGATAAAGTCATGGGATATTTTTGATCAGGAAAATCAGTATCGAAGAACATAATATTAGGATGAGCGAGGTCTTGATCGACATCTTGGAAGTGTACGGGGGTTATGGGCTCATTGGCATAAAATGTGAGTTGCGCATCTGTTGGTCGGATGTAGCCTGGATCAATATAGGGGAGATCATTGGGCGCTACTTTAAGCGTAACCGTCTCTATCGGTTGTGGATCATTGTCATTAGTGGTATTTGCAAAAACAGGAATCAAAAATGTTTTGCCGACATCCGCATTGGAAAAAGTCGAGATAGATCCATTGATTGTCGCGTTTTTAATAACGCCGTTTTGATAGGTTAATTGAGCCGGTAAATTATTGACGGTATAGTTGATTTGAGTGGATGCGTTAGAGGTGGGAAGGTGTGATTGCATGTCTTGTGTCGGGATGGCAATAGCAATATTTTGTTGATTGGGATGAACCGTGATTGTATCGATGTCATTTCCTGCAGTGGGTGCGGTTAGGCTGGATTGTGTGGGATTATTTAACACAATAGTTTCTTGGTCAATTTTTGCGAGGACACTTTGCATTTGCACAGCGGGTTGCCCAATCCAACTTTGTAAGCTCGAGGAGTCTAGGGCTGATTCGTTGTCCGCTTGCTTATTGCTTGTGAATGAGTAGGTTGCCGGATGTCCGTTTTCAGAGCCGCCAAACGCATAAACGAGATTTAAATTAAATTGTGTATCGCTTTGAGATCCTTGTTCACCGAGAATACGCGTGCCAGCCAGTTCGAATTCTAATTGAGAGCCGGGCTTTGTGTTTAAGAGCCAAGAAATTTCCGCTTGATAATTCTTATAGATTTCTCGGTCACTGGCTAAGAGATTCAATTTTACGTGTTGCGTGATTAACTGCTGTAAGGTGATCGTTTCACCCAATCCGTGAGATTGATCATCGCGGGAATAACGCATTTTATAAACGAGATCGTCGTAATTTGCTTGTAATCCTAACAGGGTAGTATCAAATGGCGTCGTATCAATGCCCACGCTATTGCCGATATCACGCGCGCCAGCAATACGGCGATTATTAAGATAAAGAATGTCATTATTGAGGTAAGTTCGAGCATCAAGCGACTTGCTGATGGCTTGACTATAGAGAGAATTTAAATTGATGTCTTTGAAAAAACCATTCGTGAGGTTGTATTGGTAGGTGGCGCCCGTTGCATTTTGGTAAACCCATTGTTTGGTATCGCCGCTGTCGAAATTAAAATTCATTTTTTGAGAAAGCGATTCCGTTGTAAGCTTGACCCAATTTTGATCGTTCAGTGCAACACCCCATGTGCCGCTTAATCGACGTTGTAAACTGCCTAACTGAAAACCAAGCGATCCGCCTTGATGAGCCGAAAAGAGTTGAGTCCATTGTCCTTGGAGCAGAGCGCCGTAATTTTCGCTATATTGAGCGCCAATGGATAAAGGGCCGGTTAAGCCGAACATGCTGCTGGTTAAATTGAACGGTTGACTGGTTGTGGGCTGCGTTGTTTGTTGTCGAGGGGTGCCTGGTTGAAAAGGAATGGGCGCGCTCGATAGATAATTTGGGGAAGTGGCCGGAGCGATTTGAGCTCCGGCATCAGCCCAAGCGGTATTAACAGTAACGAGGGATCCTATCAATCCAGCCGTGAAAATAGTTTGCTTAATGAGATAAACGAGATGTTGTCGCTTCATGGCGGACCCCTACTGTTTTTCTTGTTTTTTATATTTGTTCACAGACCGATGTCCGGATTATTTTTTAATAAAATGGCCAGATAATTTGCAGCTGAGTAAAGCCATCTAATTGGCGTTTGGGATTAATGTATATTTTTTTACCCGTATTTCGAGGAACTACTACATCAGGGTTATCTCCCCATAAATCTCCTCCAACGCTCCATGCCAACTGCGGGCTGTCTAAGGCATTGAGGAATTGATATTGAACGCCGGTTGAGACTAGCGCTCTGTAAGTTGCTCTCACATTATGATTGGTGACCGAGTAATCCCAGCCAGGCGCACCGACTTTAGTGTCTTGAAACGCGTAGAGATTAGAGCGGGCGTAGAGCAATTGCAGCTCTCCGCGAGTGAAAAGGCTGGTATAGGGAGTGAGACTATAGTTTGCTTGCTCGCCACCCCCAGCGCCAAAATAGTTTGTTTTAACAGTATAATTTTCAGCATCTGTATCTACTGTCGAGCGTCCGATAGGGTATGTGATAGAAAAATCATAATACTCATTCAGGTTAGTATAAACGAGTCCGCCAAATGGATTGAAGGTGAAGCGGGAATTATTGCTTTCAGTGACGCCACTCATATATAACTTGGTGCCAATATATTCGTGTTCTGCCGTGAGATGAAAATGGCTTAAAGGGATCGGGAGAGTGGCTGGTCCTGAGCCGTCAATAAAATAAAATAGCCCCTCACCCAAATTGCTTCTGCTGGTTGATGCATGCTTGTCTAAGTAATCTACGCTGAATTCAACGCGATTTTCATTTCCTAGCAATTTGGCCATGCAATTATTACCGCAGTTGCAAAAATAATAACCTATGCCTAGATGATACATCGGGGCGTAACCGGTATCGCTGATTTCTGCTAAAGGATTCCCCGCGCTGTTACTTGCAATTTTCACCTCGGGATTGGACATGTAATAGAGGCTTGATCCGCCATCGATAAAAAAATGGTTTATTTCTGTGTTCCAGAGAGAGGTTGTGTCGGCAAATGAATAAGTCCATCCAGCGAATACCAGCGTAATGGATAACAATCCATAACCTATTTTTGATACCATCATTTTTTCCTGAGGTTTTTTATGTTGCGGAAACCATTTTTTAAGGGCACGAATGATAGCAGTTTTTGTAAAAAAATCGCGAGATACTGTCAATTTTTATGTAAAAAGTTCCATTTCCTTTTCCTTCACGGTATATTTTAGCAAATGAGGATTGCGAGCGCGCTTTCAACAAAGCAAATTGATTTTTGTGAGAGCCTCGTTAATTATTAAAATACAGGAGATCGTGATGACAGTCTTAACAAAACGAAAAGCATGGAAGCAATTAATGAAGCACCGTATCGCGATGGAATCGGTGACGATGCGTGAGCTATTTTCGCAAAATGAAGAACGATTTAACCAGTTTTCGCTGACAGCGCCGTCAGTGTTTTTAGATTATTCAAAAAATCGCATCACGGAAGAAACGCTATCGCTTTTAATCGCCCTTGCTGAAGAAGTGCAATTGCGAGAAAAGATTGAAGCTCAATTTAGCGGTCAAGCGATCAATCTGACTGAGCATCGATCGGTTTTGCATACGGCGCTTCGGAATTCAACCGATCGATCGATATACGCGGCAGAAACTAATGTGCTTGAACCGATTCGCGCCATTTTAGCCAAGATGAGAGAGTTTTCGATAGCCGTTCGAGAAGGAGCGTGGAAAGGGTATACAGGCAAATCGATTACTGATGTCGTCAATATTGGCATTGGAGGATCAGACCTAGGGCCTAAAATGGTATGCACGGCACTTCAAGCTTATGCCAAGCCGAACTTGCACACACACTTTGTGTCAAATGTGGACGATGCAGCGATTACCGAAACGCTTAAATCCTTAAATCCTGAAACGACATTATTTATTGTGGCATCGAAAACTTTTACAACGATTGAGACGCTAACAAACGCTGAAACGGCGAGAGATTGGTTACTGAAACAATTAAAAGATCCTGCCGCAGTAGCTAAGCATTTTGTCGCGCTTTCGACAAATGCCGAAAAAGTCAAAGCGTTTGGGATTGATGTGAACAATATGTTTGAATTTTGGGATTGGGTTGGCGGACGTTATTCAGTTTGGTCAGCCATTGGATTGTCCATTGCCATTTTAATTGGCATGGATCAATTCGAGCAATTCTTGCTCGGCGCGCATCGCATGGATCAACATTTTCGTCGAGCGCCATTTAAGACGAATATGCCGGTTTTATTGGCTTTATTGGGTGTTTGGTACCGTAACTTCTTTAATGCGGGTTCTTATGCGGTGATTCCGTATAACTGTTATTTACAATATTTTTCAGCTTATCTGCAGCAATTGGATATGGAAAGTAATGGCAAATCGATTACGTTACAAGGAGAGGCAGTGAATTATCCAACAGGCCCGGTGATTTTTGGTGGGACGGGTACGGATTCTCAACATTCGTTTCATCAGCTGTTACATCAAGGCACTGATATGATCCCCGTTGATTTTATTATTGCGGCGAATAGCTTGAATCCGGTCGGCAATCATCAAGCCTTGTTATTCTCAAATTGTTTGGCGCAAGCCGAGGCGCTGATGAAAGGCAAAACGGATGATGAAGCATATCGAGAATTGATCGAGAAGCGTATGCCGGAACAGGAAGCGCGAGAATTAGCAAAACATAAAGTCATGCCGGGTAATCGTCCCAGTAATGTATTGACGATCAAAAAATTAACACCAGAAGTTTTAGGGTCGCTTATCGCGCTGTACGAGCAAAAAGTTTTTGTGCAGGGCGTGATTTGGGGGGTTAATTCATTTGATCAATGGGGCGTGGAATTAGGTAAACAACTGGCGACGAAAATAGAACCCTTCCTGCTGGATGAACAGAAAAAAATCGATGCGGATAGTTCAACCGCCGGACTGATTGAGCTGTACCATCGATGGCGTGGGTAGGCTAAATTTACAAGGAAATTATTTTGCTTTATTATTCATCCTGCATCGGCTGTGTCAGTGCCGAAGGAGCGGGGGGTGCAATGGATTGATGTCGAACATTTTCAATCCAAACATGGAGGATGATGCCAAAAAGCATCAAGCAGCCGCCAATGAAAATATTTCGGGTAATTAATTCATCGTTGATGATGAGTGCGAAGACAGAGGCAAAAACAGGTTCCAGCGCATAAATCAACGCGGCGCGCGTGGCGCTGACTTTCGATTGATATTTTGCTTGAACAAAGAGAGCAATGTTCGAAGCAAATAGCGCACAAAATAGAATCGGGATGATGACGGAAAATTTAAATAAATGCGGAATATCGTGGTGTGGCATGAGCAATCCCGGAACAACAGCGGTAAAGGCGAGTTGATAAAAGACGATTAAACGAAAAGCGCGAATGGCTTTTTGTGTGGTGATGAATTGCAAAAATACAATGCTTAAGGCCACGCTGAGCGCAGAAAGCAAACACCATAATTCGCCCGTATCAAAATGGAAAGAAGACCCCGTCAAAATAAATAAACCAATAAGACAAATAAAAGGGGCAATGAGATCTGTTTTGGCAAGCTTGTTGAGTTTAAATAAAGGGGCCAAAAATGGAATGAGAATAATATTCGATCCGACGATGAATGCGGCTTGTGCCGAGCCGATAGTTTTTAGGCCAATTGCCTGCGTAATGTAAACCCCTGTGTTGATTAAGCCAAGCACGACGCCCGCGCCGATGATTTCGAGAGAATTCTTTTTGAAAAAATCGAAGAAGACAAAAGGGATGAATAAAATGGCGGCCGCCATAAATCGAATGGCGGTGAAAGTCGATGGCGTGACATCGACGATGGCGATTTTCATTAAAGGGAAAGTGAGTCCCCAAATGGCTGCAATCGCAAAGAGATATAAAGTAGATTTGTTTTCTTGTTTCATGGCGTGTTTTTCTACATTCAATTTGAGCGCAATTATAACATAGATTTCATATATGAAGGTATCAAGGTTTAATGTGGATACGATGACTGACTAGGCGAGTTGCCGCACTAAATTTCTTAAGGCCATGCCTCGATGACTCAATTGATTTTTTTCTTCGAGCGTTAATTCGGCAACAGTGCATTGCCGATTAGGCAGAAAAAATAGGGGATCATAGCCGAAGCCATGAATGCCTGTAGGTGTATCGATGATGACACCTTCCCAGCTACCTTGGCCTATGATGGGCGAGGGATCTTCCGTGTGGCGCAGCAGCACGATGACGGATTGATAACGCGCCGTACGTTTTTCAGACGGGACATTCGCTAACGCTTCTAAGAGGCGTCGACAATATTCTTTTGAGCCCAACTGGGCGTTCGCAAATCGTGCTGAATGCACGCCAGGTTTGCCGTTCAAGGCGTCGACTTCTAAGCCGGAATCATCGGCTATGGCGGGCAGTCCTGTTGCTTGGCAGGCGTTTCTTGCTTTAATGAGTGCGTTTTCGATAAAGGTCGGCGCGGTTTCTTCAGCGGCCGGCACCTGTAATAAAGATTGAGGAATAATTTCAGTCGAGAGTGGCTCGAAAAAATGTCGAACTTCTTTGATTTTGTTTTCATTGTTACTAGCGAGTACGATTTGTTTTATCATCGGGAGGGGATCTCTTTAGGTAATTTTTGGGGCGCATGAATTTGAAAACGTTTTTTTCGATCATGCTCGCCGCTTTTTAAAACAATATCTCGCATGGACACACCGAATTGATCCGCTAAAAAACGGCATAAATAATCATTCGCTTTTCCGTCAACAGGCGGCGCTTTAATGCGAATTTTTAACGCACGATCGTGAACGCCTGCGATTTCATCCCGTTTTGCGCGCGGCTGCGTGTGGACTTGTACGATTAAATCTTCTTTTTCCCAACGATAAAAATTATCGGAGCGCAAGTTGGGCTCCTAATTGCATGATGGGCGCCAGTAATAAGCTGGAGATCAGTTGTAATACGAGCAAAATAACAATCGGCGAAAAATCAATGTTGCCTATCAGCGGAATGATTTTTCGGGCGCGTGAAAACAAGGGATTCGTGAGTTTGTGAATGACGAAAATGACCGGGGTTTGATGAACGGGTACAAACCACGAGAGCAACGCCCCAATTAAAATTAAATAAAAGTACAAGGTAAATAATTGGCCGATCAAATCTCCAGTCGACCAAATGACCAGACCGATAAAATTAGGCAGTTTTCCGAACGTCAGAGCGATTAAAGCTATTTTCACGATATTCAGCAAAAACACAAAAATGATGGCAGGTGTATCAAGTTGCGCGACACGAGGAATTTTTTGTAGAAAATGCAGCGGTTTTTGAGTCCAGCGCATAATGGTTTGTGCAACAGGATTCAGCACATCGATGTCGACACGTTGTATTAAAATACGCAATAAAAACAATAGAACAACTAAATCAAAGCATAATTTAGCAAGGGATGAAATGAAATGTCCGATGAAGTCCATGATGGTATCCTCTTTTGTTAGATGCAGTAGCTTATTATGCTTGTGAGCGAGCGAGAGTAAAAGCATTAATTGATTCTCGTCACATGATGGCGTTTTTTTTAGCAGGATGCTATAGCTGCTTTGAGTTGAAATATCCCTAATCTTGAATGGTCTCAGGCTTTTAAAATGCGCAGAATGAGGTTAAGCTAATCGCTCAGAAAATAAAAACTAAACATTAAACATTAAAGAGACATATCGTGTTACCACAATCTATTTTTAAAGAAAGACGACGGCAATTGTTGGCGAACATGTTGCCGGATAGTATTGCCATACTGTTTACGGCGCCTGAACATGTGCGCAATGGTGATGAATATTTTTCTTTTCGTCCCAGCAGTGATTTTTACTATCTCACCGGCTTTAATGAACCTGAGGCGGTCGCCATTTTTTTAAAAACAGGCGAGCAAGAAAAATTTATTTTATTCAATCGGGTGAGAGATCCGCATTTTGAGCAGTGGTTTGGTTATCGACTCGGACAGATGGGCGCGATTGAGCAATTAGGTGCCGATGAAGCGCATGCGGTTCATACATTAAATGAGAAAATGCCCATTTTGTTATCGCAAGCGAAGCATCTCTATTATGCGTTTGGTCTTTATCCGCAATTTGATCAACAGCTTGACCAATGGCTTTATGAAATTCGATCCCAAATCCGAAGTGGATTAAATGCGCCTTATCAGATGATTAATGTTGAGTCTATTCTGCACGAAATGCGATTGCTCAAAAGCCCAGAAGAAATCAAATTGATGGAAAAATCCGCATCAATTAACGTGCAAGCGCATTTGCGCGCGATGAAATTGTGTCAAGCAGGGCGATACGAATATGAAGTCGAAGCAGAATTAATTCACGAGTTTAAACGACAGAATGCGCGTGAAGAAACGTTTGGGACGATTATTGCAAGCGGAGAGAACAGCTGTATTCTTCATTATCGCGCGAATGATCGCCAGATCCGTTCAGGTGATTTGGTGCTGGTTGATTCCGGGTGTGAGTATTTTTATTATGGTTCTGATATGACGCGGACTTACCCGGCCAATGGGCGATTTACCGTTGAGCAGAAAATGATTTATGAGCTTGTGTTGCGAATGCAGGCCGCAGGATTGGCCTGTATGAAACCCGGCAATGCTTGGAATCAAGCGCAAGAGGCGGCAATTCGTGTATTAACAGAAGGCTTATGCGATTTAGGGTTGCTTAAAGGCGATGTGGATGGGTTGATCGAACAAGAAGCTTATTTTCCGTTTTATATGCATCGGTTTAGCCATTGGTTGGGATTGGATGGTCATGATGCGGGGAGTTATAAGGTAGATGGGATATGGCGACCCTTGCAGTCTGGCATGATGCTTTCCGCGGAGCCAGGACTTTATATTAAAGCGGGCATGAAGAATGTCGATGAGCGGTGGTGGAATATCGGTGTTCGTATTGAGGATATGGTGCTTATTACAAAGACCGGTTACAGTCTTCTTTCAGCCGAGATGCCGAAAGAAATCGATGCTATTGAGCAAGCGATGGCTGATTAAGAAAAGGTGTTTTAAAAATATACTTGCGTTGGCATTTTTTTTCAGTTAGAAAGGGAATGACGCAATCACTCAATGGAGCTTAACAATGAATCCTTCTATTATTCATGTCGACGATGAAACTTTTGATGCTGAAGTTATTAGTGCCAAAATGCCGGTGTTAGTCGATTTTTTTGCTGAATGGTGCGGGCCATGCAAAATGGTGGGCCCTTTATTAGAGCAAATCGCTGCAGAATATGCGGGTCGATTAAAGGTCGTCAAAGTGGATGTGGATAAAAGTCCCGATGCGGCGCAACGTTATGGTGTTCGCGGCATTCCCACGATGATTTTGTTTAAGGATGGTACCCCTGAAGGAACTAAAGTAGGTGCTATGACAAAAACGCAATTAGTAGCGTTTGTTGAAAGTGGACTGTAAGTGTGTTTTTTTAAAAAATATTTTGATTTCAAAAAAGCGAATGTTATAATGCACTCGCTTTCAAAGCGCGTTTGGTGATTATTAAAAGCAATCACCAAATAGCAATCTAGTTTTAATCAATGTTTAACAACCTATCGAAGAAGTAATTTATGAATCTGACTGAATTGAAAGAAAAAAACCCGTCTGAATTGATGGAAATTGCAACACAGGCAAATGTCGAAAATGTTGCACGTATGCGGAAACAAGACATCATTTTCGCAATTTTAAAAGCACATGCCGCTAATGGAGAATGTATTTACGGCGGTGGCGTTTTGGAAATTTTGCCGGATGGTTTTGGTTTCTTGCGGTCGGAGAAATCCTATTTGGCCGGCCCGGACGATATTTACGTATCCCCCAGTCAAATTCGGCGATTTAGCTTGCGAACGGGCGATACGGTCAATGGTGAAATTCGTCCGCCGAAAGAAGGCGAGCGTTATTTTGCTTTGTTGAAAGTGAGCGATATCAATTTTGATTCACCAGAAAATGCGAAAAATAAAATTTTATTTGAAAACCTAACGCCTTTGTTTGCCGAAGAGCGATTTGTTTTGGAGCGAGGCAATGGCAGTACTGAAGATATTACAGCACGTGTTATTGACCTGACAGCGCCTTTTGGTAAAGGTCAACGTGGTTTGATTGTTTCGCCGCCAAAAGCGGGTAAAACCATGATGCTGCAAAACATTGCCAATTCTATCGAGGCAAATTATCCAGATTGTCATTTGATTGTCCTGCTCATTGACGAGCGCCCTGAAGAGGTCACCGAAATGACACGCTCAGTCGTTGGCGAAGTCATTGCCAGTACTTTTGATGAACCCGCTACACGGCATGTTCAGGTCGCGGAGATGGTTTTAGAAAAAGCCAAGCGATTAGCGGAACACAAAAAAGATGTGGTCATCTTACTAGATTCTATTACCCGTTTAGCGAGAGCTTATAATACGGTTGTGCCAACTTCCGGCAAGGTTTTAACAGGGGGTGTCGATGCTAATGCCTTACAAAAACCCAAGCGATTTTTTGGTGCTGCGCGTAATATTGAAGAAGGCGGTAGCTTAACGATTATTGCTACGGCTTTGGTCGATACGGGTTCCAAGATGGACGAAGTGATTTATGAGGAATTCAAAGGGACCGGTAATATGGAAATTCATTTGGATCGCCGTATCGCTGAAAAACGTGTTTGGCCGTCAATTAATATCAATCGATCAGGCACTCGTCGCGAAGAAAAATTGGTCGAGCCCGAAGAATTGAACAAGATTTGGATTTTAAGACGGTTGATTCAGCCGATGGATGAAGTAGCTGCAATTGAATTTTTAATTGATCGATTGCGGTCAACTAAAACCAATGAAGATTTCTTTGATGCGATGAAGCGCTCTTAAGGTTGAATTTTTTCTGTTGTCTGTTTAATCAGCAGGGCTGTTTGTTATAAAAAATGGATGGCCCTGCAGTGAAGTCATATTCTTTGACCTATAAATCTTTATTTCTTTAGCTCAGACAAAAAATGCTGAACATTCTGGAAAATATGATTACAATGATCGCTTGAAGTTTTCATTTAGGGCATAGGGAGAGAATCTTATGAAACAAAAACAGTCCCTAGTGATCGTGGGTATTCATATTAGCAATCGTTTTAAGCAAGTCGCAAAATTGCAAAAAATATTTACCAAATTTGGTTGCCAGATCAAAACCCGCTTAGGATTGCATAGAGCATCCGAAGATTTTTGCGCGATGGATGGATTGATTCTCCTCGAAATGTTTGGGGATGCTATAAAAATTCGTGAATTTTTTGACGCGGTGAATTCGCTTCAAAATCTTGAGGTTAAAAAAATGACGTTTAAGATTTAGGTCGGGGTTTCAAGCGTCGCAGGTTATTTCAAAGAGTACTTATGAAAAAAATAATAATGTTGAGTTGTTTATCGATAGGCTTAGTTGTCGGTGCGACGAGCGCCCAAGCAGCCGACTTATGGCAAGTTTATCAGCAAGCATTAAAAAGTGATCCGACTTTTCAGGCAGCATTAGCCACGCAAATGTCGGTAGCAGAAGAAACGCCTCAAGCGCGTGCTGTTTTGTTGCCACAACTCAGTGGCGATGCAAGCGCAGCGTATTCTCGCGTATTGACGAAGAGTGATAATGTTTTGATCGGAGGAATTTCTCAAGGTCCATCACGTTCAACGGTAAGGTCGCGAGTCACGGATTTTGGTCTCACACTTAAGCAAAATGTGTTTAATTTTTCGAACTGGATGAAATTGGGTGAAGCGCGAGATGATGTCAAAGCGGCCAGCGCGACCTACAACGCAGCCTCACAGGATTTAATGCAACGGGTGGCTAGCGCTTATTTTGCTGTTTTGCAAGCGGAGGATGTGTTGCGCGCTACTGGCGCGGAGAAAAAAGCTTATTGGGAAGAATATGTGCAAGCTGAGCAGCGGTTTAAAGTGGGGGTAAGCACAATTACCGACGTAGATAATGCAAAAGCTTATTATGATACTTCTATCGCTGATTATGTTCAGGCAGAAAATGCCGTACAAAATGCACAGGAAGATTTGCGCGCGATTACAGGTGAGTCGTATGATTCTTTAGACACATTAAAACCCGTTATTCCTCTAGTAACACCTTCGCCGAATTTTATTGATCGTTGGGTTGATACGGCTTTGCAGCAAAATTGGGAGTTGGTGGCGGCGCGATATACTTCGATGTCTGCCCATAATAAGGTGTATGAAATGCGCGGAGGACATTTACCAACGGTCGATGCCTCATTAGATTATGATAATTCTTTGACGAGAAATTATCGTAATTTAGGCGTTACGCGCAACAGAGGGCCAACAGGAGAAGTAGATGTTAGTGTGCCTATTTTCTCGGGTGGTATGGTGACCTCGCAGGTGAGACAGGCGTTAGCCGATTATGAGAAAGCGTTACAAGATCAAGAAGCGATGTCTCGACAGGTCATCGATAACACACGTAAAAGTTATCTTGGTGTCGAATCGAGTATCACGACGGTCAAAGCGCAAAAACAAGTGACGGTTTCCAATCGCAGTTCGTTAGAAGGCATGGAAGCAGGCTATCATGTTGGGACACGTACGATGGTCGACGTGCTAAATGCACAACGTCAGCTATATGATTCTGAGAAAAATTATGCGATTGCCCGATATACTTATGCTAATGGGATTATTGGTTTGAAACAGTCGGCTGGTACATTGTCAGCAAATGATATTCAAGCTATGAATGGTTGGTTGACGGCGCCTCAAAACGAAGTGCAAAAAACGCCATCAGCAAAAAATGTTCCACCGAAAAAAAAACAGGCGACCACTAAGAAATCTGTGACGACTCACAAAAGCGCGGCGCAAAAATCAATGAGAGTGCATCGATCTGCTCAATCGCTCAAAAAACCGGTCGGAGTTAAAGGATAAGATGACGAGAGCTTTTACAAGGAAATGCTCTGATGAAATCGATTACAGTGCTTTAAAAAAAGCTTTTTGGGCTTTTTCGAGACGATTGTATGCTATTCAAGAACTCGAAGATGCTTGGATTTGCTTAGAGCAAAAATATGAGCTTAATCTGAATCTTGTTTTTCTCTGCTGTTTTTTGCCGACTTGTGACTTCCAGCAATTGACGAAAGAAGATCTTCGTTTTGTTTCTGATCGTATTTCACTTTGGCACACAAAAGTTGTCGAGCCGCTGCGAAAATTATATCAGACGCTTTATCGCCTTCATCGAAAACCTCACTTACTTCAATTAGCGGATTTGGCTTTGCGGAACGAGATTTTAACAGAACAAGCCGAGCAATCATTGATGCTACAAGTGATTTATCGACTCAAAGATCGCGAGCGATTGTCCGTGAGTCCAGCTAATCGAATTTTAAGCAATATCTTCGAATACATTAATGCCAGTCAAGTCAAACTACACAGTAACGATTTCGAAAAAGTTTATCGGATTGTCAATCAGTGCTTTTAATAGCAGGATTGTCCCGAGGGGGCTTTTTTTGTGAATGCACTTAAAAAAACAATTGCTCATGTGGCAGTTCCTGTTCCTTTGCGGCGGATATTTGATTATCAAGTATCCCCTTCGATCGATCCAACTTCTCTGAAAATAGGCGCGCGCGTGTTGGTTCCGTTCGGAACGAGAAAACTGATTGGCGTTTTACTGTCCGTTGATACGCAAACTCTTTTGTCTGATGTGCGACTGAAATCAATAATTGAATTGATCGATACAGAGCCGCTTATTTCCCCAGCTGTTTTTAAGCTTTGCCAATGGGCAGCCGATTATTATCACTATCCATTGGGCGAAGTGCTGATACAAACATTGCCGCCCGCGTTGAGAAAAGAAAAACCTTATGACAAGTCTATCGAAGCGAACACGTCTATTCAAAGCGCGCAACAAGTTCGCCTCGAGATTCAGTTAACGGAGGGGCAGCACCAAGCCATAGAAACGATCAGTCAGGAACTGCATCACTTTCAGTCTTTTCTATTAAATGGCGTAACGGGAAGTGGAAAAACAGAAGTATATTTGCGTTTGATCGAAAAGGTAATTGCCGCCGGAAAACAGGCGCTTGTTTTAGTGCCAGAAATTGGGTTAACGCCACAAACGATTGCGCGATTTCAACAAAGATTTACCGTTCCTGTTGCCGTTTGGCATTCTAATCTGAATGAATCAGAACGATTGCAAACGTGGCATTTGGCGAAGCAAGGGATTGCTAAAATTGTGATTGGAACACGTTCGGCCGTTTTTATGGATTGCCCGGATTTGGGTATTATCATCATTGATGAAGAGCATGATTTATCGTTTAAACAGCAAGATCATTTTCGATATTCCGCACGCGATTTAGCCGTTACGCGCGCAAAATTTGAGAATTTCCCCATTGTTTTAGGCTCAGCGACGGTTTCATTAGAATCGCTTTACAATACGAAAACGAAAAAATTTAATCTGCTCGTTTTACCGGAACGTGCGGGTGATGCGATTCATCCGCATTATCATTTAGTTGATATTAGAAATAAACCCTTAGAGCAGGGTTTGTCGAAGGTATTGCTAGATCGCATGCGACAACATCTCGAACAGGATAATCAGGTGTTGATATTTTTGAATCGACGAGGATATGCGCCGACTTTGTTGTGCCATTATTGTGGATGGATGGCGAAATGTCCGCGATGTAATATCAATATGACGTTGCATTTGACGCAGGCACGATTGCATTGCCATCATTGTGATGCCATACAATATGTGCCGAAAGTTTGTCCGCAATGCCAACATGAAAAACTGCAGCACATCGGCGTTGGAACGGAACGACTCGAAAAGACGTTGATCGAACAATTTCCCGATGTGCCTGTTTTTCGAATTGATCGTGATACGACGCGTCGAAAATACGCGATGGAAAAAATATTGGCGAAAGTGCAAGAGGGGCGCCGACAAATTTTAGTAGGGACACAAATGGTCGCGAAAGGGCACCATTTCCCGAATGTGACTTTGGTCGGCGTTGTGAATGCCGACGCCGGTTTTTTTAGTGCGGATTTTCGCGCGGTTGAGCGTACGGGGCAGTTGTTAATTCAAGTCGCAGGACGCGCAGGGCGCGCGGAAAAAAGAGGAGAAGTGTTGATTCAAACGCATTATCCGGATCATCCTTTACTCGTGCATTTAACGCAGTACGGTTATGACAGTTTTGCCAAACTGTTGTTGCATGAACGAAAAGACAGTGAAATGCCGCCTTATGTGCATTTAGCGTTGATGCATGCCGAGTCGTTGCACGAAGAGCGACAAAATGAATTTCTGATGGCTATTAAAGCATTGGCGGAAAAAGTCGCGATTGATTCCGTGATGATTTTAGGGCCGATCCCCTCTCCGATGCCTAAGCGCAAAAATTATTTTCGATCGCAGTTATTGTTTCAATCCTCTCATCGCGCATCATTGCAAAGATTTTTAACACACTTGATGTTAAAGGTTGAAACATTAAACGAAATTAAAGCGGTTAAGTGGACGCTTGATATTGATCCGCTGGAAATGTTTTAAGGTGTGTGGATGGCTTTGTTACATGAATGCGTATTTCTCTACCAGGGTAAAAATTTACCGCCGAGCAAGTGAAAATGGACGTGAAAAATTGCTTGTCCTCCATCGTGATTGCAATTGGCAATAACACGATAACCATTGTCGACAATGCCTTCGTCTTGCGCTGTTTTTTTCACCATTCTAAAAAGATGCATGAGAAGGTGATCATCGGCCTCTGTAAAATCATTGATGGTTGTAATGTGTTTTTTAGGAATGATGAGTTTATGAATGGGCGCTTTCGGATAAATGTCATCGATAACGATGGCGTTAGCATCTTCATAAATAATTTTTGCGGGCATTTCTTTGCGAATGATGCGACAGAAAATACAATCGGCCACGTTTAAGCTCCCTTTTTATTAATTATCCTTGCCGAAAAGTATAACGAGACTCATTTTTCGCAGCAAGGGATATTGGCGTATGCGAGAAATTTATTTCGGCGCATTGAAAGTATAATGAAATACCCGTTAATTTAAGATACAGTTAAATGCAAATTTCAGAATTAGGATGGATGCCATGAAAGTTTTTTTCTGTCGGCTCGGTTGTCAAAAGGATTGGCTTAAGATATTAGGCAGCTTTTTGTTGAGTCTGTTTTTTTTGTATTCTGTTCTTGCTCCGGCAGAATTGCCGCCACCCAATGCAGCCGTTTTAGTGAAGCAGAATGGATTGTTTAATGTGGTTGACGCTAATGAGCGCTTGGATCAAATTAATCAATTATCGACACGTGCTTTAAATGTAGAAGCTGCGGCGCGTGCTTTAAATGCCTTGATAGATCTTCGGAAAAAAGCGACGGAATGCGCTCAAAATACAGAAAAAGAAATGACGGAGATCGATACGCTTTGGGCTAAATCTACGCCAGAAGGCGCGGCGAATACAGAAACCTTAACGACCTTGCAACAGTATCTTAAAAATAAAAAAAATAGTGTGATACAGAGACAGTCGGAGTGTCAGCTTTTTATTTTGCATGTTGATGAGACGATTGCAACATTTAATAACATTGCCGATCAAGCCAATAAAGACGCTTTGTTAAAAGCAAAGCCAACATTAGTCACGCGGTTTTCAGATATTGCTGTTGTTTTCCAGGAGTTTTCAGTGCAGTTTGATGGTCGACTTTGGTTTGAACAAAGTGGACTTTCGTTATTAGATCCTATGGCTATCGGTGTGCTTTGTTTGCTGGTCATGGGATGTTTTATTTTAACTATTTATCTCAAGAGAAAAGGGCGGGCAATTTTTACTACGACGCCTCAGACTTTTTCGGAAAAAATGAAGGTGTTTTTTGTTCATGCTTATTTGAAGCAGGCTTTCTGGCATTTATTTTCAACGATGTTTTTGTTGTTTTCGTTGAGCATCGCTTTGATTAATGACGCAATTAATACCTATCTTGTTTTCGTGAGCGTCGGTCTGTTTACCTATATCACGGCCATTTTTTTGGTTAATTTTCTGTTTTATGCTGATGATGTTTACGGTAATGCCTTGGGTCTTTCAAAAGCGGGTAGTCAAGCCTTGTTGGCTCGATTGAAATTTTTGCTGTCAATAGGGTTTCTTGCTTATATTGGTTACGTTTTTTTAAATGATCAACATATCTCTGCATTGATTGTTAATTTGATTCGTGTGTCATTTATTACTTTATTTTCAATCGGTCTGATTAGCATTCTTTGGCTGAGCAATCGTATTCCACGACTGGTAGGGCGCTACCCCATTGCACGAAGTTTTATCAGTTTGATATTAACGGGCGCGCTGAGCAGCTTATTGATCATTGAATGGTTTGGGTACCAATCTTTGGTTATTTATTTATTACAGGGAATCGCATTGACATTAATTAGCGGGTTTGTAGCCGTGCTTCTTCATAACATGATTGCTGCTTTTTGGACGGCTCTTGCTTTCGGGCAAAAACATTGGCAAATCAGTATGCGAAGAATGTTGGGGGTTCATCATTTAAGAATGATCTTTGAATTTATGGTCTTGCGATTGGCCTGTTACTTATTGATTTGGATCGGTTTCTTTTTGGTTTTATTGAAAATATGGCAAGCCTCTCCGGCTCATTTTTACGGACTCCTTAATTTTATTACAGTGGGATTTAAGTCAGGACATATCCACATCATTCCCTTGCGAGTTTTTTCGGCCATGATCTTTTTTTCCGTGGCTGCTTTGTGTGCACGCTTGTTACGCAATTATCTGGAAAATACAGAAACCGCGATCCAGGATAAAGGAACTCAGCAAGCGCTTTCTGCGATTGTTGCTTACGCCAGCATCTTTTTTATTTGGATATTAACTTTTTTGATTGCTGGTATTAATCTGGCTGGACTGGCCCTTGTTGCGGGCGCTTTATCCGTGGGTATCGGTTTTGGACTACAGAATATTTCTAATAATTTCATTTCAGGCATTATCTTGTTGCTTGAGCGACCTTTTAAGCCCGGAGATCGTATTATTGTGGGGAATGTTGAGGGATATATAAAAAAAATCAATATTCGTTTCACACAGCTTCAAACGCTTCAATGTGCGGATCTTATCATTCCGAATGCGGATATGACTTCAAGCCAAGTGACGAATTTAACATTTCGTGATCATTGTGCTCGAACGACCTTTGTGTTGAGTGTTATATACGGTACAGACATTGATTTGGCCAGGCAGCTATTTTTAACTATTGCAAATCATCATCCCGCCGTTATTCGCGACAATCCCCAATATGCGCCCAGCGCAGCGTTGACTGGTTTTGGTGAAAATGGATTGATACTTGAGTTTTCGTGCATCATTCATGATGTCAGTATTAAGTACATGGCGTCGAGTGAAATTAGGGTTGCCTTATATAAGGCTTTTCAGGCGAATCGGATTGAAATTGCCTGTCCTCAGCGTGATGTGCATATTCGCGATTGCGTTAAAAGCGACCCGCGATGCAACAATCTAACCTCTTTCTCGACGGCAATAAAAGATAAGGGTGCCAATGCCGGCCAAAATAATCCAGACGAAATAAAGAAATAAAACGTCCAGCCGCGCTGAAAATTCCTGCAGAATAAGTTGCGGTACAGTAAATATCAGGAGCGCAGTGATGCGATGGGTATGATCCAACAGGTGAGAGATTTCAACGTGAGATTTTGTTTTTTGCTCGATGTAGATAAACGTTGTGATAGCCCAATAAACGGCTAAGGCGAAAATGCCGATCGCATAATAAGAAGTATTGGCTAAAATGATCGTAACCATGAGTAAAATGTCCGTAAATTCTGTCATTAAAAAGCAAAAGATCTCATGGCGGTTATTTTTTTGATGATGGCGTTGAGAAGTCAGGCGAGTGATTTCTGTGAAGATAAGCTTGAGTAAAAGAAATGCGATGGCGAATAAATAAAGCGTTGGGAAATAGGTCGCGAAAAAATAAGTCAGTGCGCAGAGCACGCTGATTGAAATAGTTAGTAAGTAAAGACGCGTTAAGGATAATGATTTGAATTTACCGATCCAGCGTTCGGCGAGTTGCCGAGTCAGTATGTCTAATTTCATGCTTGTTCTCCATGATTTCTGTCTATTTTTTTCTAAGCCAACCCAATCGCTGTCCAAATAACCTACTTTCTTATCCCGAACTCAGGTTAGAATAAAATCGCGTATTAGTATAACAATGAAATGAGAAAAATTCGATGGCATTATGATGCTTTGTTGTTGCAAGGTTAGGGCATAAAAAGCTGCAGGCAATCGTTTAAAAATAGTTGCCCTCGTTTGGTGGGGCATAATCGTCGGATATCTTGGCGTATGAATTTTTCTGCCCGTGCTTTTTTAAGGGCTTCTTGAATGACGGATAAAGGCAGGCCTGTTCGTTTTTGAAAATCACTTATCGGAACGCCGTGCGTGAGTCGGAGGGCATTCATCATGAATTCTAAGGGGATTTCTTGATCCGTTAAAGTTTGTTTATCAGCCATAAACGAGTGTGTTTGAAGCCCTCTTAAATAATCCTCTGGCCGATCAAATTTATGAGATCGAATGATCTGTATGCCTTTCGATGTTTGTTGTGTGAGCTTGCCATGCGCGCCAGCGCCAATGCCGAGATAATCTCCAAATCCCCAGTAGTTTAGATTGTGTCGACAAGGATGGCCTTTTTGACAAAATGCGGAAATTTCATAATGTTGATAATGGGCTTTTTTTAATAAGGCATGTCCGGCTTGTTGTATCGCGAAAATATTTTCATCGTCGGGTAAGGTAGGTGGATGATCAGCAAAAGGTGTGTTGGGTTCAAGGGTTAATTGATACCACGATAAATGCGTGAGGGGATATTGTGTTGCGATTATTAAATCTTGGAGTGCCTTATCGAGCGTTTGATGCGGGAGGCCATACATTAAATCAATATTGATATTTTGATAACCAGCCCATAAGGCTTTTTCGATGGCTTGTCGCGCTACTGTTGCTGAATGAATTCTACTGAGTTGGCGGAGCGAATCATCCTGAAAACTTTGAATGCCAATAGATAAACGATTAATGCCTGCCAAGCGCAGCCCCCGTAATTTTTTTTTATTCAGCGTGCCTGGATTGCTTTCGAGGGTAATTTCTATATTAGGATCGAAAGAAAAGTTTTTGTGGATATGGTCTAATAATTGAGCGATCGTTTTTGTCGAGAGTATTGTTGGGGTGCCACCGCCGATAAAAATGCTGGTTAGGTTTTTATGTTGGACAAGGGATGCATCGATAGTCAAATCTCGTTTTAATGCATTCAAATAGAGCTTTTCTGGTAAATGTTTTGTGAGGGCGTAAGAATTAAAATCACAATAGGGACATTTTCGAAGACACCAGGGGATATGGATGTAGCATGATAGAGGGGTAGTCATATCGTGGTATCGCTTCGCGGCGATTGTTTGATAGAGGAGTTCTGCGCTTTATCCAAATGACACAAATAAATATCGAAGCGAATGGCTTTCCCGCAGAGCGAAAAGGCAGGAATTGTGTGACATAAAGGATGTCCGATACGCGGACGTTTAACGACGACTCGATTTTTAGCATGTTGAAGCGCTGACTCAAAAAGTAGGCGTAAATTACTGTCTTCCGATTCGCCGATGAGATGTTGCAGGATTTGCATTTCTTTTTTTGATTTCGCTGTTTTCTTCGAGGCAGGAAACATGGGGTCGAGATAAATGACATCGGGTTTGGATTCTGGCATTAAAGCGTTTAGGTGATGAAGGCTATTGGCGCAAATAGGGTGCATGCGTTGAGCAATCTCATTTAGCGGCGCGCAATGGCTTGCTCGCCTTAAGGCATCTTCGAGCAACGCGCTGACAAGGGGGGATTGTTCAATGAGTGTGACTTGATGACCCACAGAAGCCAATAAAAAGGCATCATAACCAAAACCGGCTGTCGCATCTAAGATGAATTTATTTTTTTGCCCAACAGCTTTTACGATGAGTTCGTTATATTTCGTTGCTTTCGCCGAGCGTTGCATAATTTTTGCTTTTGAGAAATCGAGGTAAAAAGGTTTTGTGATTTGTTGGTTTTGAATGATGAGCGAAAGGCCGGCTTCATCGAGTCGTAGCAGGTAATCAATCGATGGATCGGGTTTGTCTAATAAAGGGAGTTTTAATTGTTGCGCTAACTGTTGTGCTGCCACGTGGAAATCAGGGGAGCCTGTTAGTACAGCAAGATGAAACATGACGGCTAATTCTCTTTTCTTGATATCAGATTTAGGGGGAGAATATACTTTTTCAACAGAATACAGAATGGATTTGATTGCGCGTAGGTGTTAATTTTCTATAGAATGCAGGCATTGTATGTTTATTTATCGTTTTGCAGTGAGAAAAATAACTAAGTGTGTTAAGGCTTCGTAAATTCAACCAGGGATGGCGTGGGGCGCTTGCAAAACAAAAGAAGGATTAACTTAATGACTATTATGAATGAAATCACTCCGTTACGGGCAGATATGATGCGTTGGCGACACGATATTCATCAACACCCCGAACCGGCATCTCAATTGCAGCGTACTGTTAGCAAAGTGGCTGAATTACTTCGACGGTTTCACTTTGATGAGGTCATTGAGAATTATGGTCAGCAGCAAGCCGTTATTGGTATTTTGAGAAAAAATGAAGAGCAGCGTCCGGCGATTGCTTTAGTGGCGGCCTTGGAAGGGCAGCCGCTCCAAGAAGAAAATAGCACGATTAAATACAGCTCCGTGAATCCAAAATGTATGCATGCCTTAGGCCATGATGGCGAAGTGGCTATGCTTCTGGGCGCTGCCCAATATCTTACCCAAGAAAGAAATTTTAAAAACAATGTTGTTTTCATTTTTTGTCCAGGAGAAAGCGATGGTTTAGGCATTCAGTCGATGATTGAAGGAGGGTTGTTAGATCGCTTCGGCATCCAGGAAATTTATAATTTGCAAAATTATCCTGCATTGCCGGCGGGTCAGGTGGCAATCAGTGTCGGGCCTCATTTGGCTGCTTTAGGGGAATTGTTAGTTCATTTATCGGCGCATAGTCAATGTAATATTTTTTCACGCAGCTCTTGTAATCCCATTTTAGCGGCTTCGGCGATTATTCATTCGTTAGATAGCTTAATTGCGACATCAATTGATTCGAGTAATCCCTTGTTGGTGAGCATGAATAGTTTAATGGCCGGAGATAATTTTACGCATATTCCAGAGACCGCTGAATTGAAAGCAATTGTGCGGTCGATATCGCCTGATAGTGAGAAATGGTTGCCGGCACATTTGGATTATTTGATTGGTAAATTGACGGAAGCCTATCATGTGCAGGCGACGATCAGTTATCGTGTTGTTTGCCCGGTGGCTATCAATCAAGAGCGACCCGTTAAGTTCGTCAGAGAAATCGCTAAAAAATTGCTGGGAGAAGCGGCGTTGCAGGAATATCAGCCTAAACTGATGATCAGTAAAGATGTGGCTTATTTCATGCGAGAACGGCCGGGTGCTGTGATTGGTATTGGTAATGGCAAGACAGCTGCGCTTTATGACCCTCAGTATGATTTCAATGATGATGTGTTGATGATAGGTGCTAGTTTGATTGTGCGACTAGCAGAAGCATTTACCGTACGGAAATCACATGGAAAATAATCAGCAACTTCCGTACCAAGATGCGCATTTAAATGAAATGTTAACGGTTGTTCCTTCCGCGATGAGGAATTCTCAAGGGAGAGAATTGCGATTCTCTCCCTTGAGTGCGAGCGCGAATTCACTTCGCGAGAAGCATCAAATTAAGGAAGCAATTCCCACGCGATCAGCGCGGGAATTACTGGAAAATAACGTACTCATTGTGGGCCCTGCTTGGATTGGCGATATGGTTATGTCGCAGTGTTTGTATCGATTGTTGAAGCAGCGCGATTCTGCTCTTCAAATTGACGTGTTAGCGCCAGACTGGTCAAGGCCTTTGCTCGAGCATATGCCCGAAGTGAGACATATTTATAGTATGCCATTAACGCATGGGCAGTTGGGGCTGTTAGCGCGCTATCGGTTAGGGAAACGGTTACGCCAGCAACATTATCGACAAGCGATTGTTTTGCCAAACTCATTCAAATCCGCATTAATTCCTTGGTTTGCGAAGATCCCTCTTCGAACCGGTTGGCGAGGTGAAATGCGATATGGGTTGATAAATGACTTACGTATTTTGGATAAACAAAAATATCCTTTGATGATCGATCGGTTTATGGCTTTGGGATTGCCGGCTGGTGAGGCGTGTCCTGTTAATCCGCCTTGGCCAAAATTGGCTGTGACTGAATCGGAAGCACAAGAAATTCTAGAAAAATTTCACTGTCCAAAAGATCACCGAAAAATATTAGCGCTATGCCCTGGCGCGCAATTTGGCCCAGCAAAATGTTGGCCAAGCGAGCATTTTGCTGCGTTAGCCAATCACTATTTAGAGGCAGGTTGGCAAGTGTGGTTATTGGGCGCAAAAGATGATTTGGCCGCTGCTGTCACTATACAACAGAAAACGCAAGAACGATGTGTGAGCTTCATAGGGCAGACTACTTTATCGGATGTGATGGCGTTGCTATCAAACGTTGATGGGGTCGTGTGTAATGATTCGGGACTCATGCATATTGCTGCCGCATTGAATGTTCCGTTGGTTGCTATTTATGGGTCATCAAGCCCGACTTTTACACCGCCACTTTCTCGACAAGTGCGTATCCTGTGGTTGAAAAAATCCTGCAGTCCTTGCTTTAAACGAATTTGTCCGGAAGACCATTATCATTGTTTAACAGAAATTACGCCGGAAATAGTTTCTCGCGCGATCGAAGAATTACAGGGTTTTTGATGAATATTTTGATTATTAAAATGTCTTCCTTAGGTGATTTATTTCATACGCTGCCGGCTTTATCGGATGCGCAATGTAACATACCGAATATTCATTTCGATTGGGTCGTGGAAGAGAATTTTGCAGAGGTTCCCGCTTGGCATTCAGCTGTTCGGCAAGTGATTCCTATTGCGATTCGACGATGGCGAAAAGCGTGGTGGCGCTGTTTCTCGAGTGGCGAGTGGCGCCAATTTAAGCGTCAGCTTCAAGCGACACGTTATGATTTAATTATTGATGCGCAAGGGCTGATCAAAAGCGCCTTGATCGCAAAACTGGCGAAAGGCAAAAAGATTATTGGGTTTGATAAGAATTCAGCGACTGAATCAGTCGCACATTTTTTTTATCATCAATTGGTTTCTGCCGATTTAAATCAGCATGCTATTTCGCGTATGCGACAATTATTTGCCGAGGCATTGGGCTATTCTGTTCCAGAAACAAAGCCAGATTATGGTGTCAATTTGGCACAATTTACTTCTGCTAATAATCGTTTGCAGCTATTTCCTTATATATTATTTTTGCATGGCACTACTTGGTCGAGTAAACATTGGTTAGATGAGCGGTGGAGTGAGTTGGCGGATTTATTTACACGCGACGGTTTTTCGATTGTTATGCCGTGGAGTAATGAACAAGAGCGGGAGCGTGCTCAAAAACTCGCACTCAATCATTCATCGGTGCATGTCTTGCCACGGATGACATTAAATGAAATCGCGCAAGTCATGGCGCAAGCGGCAGGGGTTGTGGCCGTGGATACCGGCTTGGGGAATTTGGTCGCGGCGCTCGAAAAACCAAGTGTTAGTTTGTATGGTCCGACGAAAATCAGTAAAATAGGGATTCAGGGTGCGCAAGGCATTGCACTAACTGCTTCAGCGAATTGTGTTTGTTGTGAAAAATCACAATGTAAAAAAAGTGGTTTTTCTTCAGCCTGTATGGCCTCGATTTCAGCGCAACAGGTTTACGCTTTGATTCAGCCTTTGATCGAGATATACTCGCCCAAAATAGGATAGACCAATTTCCCCATGAAGATCGCTTTTTGTATTTTTAATTATTTCCCTTTCGGCGGTTTGCAACGCGATTTTATAAAAATTATATCAGCGATTTTACGACGCGGGCATACGATTGATATTTATACGATGAGTTGGCAGGGGGATCGTCTCGATGGCACCACGATTATCGAAGTGCCGATTCATGCATGGACGAATCATCGAAAAGCGAGATTATTCGCACAGCATATTGAGCAGATTAAAAGCGCGGGTCAATATGACGTGGTGGTTGGATTTAATAAAATGCCCGGGCTCGATGTTTGCTTTGTCGGCGATGTTTGTTTGAAAGAGCGGCTGGATAAAAAAAGTTTTTTTTATCGGTTATTTCCGCGATATCGATGCTATCTGCAATTGGAACGGGCTGTTTTTGCGCCGGAGGCAGGAACAAGCATTTTGTTGTTGACTGAACAACAGCGCGAAACTTACAAACGACATTATCAAACGCCATCTAATCGGTTTTATTTATTGCCCGCCGGTATTGCAAAAAATCATTTATCGGCCGATGAAATGCAGGCAATAAAAAGAGGTATTCGGCAGTCCTTAGGTTTTTTATCTGATGATCCTAAAATGCTTTTATTTGTCGCAACCCATTTTCATACGAAAGGGTTAGATCGTGCTATTCGTGCTATCGCAACAATCAAGCAAGATGTCGTGTTATGCGTTATTGGGGAAAACAGTCGAAAGAAAGATTATGTCAAATTGGCAGAGCGATTGAACGTCGATCATCGTATGCGTTGGTTGGGGAATTGTCCGGGTGTATTTAATTATTTTATCGCATCTGATTTATTGATTCATCCGGCACGTGTTGAGGCGGCAGGTATGGTGCTGATAGAGGCGTTAACAGCAGGACTGCCAGTTTTGACAACCGCTGTTTGTGGTTATGCGAGTCATATTCGTGCAGCACAGGCGGGCGTCGTTTTAGCAGAACCTTTTAATCAATCTTATTTAAATGACGCATTGCAGCACCTGTTGGATCATCAAAATGATTGGATGATATGGCGCGAAAATGCTTTGAATTACGCGCAAAAAACAGATTTTTATTCGCTGGCTGATCGAGCAGCCATGCTTATTGTGGAACGAGGAGAGCGGCATGGCTGAGCTTTATGTCAGAGCAGATTTTCAAGCTTTATGGGATGGAGGTCAGCCGATATTCGATCAACTGATGTCGATTCAGGGAGAGGTTTTTCGTGATAAAGAAGGACGCAAAACTTTGCGTTTTGAACGAGGCGGCCGATATTTTTATGTTAAGCAACATTTCGGCATAGGGTGGAAAGAAATCTTTAAAAATTTAGCGCAATTGCGGTATCCGATTTTAAGCGCAAAAACGGAATGGCTTGCTATTCAGGCCGTAAAAAAACTGGGTATTTCAACATTGGAGATTGTAGCTTATGGATGTCGTGGGGCTAACCCGGCACGGCAACAATCATTTTTAGTGACAGAGGAATTAACTGAAGTCGAGAGTCTGGAATCATTTTGTGCATCTTGGGAAAAAGAGCCACCGAGTTTTTCGTTGAAGTTAAAACTCATTCAAGCCGTTGCGCAAATAGCCCGCCTGTTGCATCAGACCGGTTTGAATCATCGAGACTTTTACTTATGCCATTTTTTGATTAAACATCCTTATGACGATTTTTTTCAACTCTATTTGATTGATTTGCATCGTATGCAAAGACGAAAAAAAATACCGCTTCGATGGCGCATCAAAGATATTGCTGGCCTTTATTTTTCGAGCATGGACCGAGGACTCACGCAAAAGGATTTATTGAGATTTTTAAGATGTTATTTTAAGACGTCGCTTCGAACCATCCTGGCTCAAGAAAAGAATTTTTTACAAGCGGTGCAATGGCGTGCAATGACGCTTTATCGCAAAACGTATCAACGAGAGGCGCAAGCGGTGGTTCGCTCATCATGATTAAACAATCTTTACACACGATAGATGAACTGAAAGCTTTTGTTGACCAGGCGTCAGCCCATTTTTCGATACCGGTTGATGAGCGCGAGATTGTTTGTGAAAGTATTTTACGTGTTATGCCTCGTAAACGCGTGGTTATTAAAGGACAATGGCAATCGAAATCCGTGGCCGTAAAAATCTTTTTTTCTCATTTTGCAAAGCAGCATGTCGAGCGAGAAGCGGCAGGTGCTCGATCGTTAATGCAGGCGGATATTTTCGCGCCCAAAATTTTATATGAAGGGCCGACACAAATTGAAGGGGTATGGATTATTATTTTTGAATGGATTGATGCTGTCACGGATTTGGAGACGATTTGGCAAGGCGCTGATGATCCGGCGCTTAAAAAAACATTACAGCAAATCCAATCGATTTTTGTAAAGCAGCATCAGGCTGGTATTTATCATGTTGATTTGCATCCAAATAATTTTGTGATTGCGGCTAATGGGATTTATATCGTCGACGTCGCTGATGTGAAACGAGCCTGGTTTTTTCAGAAAAATTTATCATTACGAAAAAGTATCGCAAATCTGGTTTTACTTTATGCGCAGTTGCCGATTCGCCACACCGCAATGATCTTCGATCTTTTTGAGCAATATTGTGATGCGCGGCAATGGTCGTTTGATCGATATTTGCAGCAAATGATGCAAGCGTACTTATTTCGGGCACGCCGCCGCCGTATGCAAAACATGATCAAACGATGTTTTAGAAATTGCAAAGGGATTGTTGCTCATCGTGACTTTAACGTCAGATGGGCTTATCGCGAGGCAGGTAATTCAGAAGCGGTACAAACTTTTTTAAAAAATCCCGATGCTTATTTAACGCCGGAAAATATGGTTAAAGGGGGGCGGACTTGTACTGTCGCGAAAATTAAATTGAATGAGCAGGCCGTCATTGTTAAACGATATAACATTAAAAATGTTTGGCATGGTTTTAAAAAAGGGTGGTATGCCAGTCGAGCGGCGCGCTCATGGCAAAATGCAAATGTCTTGGATTTGCTCGGTATTCCTACAGCGAAACCTATCGCCTATTACGAAAAGCGATGGCTGGGATTTTTTCATCGAGAAGCCTATTTTTTATGCGCTTATCATCCGGGAGAATTACTGTTGCATTATTTCAGGTCGTCGAGTCAATCAGTAGAAAAAGTATTGGTCGCTAAGCGATTGGTTGAAATTTTAAAGTGTTTTACTGAGGTAAGAATAGCGCATCGTGATTTGAAAGCGACGAACTTTATTTTATCGACTGGTCAACAACCGATTGTTATCGATTTGGATGCGATGTGTTTTTACGCCGGACAAAAGGCATTTTCAAAAGCGTATCAAAATGATTGGATTCGGTGGATGCAGAATTGGAAGGCAGGTACATTTGAGTATCAATTGTTTGCTCACTTGATGCAAAATTTAGTTGATTAAGGAGAGGTGAGTTGTGGATGTCAGTGTTTTGATTGTGACCTACCAGGCTGCTGCTTACATTGAGCGCTGTTTGCATTCTGTATTTATGCAGAAAAATATCTCTTATGAAATTATTGTGGTGGATAATGCCAGTATTGATGACACAACGATTATTTTGAGAAAATTTAATGATCGTATTCAGTTGATTGAAAACACAGAAAATAGAGGATTTGGGAAAGCCAATAACCAAGCCTTTCAACAAGCCACGGGGCGTTTTGTTTTTTTATTAAATCCTGATGCAAGATTGACTGATCCCAATGCGCTTCGGCATTTGGTCGATTTTATGGGGGAGCATCCGCAGGCTGGTGTGGTTGGCACGAAAATTATTTCAACGTATGATGCCGATAAAACAACATTACCGAAAAATCATTATCCGGATGAGCAATATATTGATTCACCTTTTCAGCACCTACCCGGAAAAATCGCCTGGATTTTGGGCGCGAGTATGATGTTTCCCGCTGATGTTTATCGAAAGCTACAGGGGTTTGATGAAGCATTCTTTTTGTATGCAGAAGATGCAGATATTTGTTTGCGTGCTCGAGAGCTTGGTTATGAAATTGCTTATTTTCAAGATGTCGTTGTCGAGCACATGGGTGGGGCGAGCGAGGCCATGGCAAATTTTTATGATCGCACGATGAGAAAAGAAAAAGCCTATCATTTGTTTTATGTTAAACATTATGGAAAAGATATTGCTTTGCGTCTCGCGAGGAAAAAATATTGGCGATCATTATGGAGATTGATGGAGTATAAGGTGCTCTGCGCCTTCACATCTCATCGGTCTTGGCATGAAAAACATTTAAAAAATAAGGCTATTTACGATTCCTCTCGACAGTTTGAACGGTTTTTATTAGCAGAGGGCGGCGCGCGGTGCGCCTGTTGTTGTAAAAAAGAGCGAGATCTTTCGTAAAGGGTATCCATTGATAATCAGGTGAGAGGTTAATGAATATGACAAATCAACAAGCATCGTTGGATTTAATAAAACGGGGCGCAGTTGAAATTTTATTAGAAGAAGAATTGAAAGAGCGATTGAAAGAAAATCGTCCATTGCGAATTAAGGCTGGGTTTGACCCAACGGCACCAGATATTCATCTTGGACATACGGTTTTGATGAATAAAATGCGGCAATTTCAAACGTTAGGCCATGATATTTATTTTCTAATTGGGGATTTTACGGCCATGATTGGCGATCCGACGGGTAGAAACGTCATGCGCAAACCGCTGACGCGAGAAGAGGTGATGAGGAATGCTGAAACCTACCAATCACAGGTATTTAAGATTTTAGATCCTCATAAAACAAACATCGTTTTTAATTCAGAATGGATGGGTGAGAAAACAGCCGCTGATATGATTCAGCTCGCTTCAACTTATAATGTCGCGCGCATGTTAGAGAGAGATGATTTTAGTAAGCGTTATAGTAGCGGGCAATCGATTGCTATTCACGAATTTTTGTATCCATTAGTGCAAGGGTACGATTCGGTGGCGTTAAATGCCGATGTCGAATTAGGCGGGACAGATCAAAAATTTAATTTACTGGTCGGTAGAGAACTACAAAAATTTTACAAACAAACCCCGCAAGTTGTTTTGATGATGCCGTTGTTGGAAGGATTGGATGGCGTTAAAAAAATGTCTAAATCACTTAATAATTATATAGGTATCAATGAAGCGCCTGATCCAATGTTTGGAAAATTGATGTCAATTTCAGATGAGTTGATGTGGCGATATTTAGAATTATTAAGCTTTAGACCGTTAACTGAAATTGAGCGATGGAAGGTTGAAGTGCAAGAAGGATTAAATCCACGCGATGTAAAAATTCGTCTCGCGAAGGAGATTGTCGAGCGTTTTCATAGTAAAGTAGCAGCGGAAAAAGCGCATGTTGATTTTACAGAGAGATTTCAAAAAGGAGTGTTGCCACAAGATATTCAAAAGAAAACAATGCCGGTTGGTGAGATAGGTATTTTGATTGGAAATTTACTGAAAGAAGCCGGGTTGGTTTCTAGTACATCCGATGGGATCAGAATGGTGAGGCAAGGAGCGGTGCGAATTGATGGAGTGAAAATTACGGATAGCACTTTAAAGCTTTATGCAGGAAAAACCCATATTGTTCAGGTTGGGAAACTTAGGATTGCCGAAGTTATTTTAGCGTGAAAATGTTCTTATTTCGGAGGCGTTTTGAGCTGTGCGCAGAGCAAACAAGGCGCGTCTGAATTGATTTGAATTTAATTTTTTTGCGATAATTCTTGTTGTAAGCTATATTCAATTTCAGACGATTTAGTAAGATCTTTTTTTAGAATATATTTTTCAGGAAGAAAGTAGTTGACAGGGATTAGAAGTTGTATAGAATCGGCGGTCTTTCGTAGATAGAGACGAGGGAAAAGTTCATTAAAAAAGATTAGGAA
>Ga0209319_1000853_pt1 | contig 31195 bp, 46 predicted proteins | sample RifGroE2_FD_184000 | JGI IMG/M metagenome (GOLD analysis project Ga0209319, IMG submission 184000) | Groundwater microbial communities from Rifle, Colorado - Groundwater E2 (SPAdes) (version 2) | ecosystem: Environmental > Aquatic > Deep subsurface > Groundwater | place: Rifle, Colorado, United...
GTATCATAATATTACATATATATATTCCATTTTCTATAATATTTCCACTTTCTCCAGCTTCGACTAGTGAATTATCTTCAAAATATAAATTAACTATTGATGGAGATCCGGCTTTTACCGCATTGCCTAAATTTATCTTATCTATCAAGTAGTTATCGTTTATATCCATATAAAATATATATTCAGTATTAAATATTCCATATCTATAATTTAAATACTCTAATGATGATAATAAATTTCCTGATGGTATGATAATAGGTCCAGTATATGGTGATGGAATGCTATTCATCAATAATGAGGTAAAACCTCTATCTTTAAACATCAATGCTATTAATTCTGTCATTCCTCCAGATATAGAATATGATTTTATTTGCCTATATCTTTCAAGATTATCCTTATCTATTAAATAAAATGATGCGGCTACAGTTTGTTCTGTGTGTGAACTAGTTACGGAATCGGCTGCAGCAATTTCTGTATCAGACATTGTTAAATCAGATGGTTGATAGTCATACTCATTAAGTATCGAGAATTTTTTATTTATATATATCTCTTTTGCTTGTATATCAGAATTGGATATATATTTATATATTAATAAATGTAATGTTAATTCTGTTTCAGATGAGGTTAGAGTTGAATATAATAGTTTTTCAACATTTGCAGTAATTTGTATTATAGGTACAATATTATTGATATAATTATTTATAATCGTTATAGACTTAACATTATCGGCTAATAATATGATGGGCTGATCTGATCCAGTCTTAGCTATATTAATATTGGACAATTCATATCGATATTGATTCAATGATTGAATCGGTCGAAGCATTAAAATCATCTCCTTTTTTACATATATATTAATGTATTTTTCTAAGTTATCAACAAAATGCTCTAATAAAATTATATAAAAAAGTTTAATTTTTTATAGGATTTTCAAAATATTGAGGTGTTTTATAAAATAAATTTTTGATCTAGAATAACAGATTAGGTGGGTATATATTTACAAAATTGAGTGGTCGAACACCCATTCGACGAAACGATTTGAATGAGGTTTTTTAAATTACGATCATACATAGTCATTCCAGAAAATTACTATATTATCAGTATATATAATTTTTTATATAAAAAATTAGAGTATCAAATCCTTCTTTAATATTCTATAATCTAAATAATTACACTATTATTAAATAACAACAAAATTTAATTTTCTTTAAAATATTCTACAGCATTAACAAAACTTCCAGTATTTTTCCCACAGAAATATAATATATCTTCTTTAGTATTGACTCTACTCCAATGTAATTTTGGAAACTTATTATGCCATTTACCTGCTTGATTATTTTTAGTCCCATCTACAAATTCAGTTGGAGTGCATTCTACACATAATAACTGTTCATTTGCATATTTGTCTTTATATGCATTTTGTTTAGTAGCAACTGACCAGTAATTTCCACCACACGCGGAATTATCAATGCAGCCACATTTTTCACATATAAACGTCATCAAGTAACAGCTCCTTCAACTATAATTTTCACCATTTAAATGTATCTAATTTGGTCGTCCCTTTAAATAATTCTTCTAACATAATCGAATTATCATTAGTGTAATACGTATTATTCAATGATAATAAATCTTTCTTATTATATTTAGTAGTTATACAGTTATTTAATATCTCTTTTTGTGCTATAGTTAATTCATTTAATTGATATGCTAGATCTATTGCTTTAAAATTATTAATTAATAATTTACTATTCTCATTAGTACCAGTGTATATATCATCTAGTATATTTTTAATATGTGTATATTTATTATTTATTATATCTTTCTGTGCGGCTATATCTAATATTTTAGCAATCTTATAATAGCCATACCCAGTTAATCCTCTAACATCTCTAGACTTCATACCACTAAATGAATATACGACAGAAAGTAATTCAGGTAATAGAGTAGTTACCGTATATGACTTTTTAGCTAATAAAATACTATATATATTATTTTTATCTATAATATATGATTCATCCCTTTTTGGAACTAATATAGTCGTCTTATTCATATTAATTAGCTGATATAATAATTCATCCTTAGTGATTATTAAGTTTTTATTATCGTATGTATTTATGATATGGCCAATACCAATAACTGGATCTACATTTTTGCATCTAATATAGAAAACATCTGGAATATATTCAGTTATTAGTTTTACTAATTTTAGATTTGAGGCTACTTCGACATTTACTGGTTTATATTTTTCATTATTTATAGAATACTTATCGAAAAATTTATAGCCATATTCCTTACAATATTCCATATTATTTCTTGGTCTAGTATTAGTATAGTATAGAAATATTCTAGTTGATATCTTATATCGACTATAAAAGAATAATCTATAATGTGCTATTATATTCAATATACATGAGGATATTACTATGCTATTTTTATTGCTAATCCAATTTGTTTCAATATAATTATCTACCTTATATAAATTAGATAATATAGTATGTAAATCTATATGAATATTAATTATTTTATTCTTATCATTATAGTCTTTAAATAAATTCTCCAATACTGAAAATTTGACCTTATAAACATTAAGTAATTTAGATAGCATAGTTACACCGCCTTAATAAAATATGATAAAAAATAGGACAACATCAATCAGTTGTCCTATTTAAAGTTTATTTACATTTAATGATTATATCCGTTTCTGACAATGACCAAGATTTGAACTCAGAACACTCGACACACGTTTCGGCATATACTAGGCAAATAGTTGTATCTCTATGACATTGTACTATTACTGGAGTTCTTCTCTTTAATAATTCAGATTTTAAATAACTCTGACTAGTATAATCTTCAGTCTGTAATGGACTAAACTTATTGCAAACTCCAATATTGTTTATTTCAATAAGTTGTGTATAGGCGCACTCATGATAATATCTATCATTATATTTACACGTTAATGCGGAACATTCAATTTTAACCATGCTCATTTAATATCACGTTCTAAAGATTTACAACTGATTACAATTTCAGTATCATCTAATGACCAAGACTCAAGCATATGACAGTTTATGCAGGCATTGACATAAATCATCTGAGCATATCCATATTTAACACATTTTGTTATTACTGGAATCTGATTTTTTGATAATGCAGATTTTAATGACTCATGTTTGAATTCTCCAGTATAGTTATATGGTTTAAATAAATTACATACTCCATCACTATTAATACGGTGTGACTTTCTAACATTGCATTTTCTATAGTATCTATCATTATATTCGCATTTTAGAGCATCGCAATCTGTATTATAATTAAGCATAAATCGACCTCCTATTATTTTTTAGTAATTTGAATACCGCCGTCTAAAGTCCTATTGTACATTTCAGATTCGGCATCCATATTATCTACTAATTCCTCAATATTTATAGCTTTTGGTTTACTTTCTGGTTCAAGCATTTGTATATCTATATTATCTAATAATTCTTCAATATTTGCACCTTTATTCTTTATTTTAGATTTAGCTATTTTGATAATATGATCAGCATCATAGTCTATCTTATCTGATTGTAATAATGTATATAATAGAAGTTTAGTTTCATACTCAGTTAAACTGATTCCATTTAATAATATGCCATCTTTCGTATTATATCTTCTAATATTTATAGTATCTGGCATATTATTCCATGAAGCTATTGCAACTACCTTTTTTGAGTTACTAGAATCTGATTCGCTGAGTTCTCCAATTATGGATTTTATCTCACATTTAACTTTACTCATTGTACTAAATTCCTCCATATTCATTATTATATATACGCATAAATTCACAGACGCATCTATTACAAATTATATAATTTAATAAGACCATCAATAATGTTATTACAGAATGCATCAATTGAATCGAAATTCCCATTCTTAATATCATTAATAAAAATAGGGGTCAGAATATAGATATCATGATTGGTTGTATATACAGTAGTAAATATATAATCCAAATCGATATCATCTTCTGATACTATTATATTGTCGTAGATACACATTAATTTAAATTTAGAAATAAGTATAGATACAATATATGATATAAATTCATCTGTCTTATCATCCGATGAAATATTTGATAATTCACCAACAGTTAATTTTCTTTTAGAATTTAAATCAAGTATATTTTTTAGCTTCTTATCCATACGCTACAATTCCTTTCTTTGTTTCAATTCGCGTTTATGAGTTAGGCATACGATATTATCTGTTTTTATTAAAATAAACCCATTTTCATATTACCTAATAAAAAATAGAAGAGGATAGACAAGAAACTGTCTATCCTCGCATAATTGGCACTGCCGTATAAGCATCTGTTAATTAATCGCAGTCATCACCATCTTCATCGTCGGCAATTCCAAGCTTCCAATCACTAATTTGTTTTGGGTCATATCCTTGTCTGACACCAAAATAACTTCGTTGGACTCTAGCGAAAACAACAGTCTTTTTCTTTCCTTTAAATTTATGCGATGAATATCGCTTTTGTTCCCTTTTCTTGTTGACGACTTCTTCAATCGCATCGACGATGAAGTATTCATCGCCGAAGTTACTATTTGTAATCAGGGCCATTGTAACTTCGGCGTTGAACTCAATTTCAATATACTTACGGTATTCTGTGACTGTAAACATTGGAACATCTCGGTCATCGTCTTCAGATTCGACATAATAATATCCAATCCCTTTAAGGATTTCAATTGATTCTTGTGCCAACTCTATCTCAGTTGATGAATTTCCAAGAAGAGATAAGCCTCCAGATCTTTCATTCTGTTTACAGAAGATATCGGAATTTTTATCTATTAGAGCCAGAATGCGAATTTTCTTTTTGTCTTGTCCGATATTCACATTTTGGATATCCGGTATTTTCCCTCCCATCACGATAATGAGTTTTCCGATAAAATCTTCGATTATTTCTGGTCCAACTTTGAAGATCTCTAGATCTGGATTAACAGCAATTGACTTTTGAAGCTCGCTTAAATAACTCATGTTTTCATCCTCCTAAATTTCTTTTTTGTTTATATCTTTATTATTTACTATTATATAATATATAATCAATTTAGAATATTAGATGTATTTTGGACATAATTTTTAGGAGTTGAATCAATTGCAATAAGCATTATATATTCTTGAATCATACTATATATATATTTTTTCATTTTAATAAAATTTTCTTTATTTATATTTGTATATAATAAGTTTATTGTGTACTCAATAGCTTCTTCTAGATATTTATCAATATTGTGTGTTGGCCTCATGATGAGAGTTGATTTTTTATTCACTATAACAAATATAGCACCATACTTATCAATAGATTCAATAGTGGCAGATATCACTTTTAACATATGGGTCGTTACTTCATCTGAATCCGACTTAATATTAGCTACCTCTGTAAAATTATGACAGAAGTTATATAATGTAGTAATATCTTTTATATTATCAATATGATCTTGAATATCTATATTACTAATCTTTATAGGAAATGATAGTTCAGGATCATTTACTTGAATAACATAAGTTATTTCATCTTTAGTATCATTATGATCATTTTCTTCTATAGCTATCATTCCAATATTTTGTAAATTAGCATAATATTCTTTAATTCCACCCAATAATCTTTTTAGTGAATAAATATTAAACTCGATCACATCATCGATTGTCATTACACACATCTCCTTCTTTCCAGATATTAAATAAGTTTCCTAATGAATTTTAGTCATACATAATTCATACCTTCTTTTATATATCATTATTAGTCGATACCTCGCGCCAATCAATATCCCATTTAATAGTTGCAGTATCCTTATATTGAATATCAGTAACTTTAAAATTAGCTTTAGTTAACACCTCTCTAATATATTGAATATCATCAACACTTAAATCTGTTATGATATTTCCTCGGCTACTACGACATCCGCGTATACCTTTGATATATCTTGGATATTCTTTAGATACAAATCTATACACATTAAAACTATGATTAGTTACAATTCCTAATTCAATTTCTGCTAGGATCTTATCGCATAATTCTTTTTTATAGCAAACTCTATTTTTAGTTAAACTTAACGCATTAATCATGCAGTATTCTCCTCCTTATACTATATAATATCTAATTTTTTATATTTCCACATCTCAATACAATTAAAATTTAAAATTAAAATACTTTCACAGTCCCAACTATATAAATTATATTTATAATTATCAATTGGTGATCTAGTATGTCGTAATCCGTTTTTTGTCAAATAAATAGCATCGAATAGCATAGATGCTTTTTCAAAATCTGGACAGATGGTCGATCGCACACTTCTTGCCATTATACTTTCTTCTATACCAACTAGGTTCACCAAATTAATTAAATCTTTTTGATCTTCTATGATAAAAATATTAGACGTTTCTTTAAGTTTTAAACTGATTGAATCATTAGATATTGCATCAATAAGAGCAGATTCATCACAAAACCGATGCCAATCTGATATATATCTAGTATCTAATTCATAAGGAGATGCCCATAAACCTCCCATTGGCTTATTGAATGAATCATTCTTAATTGATTGAAAATTTTCAGTACTTAATGTAGTTTTATTAAGTATAATAAATTCTTTAGATATCATTTAACCCATCACCTCCTTATATACTATTTAAATAAAAATAAGCCTACTAGAGGGTTTGAATCCTCTAGTAGAATTACAATATTATTACATAATAAGAGTTTTGAATAGTTTCTTAATTCCTCGTATTTGTTCATGCTTAATAGTTATGGCTGAGCTATATTTAGAATTTTCATAATACATATTAAAATCAAAGTCGCTCTCTATAGATAATATATAATTTAGATATAATTTAAAAGAACTTAATACATTGGCTCGGATATCACTATATTTCTTATAATCTTTCTTCTCATTATCTGTCATAGTCTTATTATAAATATATTTAACCTCTATTAATTCATTAATAAAGAATATTTTAGCTAATTGAACTTTTAAATCTTCTATATCTCCACGATCTTTATATAGCTTCATTAATTTTATTGAATATGTATAGTGTTTTAATAAATCTTCTTCAAACTTTCTCTTAATAAGAATATTTCCTTCTTTATCAATATTCATAGTATATTTTTTAATAGTTTGTAGTATAGAGGACTCGTTAAATATTTTATCTGATGCATTTTTTTGATATTCTTTCACTTTTTTACTATTAATATCTTGCAATATTGGATTTCTAGGATCTAATTTAGAGTTCCATAATAGGTCACTCAATATTTGATCATATAATAATCTATGAAATACACTATTAGATATTCTATACATTTCATATAATTTAAATACATTATCATTCCAATTATCGACCATAATTTTATCATCAGCATATGCTGTATTTGGACCACTATTTGATTGTTTCGTGATATATAGTGGATACCATATATGGAAATTTTTTATCAATCTAGCATATTTAAAATACTCACTTGCCAAATCTCGTATCTTATCTTCTGAAAATAAGTCTGTCAATTCTTTATTTTTCATTAGATGAGTAAAAAAATCTTCTTTATCTAGTGCTCCAAGATTAGTATCAAATATACGAGTCCATCCAAATGCTATTAATGGTTTAATATTTGTTATGTCTATATAACACGGAAAAAATGAATCAATAATATTTTTCATAGTCATACGTCCTATCTTCTTCCTCTTGTCGTTCATTATATCGTTTTGCCGTTTCATATGATGTGTCTATATCTATTGATGGAGTTAATAGATTATCCTTCTGCATATGTTTAGTCTCATAGGCTAATAACTTATGGCTTACTTCATCTTTTTTATCTTCTAATAGTGAATCTAATTCTAATTCTATAGCTTTAGTGGTTGTATCAAATTTATATGGTATATACCCAGAATAGTTAGTGATTCCTAAATCTTTCAATTTTTGATCAACATGTTGGGAATATTGCTGTTCTAGTAGTGAGATTACTTTACGTCTCCACGATTCGACCATTAAATTATCATATACTGGATTTCTATGATACGTTGTATATAATTCATTCCACTCTCGTAATATAGAGCAAAACTCAACGTGCGTAATATCACTTATCGGATCGATAATTGCCGATTCATTTAGTGTATTATTATATTTTGTAATATCAAAGTCTTTAAGTCTATTAATTCCTCCGTTATTCCTAGATAGATCATTTGTCGTAGGTGTGAATCTTAAATATATTAAAGCGTAATTACTATCTGGATTCATAATAATAGATTTTAAAATTCCCAATAATCGATTCTTATTGCTATATTCATCAGGTATGGCCGAATCTAGGTCATCGATATCATCTAGATCGGTTCTACTTATAAGAGATTCTATGATATTATTAGTTGGAGCATCTACAATTCGACGCAATGCCTCAACTTCTTGTAATGTATATAAACCAACATTTTCTTCTAAGTTTTTCATATCCTCAGGAATAAATTTAAATAGGGGATTCTTTCTAGTAATTTTAATATTAGATTTTAATTGCCTATGTCTTTTAATAATATTATCGGCCAATTCTTTTCTTTTATCATTAGATGCCGTATAGAAATATCCAATAGCTGCTTTTAGGTGAATGTCATCATGCATAGGAAATTTTCTCTCATCTGGCAACCCAAAAAACTTTAGAGGTATATCCATAATTTCATCTTTAGTCAATGCCATTCTATATCACACTCCTTATATTAATTTTACTTTTTGAAAATCTGGATGTATTACGATATCCATTATAGATGGATGGTCAGAATATCTAAATATATTTTTAAATACTTCAGATAATGCACTTGTATGAGATATAGAAGATAATTCTTCTTCATTATATATCATCCGTCTTAACTTATTAATTCCATTTTGTGTCGATTCATTTCCTATATACTTATAAGATGAGATATAATTTGATACCATATTTGAAGCTTTTTCAGACGATAGATGCTGAAATTTTCCATCATTAAAATCAATTAATTCTTTAAGGGATTCTTTACTACATTTAGTTGTAACATAAAAATCTATATCTCCAATATTAATTGACATACTATCTCCAAATAAATGAACACAAAGAGTGTCTGGATTTTCTAAATCGCTACTTTCATTCACTACTTTTTTTGTAGACATAAAGTTCATATCATTAGTTTGTTTATATATTTTATATCCTTTTCTCTTATACAAATCTATAGCTACATTATTTTTTTTATTTACGGTTAATTTATATACACCTAATCGTTTTGCCTCATTTAATAGATCAGACGCTATTCCTTTTCCCCTATATTCAGAAGATACTTCAAGTGCTATGATAAAACCAGTTGTTATATCAGTTTGTAATACTGCTACAAATTTATCGCCATCTAATAAAATAATACCTTTAGTATTAATATCAGTTCTGACATGTCTTAATCTTGGATAATTATTCTTAATTCTATTAATATTTTCTTTAGTTGCAGGAATTTTAGTAAATGACGGACTGATAGTTTCATTGATAAAATCATATGAACCAATTGTATCATCATTTAGTTCGGTACATTCAATTAAAAAAATATCTGAATTATTTTCAGCTATAGCAAAATTATAATACATCCCATTCTCGGATAAAATAAATGGGTCATATTCTAAATTAGTAGAAATCGGACTAAGATCAGCTAGCGATTGTTGCTCATTAACTATATCTTTTCTAAATTTACTTAATTTCTTTTCATCCTGATATTGATACATATATCTCTTTGACTTAAATATCTCTTCAAATAATACTTTTAGGGTGATGATGCCATTAGTTCCCCTTTTAATTCGTTGAATTATACTAGTAAGAACAGAACTTCCTTTTATGATTATAGGATTATTTTTAATAAAGTCTACATTTAAATCGTATATTACCATTCCCTCTACTATATATAATTTATTAGGATTAGAATGCATTTCTTTTATTAGCCAAGGAAAGAATCGTTTATACTCTTCAAATTTTTCTGCATCTTGTAATTTTAAGAATTCTCTAGAATCTAATAATTTTCCTAGATTTGGATGAAGTTTTTTATATTTATCTAAGAAGTTACTTTCAGAAGAGTCATAATTTCCTTCTAATCCATCTAATTCAAACATCTCAGCATTATATTTACTAGCCATATGCTCAGCTAATGTACTTTTTCCACTACCAGAAAGTCCAGTGACATATAAGATATTCTTTCCTTTTTCCTTTTTCCACTTATCTAAATGTAGTTCGATATCTTCTTTATCGAATATTATAGACTCATTTAATAAATAATATTCCGTATTTGTAATTTCACTATTCTCATTTACCACAGACACACCAAATCTTACTGGTAGTTTTTTATCTTTATTTAGAATATATTGCTTAACTTCTTCTACTTTTTCCGATTCTATGTCATGAATAATATTCTTATCATAATTAATATATTCCTGGGGATCTATGATTAATTCTGATGTACGAACCCAGCGAATAATATTTTTATTTCTATCTCTAAATTTCATTAATAGATGTGTATTATAGCCATTCCGTTTATAGGAACTTAAAAGTTGCACAATTGCTTCTTCTTCAGTAAATAGATCCATTTTTTTTTCTAATTTTTCTAAATCTTTTTTTATATCAATATCTTTCATAGAAATTCCATCATCTTTTCTTAACTTCATCTCATCCGCGTGAAAATCTTCATTAATAACTAATAGATCAGTTATTATACTTCCATCTGACTCATTTATTATAATTCTTCGACTTTTTTCTTCAAATTGTTTATCTTCAACCAATTGAAACATTATTTTCATAAATGAATGAAAGTCGTTATCTGTAAGTTTAATATAATTATGAGTCGTTTTTTCTTTAATAGCTTTTTCCTTTAATTGATCTTTTATAACATCAACTGCTTGAAATTTCGGATGCATATTTGGATTCTTTCCACCATGTTTAATTTCGATAATAAGATCTAAGATATCTATATAGAAATCTGGAGTATGAGTTAATAGTTCACCTTCGTACTCATAATACACATCAAATGGACAAGGAGAATATATTGTCGTCGGATCAAAATCTAACATATTATCTAGAAATTCTAGAAATCTCCTTTCATATGATCCAACATAGGGAATTTTATTAATATTATTAGACCATTGGTATTCCCCAGATATTTTTCGCTTAGATAGCATTTTCATTTGATGACTTTGTAATTGTGTCAAATATGGGACACCAAACTTTTTAGTATTATTTTCTCTAGCGATCTCAGCAAATTTTTCTTTACATTTTGGATTTAAGCATAATATCTTAGCCCTTCCTGTTATCTCGTCAAAATTTGTGGGATCATTACATATTCTACATTTTCCAGAAGTTTCGCCGCCGTGGTTTAGTGAATAATAATATTTACTAGGACTCATATTTTTTGGAAGTACATCATAATGCCGTACGTTGATATGCTTTATAACGTCTATTTTTAAACCAAAATTTCTTTTACAGATAGGGCATTTCACTATACCATCTCCTTATATATGCTTATTATATAAATGTCGTTATGTAATAATATAGTACAAAAACAGTAGTATGAAGAAAGAGGTGGTATAATAATGGCAACTGTAAAAGACATGAGTTTCGAAATTGATGATTTTTCACAAAATAAAATATTAGAGGGAGTGGTAGCATTAGCTCAGCAATTATATATCTTATTAAATATGCGGCCAGGTGATGCTCCAGACGATCCTGAAAAAGGAATTAACTTTTTACAATATAGAGTTGGTTTTGCTGAAGAGAATGGTTCATTTCTTAAAGCAAGTATTGAAAAGCAAGTTGAGGAATATTGCGAATTTAATATATCAGAAATTGAAATCTTATTAAGAAATGGAGAATTAATATTAGGAATAACATCGCCGAGTTTTAATGAAATTATCGTATTTAAAACTGATAATGAGAATATTTTGACATCCATAATAAATTCTTAATACATATATAGGTATTAAAAAGTATATCTTAAACAAAAGGAAAATATTAACATACTGAAAGGGAGAATTAAACATGGATAATACTACAAATAAAAAATCACTAAAAGACGTTATTGGTTCTATAATGGATACGCCAGAGGCTGAGGAGCTTACGATGTCGATGCCGGATAAAGAACTGGAAAAAACGGATTGGTTCAAGTCGTTATCTCAGAATCAGAAAGATAAATTCAGAGCTGGGGATATTCTAGATCCAGAGATGAAGGAATTGGACATGGCCGTCTCCAAAAGTGAGCAGGAAATCCTAGACGATATTAACCAAGATCTTGCAAGTAAGGATAAAAATGCAATATCTATGGAAGATCTCAAATCAGATGATTACACAATTGAACCAGATAGGGATAGTGAAGATTCTGAATTATCATTCAGAAAACAACTTTCTGAAAATAGTGAAGTCGAAGAAGAACCGGAAGTATCTCTTGAAGAAAATAAGAAAAATGACTTAAGAGAATTTGAAAGGTCACTTAAAGAATCCGTTCTTGTAGAATTTGATGTTGCGACAGATAATATTATAACAGCTGGAAATAAATCTGCCGCATTGAATGTTAGTATTATTAAGAATACTGAATATAGCGACACTATTAAATCTGTATTAGATATAAATAATATCAAGTTTAAAACGTCTAAAAAGGGTAGATTAAAAAATGCCTTGCTTAGAAATTATATACAAAGGAATCCGCACGTAACCACACCATTGGTAAATTCTGGAATATTTATCACCCTATCAGGAGCATCCGTTCCTGAGATTATTCATATAAATAGCCTAGAAGGGAAAAAACGATCTGAGATAGAAATTAAGAAAATGTCATTAATCCAAAAGCACTTAGTCGATACCTCATTGGGTTCTAAAATTAGTCTAACTCAACTTCTTAAAATTATATACTATAAAGATATACAGACATTATGGTTTAATATCTTTATTGGAACTTTTCCACCAGTCAATGAGTTCCCGGTAAATTGTGAAAATCCTAAATGTAAAGCCGAATTAAAGCTGCAAATCCATGCGGCTGATTTAGTTCTTAATGCCGAAGACTTTGAGAAGCCAATAAATGATATCCTATATCATAATACAGACATATTAGACGTTATTAAACAATCTGAATTAGCTAGAGAAAAACGTGTCCTTATGAATGATCATACGATTATAGTATTTAAAGATCCTTCTATTTACGATCTCATTTACCTCACAACTAAATTGGAGGAACTTCAATCTAAAAAGGATCTATCACAATATCAGAATATAGTAGAATTATTAATGTTTATCGCATATGCGGCTCTTCCAGATACAGACGGCGAATATAATAAATTTGATTCTATTGATGATATATTAGAAATTATTCTATTGATGAGTGAAACTGATAGGATTAGTCTTGGCGAACACGTTGAAGATTACACACAAAAGAATATCGTTAAATACGGATTAAAATCATATACTTGTCCAAAATGTAATAAAGTTCATGCCGAAAAAGAGCTAGATATGAGTGACCTAATTTTTACTTTCTCCCGTATCCGCTGGGCGATGGTGGAATTGCAGAGGCTGCGGGAGAGCGAGACGAACGGTTAAGAAGAAAAAAAATATCAGACGATAGGATAGAATCCTATAAGACATTATTGGATCAGTCTAATGAGATGCTGCATGATATAATGCCATATAGTGAAATACAAACCATGCCATATAAGGAACTATTAGAGGCATTGGAACGAAGACGATTATTCTTAGAAAAAAATAAACAACATGCTGAGAATGCTCAATTAGAGAAAAACTTAAATAACAAAAAAAATTCACAAAATAATAGATAGATAAGCAGTATACTCTATGGGAGGTATTATAATTGGATATTGATATGACTCCAACCCCTTATTGGTTATCGTCAAATAGAGCAGTATTGGAAAACTTCATTGAGAATTTTGATGAACATTTATGTTTAGATTGGAAGTGGATAGGCTCAAATCAGATTCTATCAGAGAGCTTTATTCGAAAATTCAAAGACGATGTTGATTGGTTTTATATAAGCTTAAACCAAGAATTGTCTGAGGATTTTATTAGAGAATTTAAAGATAAAGTCGATTGGATGAATGTTAGTAGTAAGCAAAAGTTATCAGAAAATTTTATTAGAGAATTTAGAAATGATGTTGATTGGTCGGGAATAAGTTTTAATCAGGTTCTGTCAGAGGCATTTATTATTGAATTTCAAGACAGAGTCAACTGGGTTGGAATAAGCAGTAACCAGGTAATAACAATTGGTCTTATTGAAAAGTTTAAACACCTATTAGATATGAATTGGGTATCTTATAGACATTGTATAGTCGGATCTAATAAAATAAAAAGTAAATGAAAGGAAGTGTTTACAGCGTCTACTGATTTAGATAGGGTTGAACTCCTATTACAACTGATACAGAAAAATGGAGCCGAGGATATAGAATTATTCAATATGCTTGTTCCAAAATATGATATACAGTTGTATTATCTATATAATATATTAGTTGAATCAGATATAATTGATGGTTGTAAACCAAAAAATCCAACTATCGAAAATAATATATTAAGCGTATCAATACACTTATCCAATAAAAATATAGATAAGTGTGTTAAATATCTGGATAAAAAAGATAATAAAGTTAAATATCTTAAGAAAGAAGAATATGAAATTTTAACTGTGGTAGATGATAAAGTATTAACACTATCATTTCAAAAACTATAAATAAATTCTCTATACCGTTAATATGGTATAGAGAATTTTTATATATTATTCTTTATTAAAAAAACAGATGTATAATCATAGAGTGAAAAGGGGATGTTATATGAAGCTTCATAAGTTAGATATTGATAGATTTATAAAATTAAATGGATTAAAAGAGATAACTAGTATGAATTTTTTAGATAAAGGTATGGTTACAGAAGATGGTTTATTTAGTTCATCCATTTTTGGATTTTCAACTAATGAACGTAAGTCTATACCTGCATATATTAATCTTAAAGGAAAATACCTACACCCACTTACATATAATATCTTAAAATCATTAAATCGAAAATTTGAATCATTAATTATGGGAATAAAATATTTTAAAATTACAGATAAGGGGGAACTGATAGAAGATCCAACTGGAGAAACAGGATTGGATTTTCTATATAGGGAATGGGATAAAATAGATTTTAAAGATACTAAATCAATCTTTAATACTGAAAAAATTAAAAATATTAAAGATATAAATATAGCTTGGATAGATAAATTAATTGTATTGCCAGCATTCTATCGAGATATAAATTTTAATGATGAAAAACGACCATCATATGATGAAATAAATGAAAAATATATCAATTTAATTAGGATGGCTCATAATATATATCAACAAGAGCAGTATAATTTCATAACAAATCAATCTAAGGCCAGAATACAATTAATAATAAATGATATTCATGATACTCTAATAAATTCACATCTAAAGACAAAACATGGTACATTTAAAAAGAATGTAATGGGTAAGAATATAGATCTTGGTGCTAGGTTAGTTATATCTGCTCCAGACATTAGGGGAGAAACATATAAAGATTTACAGGTTAGGTTTAATTACATGGGAGTTCCATTAGCAACTGTATGTTCTATCTTTTTTCCATTTGTATTATATGGCATACGAGAATATTTTTATAATGAATTTATATACGGTGGATTAAAATACCCGTATAAAACGGTAGAAGGCGAGATTCAATATGTGACACTTATAGATCCAGAAATACATTTTTCAGACGAATATTTTATTAAGAGAATTAAGAAATTTATATTTGGACCAGATACACGGTTTGAAACTATAGATATACCAGAAAATAAAGAAGGTTTAAAATTAAAATTAAATATATCTGGAAAATTTGGTAAAGAGAATACAAGTATATCTAGAAATGCGACATGGACGGATATATTATTTATCATATGCAATAAAGTGATTGAAGATAGATATATATATGCAACAAGATACCCAGTTGATAATATAAATAGTATAAACCCATCTAAAATAAGCGTACTTACGACAAAAAATACAATGCCAGCTTTAATCGGAACTGAATATTATAAATTCTATCCGATAATTGAGTCTGATAAAGATAGTAGTCGAAAGTTTATAGACACGTTAATTGTCGGTAACGCATACCTGTCGTCATATGGAGGAGACTACGATAAGTTATACTTGTCGCCTTTAAGAAGAAATTCTTAATTGAATAATCTGTCTAATTGCTGGAACCCACTAAGAGCCTCTATGCCTATAGTTTACTATAGGAACGAAAGTAGAAATAAGTTAGAGGATGTCCTATGGTGATAGTAAGCCTAAGGGATATTAACAATGGGGAATCAAGCAGCGAAATCTAATCTGAAAAGATTAGTAATCGTTCAACGACTATCCGAAAGCTACTATATAATAGTAGTGAGTAGTCCTGAAATGGGCATTAGGAGTACGGCCTAAGCAGGTGGGTGAGAATCCCTTAAATGGAAATGGCAGAACTCTAACGAATAGTAATATTCTATGAGTAATGATATAGTCTCGACTTCTAGGGAAAACCTAGAGAAGTTCATAAGAGAACTGCATAGATTAGCGACCTATGTGAAGATACCGGGTGATATGCTATCTGTAATAGGCTTATTTACAAATGAGGCAAATGAGAATGCCAAAAAATTTACTGAGAGTAAAATGAATATTATCAATCTCACCAATGAAAATATGCGCACTATTCAGCGCGACTTTGTTCAAACGATATATGCATTTACAAAACACCCGACTAGTAAGAATAACGACATTCCGAGCTTTAAAAACTTATCCAGATCTTATAACTTTTAAAAAAAGAGAGATAGCTAAAATAGCTATCTCTCTTATTCGCATCTTATTTAAGTCTGTTGAATATTTCAGTTAATATCACTACAAGCACTGATGTTTTAATCATAAACATAAAATATCTACTGAATACATTATCCTTTCTAAATATATTACTTTTACAAAACTTTTTTGTCTCAGTTTCAATAGTTCTATTAGCCATTTAAAAATCACCAGCCCTTTCATTTTTAAAATCGATTAACGGTATTCAATTTGATTTATATCCCACACCACACCTTTCTTTATTAACAATATTTTTAAATTACTACTTACCCCATAACGGCATCGATAATCGCACACACGATCGCGATTTCAATATACAATTTTCCGATAAACTTTAATACTGAAACAACTGGATTACTCTTTTTTGGAACAGGACCACTATTAGAAGTCGCGGCTTGTTGTTCGATAGCCTCACAGTTAGCACTAGTTTGGATTCTAATTTTACAATTAGCACAATCTGACATGTTACATTACCCTCTTTCTAAAATTAAAATTACGATTATGTATATTCCAATTGATGAGTAAAATGCTTTCATACAATAAGAGCCGTATTTAGTTGCATAGTTAGATATTTCTTCCTTCGATAATACTTCCATTTCTTAAAGCACGCTCCTTTTATAGTGTCTTATATTATTGATACTATATATATAATATATAATCCAATTATGTCACTATAGCGGGTGTGATAAAAAATTAATATCGTATTATAATTTATATAAAAATATTGGTAGATAGCAAGTAAGCTATCTACCAATTTAATTAACGACTCGTTTGTGTAATCTTTCTCATCGGAGTTGGGCTAATCTGTGAGGGATTACTTTTTGGAGATTGTAGTACTTCCACAGGTTGCCTATCCTCAATCAATTCCTCTTTTACAGGTTCGGGAATATTTGTAGTATCTATATCATCTTTTAATAATGTATCGACTACAATCCCGTCCTTAAGATTCACCTCATTTATAATTGGAATATCTATAAGCTTCGCACTACTTTTTAATATAGCAGCTTCCAAAATTTCAGCATCTGATGTGACTAAAATTGGTTCGACTAGTTCAGTATAAGAAGATTTCACAAATGTCTCTTCTATAACTTCCATATCTTTAAAAATTTTAGAAACTTCTTCAACTGTGGGAGTAAGCTCATCGACGGCCTTACTTGTCTGAATAAGTTCCTCGACTTCAGTTTCCCATGGGAAAATCTTATCTGGGTTTTCTTCTTTCCATAGTTCAATAAATGGTTTTTTATAATTCTGAGAAGTCAATTTAACTCTCATAGATTTGTCTTTTTCATATGCCTCATACATTTTTGTAACACCAGACATATTAATCAGTTTACCAATCGTCGTCAATGGAAATTTGGACGGCATTAATACCGGACTTTGAAAGTTATATCCGATCGCATTCAACGTGCGACCTATGTCCTCGATGATAATATATTTAGTTTGTTCCATGTTAAAATACTCCCCTTTATTTTTATATTTTTTCCAAAATAGTCTCATGTGTAGCTATATAGTCATCCAGCTCTTTCGAACTCATACTTAGTATATCCAACATATTAAATTCGCTAGATATATGTTTAAAAGAATTCTCAATATCATCTAATTCTTTATCTGTGACATTTGTTAAATCGTCTCCCATTATTGAATCGACTTCTTGTAAATTAAGTGTAAGACCATCGTCATCATCCATGATAACATCTTCAGCCATTTCACATATAGTATTATTATGATCTCTATTAATACTTCGTTTTCGTCTCTCCTCTGATAATAACTCAAACAATGTAATAGCACCTCCTTATACTATAACTATGCGTAATAAATACGTTATTTAGATGTTACGCCCAGCTTGTAATGATTTAATTTTTATCTTAAGAATTACTAATATTAATGGTATAAAATAATATCGAAACAAATCAGTTACATTATAATCATCTATACTATTTTCAAATTCTGTGGCTGTGATTTCTACACCATTGATAAATTTTGAGATTACTAATTCTATTGGAGTTACATTGATATAATCTTTATTGATTATTTTATCTATAAATATACTATTATATAATAGTATTTCTTTATATCCTATAATATATGAAGCTTCATCTACTTTTGGTATAAATTTAAACCCAATTGACTGCTCTATTGTTTCATCATATACCTCTTTAAATAGTGATACTGGAAATTCCTTAAAGCTAATATACATAGAACCAGATGTTAATGTCTTTTTAATAAATGGCAATAATGGAAATGATCTGTTATATATTTTATTATGAACAGACGTAAATGGCAATACATCTTCAAATGCAAATATAGATTCTAATATCTCATCAAAATATATAACTCTATTTGTCATTAAATATTTCATTAAATATTTACAAGTTCCAAATCCTATAATATCCGATAACCATTCTGGTGTTTTTAAATAGCTGATTTCTTCATCATAATTTTCATCAATATATCTTTCATGAATAATCCTATATGATTCCATATAATTTCTAAGATCGTTATAGTCTGATTGTCGTATTAGAACATTATCTTCAGTTCCAATATTCTTAAATAGAACATTATAATTTTCAATTACTTGTAATTCAATATTTTTTATTCTAGATGTTTGCACTACAGCATAGCTTATTATATAATGATCCCGTCCTCTAATCGCACGTATCTTTACTTCTGTTATAGCAAAAATAATTTCAGTATTAAAATCTGGAATAATAAAATGATCACCAGGTAATGGTTTTAATACTGATTCTAGACATAATCCATCATCTTCAAATTCTGTATATACCCCTAATGTTTCATCATATGAGATTTCGGCTGTTATAGCATTTAATGAATATAATGGCATACTAGTTATTTTTTTAAACTTAACAGGTGAATCCGTATTGACATAATCCATTATGTCTCTTGTTCCAATTTCTGTAGTTGAGTTTACTTCATCTATTGAATAATATGTAACAAATGATGGAGTTGAATCTAATAGTCTAGAAAATTGAGATAATAATCTATCTTTATGAACTTGAGATTGTGTCTCTATTAATTTCTGGACATTAAGAACTTTCATATTATACACTCCTCTTAATATCATATTATACACACTTTAATAAAATGTCTTACTAATACAATAAAAAAAGAAGCTACTTATTATAAGTAGCTTCTTTATTCTCTGTACCTATATCTTATTTTCACGCAATAAGATTTCAGCATTTAATGCATCTAGTTTCAATGTCAATTTTTCAATATTGGATAATAATTCCTCATTAGTTTCATCTCCGTCCAAATCCCAAGATGCCCAATATGAAAAATTATTCTTAATATCAGAATATAGTTCTTTGGCTAATTCCACGATATTCTTTTTATCTTCATATACAATTACAGTATCGGCATCTACAATAACATAACTTTTATAATATGATGATATCAGATGAAAATCATAGCCTTCTGCATCAAAATAAACTGTGGCTGGTATGTTATTTTGTAATGCACGTATAAACGCATCTAAACAGTTGTCATAGATATTATTCAAACATCCAATTCTTTCTGAACAATTAGCCAATCGTAGCTCATTCCATCCATTTTCATTAATTACTAGCATCGTTAACTAAACACTCCTTTATTATAATAACAATATTATTTATTACAATTAATTATGATCTACTTAGATTATAATATTATAATTTCATAAAGTTTTCCGTTACAATAGTTTATTTTAGTATATCATACATTTTTGATCGTATATCTGCCTTAAGTCGCGATTCTATTATCCAATCATCTGATTCGGAATTAATTGGAATAACATTCATAACACCTTTAATCATATTTATAGCGTCAATAATGTGTTGAGCATCATCTTCTCGCGTATCTCTAATAAGTGTAACTGTAAGCCCCTTAAATCTTGTAGTCATTTCAATCCCATCCTTTTATATTATATTTTTTAGTTTACACATATATAATATATAATTGGATTTGGTCACGATAAAAAAGAAGCCACTTACTATAAGTAGCTTCTTTATTTAGAAGATTTATACAATATGATTATATATCAAAAATTATTTCGCAATAATGATATGGAAAATCTACATAGAGTATATGAACATGCTAACAGTAATATTCCACAAACCATGAGTGATCCACCTATAATCATATTCATTATACTATAACTACCTTTCTATTATAGATTAAGCTAATATATTAGTAAAATAATTACAAGTTAAACATTTAATTCTTTTTTGAGGTGGATTGCTTAAGAATACTGCATTATCTGGATAAATCATTTCACTTTTACAGATAGGACATTCGGCTCCCGATTTATTAGATCCTTTTTTTCTATATGGTAATACAGATTTATCATTTAATTCTTGTAGAGTTATTAATTTATAATCCATCAGATATCCTCTTCTTTTCTATTATCTCTAATTTCACATCTGGAAGTACAAATACTAGCATTTGCTGTCGTAAATCCGAGAATTGAGTTACATAATTCGACACACTCTTCGCATATATTAACTCTAGGACCTGCAACTAAACGTACGCTAGATTGTGACTTACCACAAAAAGAACATGACAATTCAACTCTTTTATTAATGATTAATAATTCATCATATTTCTTAGCTTTATCCATAAGTATTGCTAGATCTGAAATTTTAATAGTATCATTAGACATACCAATCACCCTTTCTTAATTGCAGTAATTTAACTATTTAGCTTATCCATTCATTTATTAATTTTTACACATAATTTGATATTTATTACGTCACAATATCTACAACCAACAATTTCGTCTCCAAATCCAAATGGATCGATTTGCTTTATTGGTTCGTGAAATCTAAATATGCATAATAATCTTCTAATCATTGCCAACTTTCTTATATAATTCAAATGCCTTTTAATAGTATCATTGGTCATACTAATCACCCTTTTCTTAATTCCCTAATTTGAATATCTAGTTATCGGGAATTTTCAACCCACGATTTTTTAATATCTTTCTGATTTCCATTTATTTCAATTCTGTATTCTCCATAAATGGTATCGAACCAACGTACTTTATACCATTCTCCATGATATTGTATTTCAATGATTAACTGCCCATGCTTTATCATAGTTAATCATCTCCGATTATCATTCCTGTATTCTTTTTAACATGATAAGCTCGATCATCATATATCTTCGTTATATGGAAGTCTTTTTCAGCAGTTACTGGAAATTCCTTACCAAAAACTTCAATACACCATTTTTTAATAGCTTCTATCTCAGTATCTCTATTTTTATTTGAAGTCGAAGCTCTTGCTGTTAATATTTTAATGCTAATACCATTAGATAACCACTCCTTAACTTTTTCGACCATTAAAGGAATTGGTTTTCCTATTATTCCATTTCCTCGATAATGATCATAATGGGCTAATGTTCCATCTAAATCTATAGCATATGTTTCTAATTCATGTTTTGGTTTTCCACTAGCAATTTCATTAAACATAGTTCCAACACAACCTCCCATACTATTTTATAGATATAGATGATAAATTCATAATAGTTATGATTAATAATATGGTTGTTATTGTTGTAAAAATACTCATGTATACTATAGGATGATTTGAATGAAGATATGCGTGATTAAATATAAAGGCACTAGTAAATATTAAAGATATGAATATAAGAAATAATACAATTATGTTATATACTAAAAATACATAATGTAAATATCTAGCGACATGTTGAATTAGCATATATATTTATATACCTTATCATATTTTGCAGAATAAAAATTATCATCAAATATAGATTCGTCTAGCGGCATTAATTCATGAGAAACCATTAATACCAACCGAAGATTATCAAATTTGGTTATGATTAATTTGATAATCTGAATTTCTTTATCTGATAATCTAAATTTTATATCTCTTCCCAATATCAATCGATTGGATATCTCATATATTAAATCAATTTTTACAGAAATATTTAAAATATCCAATTTTGTTATATCGACATCCTCATTATTGGCTATTCTTCTGTCTAACTTAACCAACTGTTCGGACATTTCAGCATCTACAATATCTACCATAGATAAGCATAATATCTTGGCTTTTTCAACACCCATTAGTAATGCGAATTTATTCATGAATAAAAACCTCCTCTTATTAATATATAATATTCTTTTGCAATTTAATATTGGCTAATGGAACTCCAAAATCTTTTTCATTATCCATTTTATTATAATATATAGTCATTTCTAGATAGTTAGTATATTTCTTAATTTCTTTATTAAGTTTTTTATAAGTATCTATATTAATATCCTTATCAGAAAAGATATTAATAATACAATCGACTAATCCATATTGTCGTATAAAATGAATTAGAACTTTCTTATAGCTAGAACCAGATACCGATAGAAAGATTTGATTATCATATTTTTTATCTCTATCTATATCCAAATTATAATATATAGATAAAATATCAAATGCACCCTCTGCCATATTAATAACAGCTGGAGCTGATGATAATAAATTAAGTTTAAAAGGAATTGTATAAAATTTAAATTTATCTAATACAGTATCATCTTCCTCTATATCTACAATCGTATATCTATTAATTTCTCTATTTTTAGTAACATTTCTCACAATCAAATAATCATTATATACGCTAATAAATGCTAGGCCATAGTCTGATAATTTACTATAAAATACTTGTTTTTTTACTGGTGGTTTTATTTCATTATACTCATACAGCTCTTTTAGAGCTGTATGAATTTTTAAGCTATTTAACTCATTTAGTGATATATTAGTACCTAACCGCTTATTGATATAATTAAGTTTAGCAATAGATAGTTTAGTATTTGGATTTGGAAAATTCACGATATATCGTTTTCTTTTCTCATTAAATCTGACATTCTTTTTTGATGATTTATTAATTCTTTTAAGATATACATTAGTTTCATGATTATTATAATCTAGAAGTCGTAAGAATTCTGATGTGATATAACCATGAGAACTACAACCAGAACGAAAGCAATTATATAGCCATCTTGGATTATCTTTATCTGGAACTTTAATGTTTAAGCTTGCTGCATTTCTATCAGCAGCACTATCGCCACAAAATATACATCTCATATAAATATAACTTTTATCTAAATTATATCTCGATTTAGGTTGCTGTAGTAAGATATCAGCTATACGTTTTTTTCCTTCATCAAAATCTTTATCCAGCATTGTCTAATAACAGCCGCGTATCGTTTTAATAGCAACTTCTATTCCGGATATGATATACTTCTCCTTTTTTATTGCATTTTTATCATCCATATTGGCTATTTTTAATCTTCTCTTTTCTATTTCAGTATTTAACTTTTCAATAATCGTATCGTATGCGATATCGCTAAACATTCCCATAATTACAACCTCCAACTAATTATTTATATATTATTTTACTTGGTTATACTCTTTATGTCTAAGTCGCCACCACTGACTATCATACATATACCCAGTAAGCGTGGTTGCAATATCATTAGCCATTCTTTCCTCTGGATCATTATCGTGAATTGAATCAACTGTACTAGAATATACGTCAGTATAATACTCTTGTATATTTTCACTTTTCAATGTATTTGTAACATATTCAAGCCTCAAGGTATTCATATATAAATACATCATTCTATTTGTTAATACAGATCTATGAATCAATTCATGTATAATCAACCATATGATACTTGATGTTGTTTCAATATCGTCTACAAATATATAAATTGTATCACTAGTAATGCCACACCAAGATCTGAAACTATGATCTCCTGGATATTCCTTGTTATTGTATGGAAATATACAAGAATTATATAAATCTTTCTTATGCTTTACATCTGCAATTATAATTTTAGTATCTATGCTAGGTATAATTTCTAAACCTTTTAGTGTATTTAGTGATACAAATGTATCGATGATTGTAGTTAAATTAATATTATCTGGACAATCCATATTTACTATGTTAAGCATTTAAATCAATCCTTCCATAATTTAAATCCTAATTTTCTATTTGATGTCTTTCCTTTTTGTAGTATGCTTTCTTTAACTAGCATATTTAATGCCGATGATATAGATGATTCGTTAAATCCAATAGCTTTATGAATATCAATATTTCTTATAAATATTGGATACTCAGAATTTAATATTGTTAATAGATATAAGAATACCGAATAGGAGCATCGTGAAAATTTCTTATTACACATTTTCAAAATAAGATTTTCTTTTATGATAATATCTTTCAACTTTCCCACTTCCCTTAAAAAAGATAGCCACATGGCTATCTTTTATTTTTATATTTTATTGGTTTATTTTTCGTCTTTAAATCGTATAATTTTAAGAATTTTGAATACTTAATCTTTCTAATCTGTCCATTGGTGTATAGAATTTCACATTCTTTATTCGATACACTCAATATATAGAATTTGGCAGATATAAATATTTCATTTGTTCGATCAAATTCTGTTTCAAATGTTATTAGCTTTAAAAGTTGAGCTATAGATAATACATACTCAGTCATTGTTGGAATGTCATACCAACTATACTGAGAAGTATCTGTTCCTTCTGGAGATAATAGCTCATACGATCTTGTAAATTGCATGAATCTAATTTTACTTAATTTTTTATATAAACTAAGTGGTATCTTCTTATATAAATCAGCCGCCAATTCTATCATAACTGTGGCATTTTTATATCTACTTGTAATCTTATTTAACTTTTTCTTAGGAATTGATCCATCGAATCTAAATATCTCTTTATCATTATCGTAGATTATTATTGACTTTACATCTGGTTTATTGTGCTTCTTTACATATTTATATATACTTAGCAAGTTTCTTGTATCCTTAATCTTCTTAACTTTCTTTGGTTTAGGTATTTTAGATTCCTTTAGACTCTTAATAAGTCTTTTTCCAGTAGCGGTTGGCACAATTCGATATATCATTTGCAATTCCTCCTATAAGTATATGTTTAGGCCATACGTACGTAAAAAGTCGCTAAATGTAGTTTCTTTATACGTATTATTTTTATATAATATCTTAATAGTTTCAGTAATTTCAGTTACAGAATACCACCCAATAGATACGTGATACAATTTCATAAATTCTCGTAATCCAGATAATTTATTCAATAGACCAAATAAGAAATTCATATGTTGAATAGTATATGTGTGACTAAATACATTGTCATATTCCTCTTCACCGTCTTCTAATAGATCAACATTAAATTTCAATGTCATAAATTTTATCTTTGATAATTCTTTATATAGTTTATATGGGATCTTATGATACGTTGATTGCCCTGAGCTAATCAATATATGGGTTGCTGATAGCTTGTTAGATAGTTTACTAAAGTTCTTTTTACTAACTCTACCAGTTATATTCATATATGATTGATTCTGATCATTGAATAAAACAATATTTTTACAAGTACCACACATAAATTTATCAGTATTGCTTAGGTTTGTATTATTCATAATCTCTGTAATATCTTTAATCTTTTTTGTATATTTTTTCTTACTTTTAATATCAGTCTTTTTAAATTTAGCTATTTTTGTACTTAAACTGTCACGTTTATTGAGTTTCTTTTTAGAGTCAGAAGCTGCCTTAGTTGTATTTGGGTCATTTTTTAGTATGATTTTTGACATTATAAACACCCTTTCGTTTTATAAAATATAAATAAAATGATAATAACAGAACTTAATCTGTTATTATCATTTATTTCTAATTATGGTTTGATAGTCTAACCATTAATATCATAGTCTACGATTATTCTATCTCCAGGGTCCATAGATTCACCATCAGGACTCCAAATAAATTCTTTTAGGGGTCTGTGCATCGAACAGTGACAACAATAAGTGCTACTATAGAAATATGGATCAGTAGCATATGTTTCTGCGATTTTCGTATTAATCGACGTCGCCTTATTACAAGTTAGATGAACATAGCTAGTTCGATACGGCTTTACAAATCCCTTATCAATCTCGGTCTGTGATAAAACTAAATATACTTTATTTAGTTCAACTTTGATATCATCAATTCCGCGTCCTAATTCTGGGTGATTTGGATCTGTTGTAAATCCCATTTTACACACTCTCCTTATTATTATGATAATTTAGTGCATATTCAAGTTGTTTAATAGAGCAATTTAATAGTCGTAAGCTTTCTAATGCTTCAGTATACTTCTTCTGTAAAATATAATCATGTGTTATAGATGCTGTTACAAGAACTACATCTCCCATGACATCTCTAATATCTCCAGCATTTTCTAAGGTAACTTTACTTATATTTATAAATGACATTTCGATAATCCCCCTTAAAGAATGTCGCTTAATGGCTTACAATTTTTTGGTCGATTTTGTAACCATATATATGGACACGTATTATTTTTCCATTTACAATTAGTACATTCATGTGGTTTTAATTTATCTATCGGACTATATTTCCAACAATTAGCGATATGATCACTATCCTCTCTTTATTATATCGACTATATTCGTTTACATTTTGAATACCCATCCTTATAACTTTCACATGGAATAATAATCCCATTGGCAAGCATAACCAATTTATCTATGCCAGCTGTGCATTTTCCACTAGAGAATGGCAATCCGATTTTTACAACATCATAATATTTTTTAAACAAATAGTTTATTTGTTCCTTTAAAATTCTGTCATCTAATATAAGATACTGGTTATTAAAACATCGTCCTTGATTTACTAGTTTTAATAATTTTATCTCTTTAATTCCTATACTTATTAAATATTGAATAGTATCATCTAATGAATATATATTGACAGTTGTTGGGACTATATGAATTGATACATTCATATTAAATTTTAAAGCAGCATCAATACTGAGCATAGTCTCTGAATATGAGTTAGTATCTGCCATAAAATTAAATATATTACGCCTGTCGCTATGGACTGGAAAAACAATCGTATTGATTGCATATTTATATGATGATATATTTTCTATCTCAGCTATAGAATAACCATATCCTGATGTATATAAATTTACTTTTATATTTTTACGGTTTAAATATTCTAGTAATTCATATACCCTTAGATATAACATAGGTTCTCCTCCGCTAATATTTACATATTCCGGATTATATTTATCTATAGTATCTTTTATTACGCCAATATCCAAAATATCCACCCTATTTGGATCGGCATAAGATGAACAATGCAAACATTTATTAAAGCATTTATTTGTCAGTTCGAAAGTTATTTCTTTCATAGTCAATCATCCTTTCTTATATAACTATATATAATTAGAAGGCCTCTATTAGTCGTATTAGCTCGTCGGAAATTAATTCTTCTTGTACTTTGATATCAATTTGTAGTAAATCGGGCCTATTGTGGTCCACGTAGGTGAATGGGGTATTTATGAATACAGAGATATATTTTAGAATTAGGTTTTCTGTTACAGAACTAGAAACATCTTTATATTGTTGCAACAAATTGATATACCTTGGAGATTGTTTTATTTTTGCAAGCTTTTTATTTCCAATCCTTCTTCCCTTAATTCTCTTTGAGATGTTGCCAGATATCAGTTCTGGTAACATCTTAAATCCTTTTCTTTTGAGATATGTCTTCATTATGATTAACATTCTATAGAAATCTTTTCTTTTAATAAATTTCATATTCTCCATTCCCTTAAAGTCCTCGGCAAAGAACTGAAGAATTATACTAGTCTGGAATCCATTAAGTTCTATATTATCTTTATAGAACTCAATATCTTCATCTTTAATTTCCACATTATATTTAGCTTCTAATCGTTTAATCTTACTTTTACTACCATAGCTAGAGATAATAATATCTCGTTCATCGACTCTGGCAGCATTCATCTCTAATTGTTCTAATCCAGACATCTTATTATTGAATCGTTTTGTATTGATATCTATATAATCATGCGTATCCTTTCCTTCGACTAGATACTTTAAAGCTTTTCTAATTCCAGCATAATTAAGATTGATCATTATCGCATTAAATGTGTATTTATACATCAAATCTTGAATAACCATTTTGGTTATTCTATTTTTTGCGATCGTTGGCGTTATTCCTTTATTCTTATTACGTTTCCACATACCAGGATCTCTATAAGTTGATGTATTTATTGCATTATCAACTGTGGCATATATCTTATTATATATATTGGTATCTTTTTCAAATATTGGAAATAAATTATAAAAACATGTGTATAGATAATTTTTTAGCGATAAGTGACTAACCATATCATCTCTCACTGAATAGAAATGTGATATGATTGGAATACAAATTTTGATAGCTGTGCTGATAGACATTAATATTTTGCCATGATCGTTAGTAAATTGCTGTGGATTATCACTATACCTTTCTTTTTCATTGGATGATTCTAGATTAATCCGATACTGATCTTCTACGAACAATTCTATTTTTTTGATCATAGAAGGACTGAATAGGCGATTTACGATATCGTCCAAGAAACTATTGAAAGAATATCTCATATTTGATAAATCACACATCGTTTTTAAGTTAATATAGCATGTTATTAATTCATTATCTTTGTCATAGTATTTCATAAAGATATTCAATGTATCACATATAAGAGATGCTTTATTATAGAATGCTGGTCTTGATATATAGAAGATATTTAAATTCTTCTTTTCGATATTGAATATTTGGTCGAAATCACATATAATGATATCTTTCTTCCCCTTACGAAATATTGTACTTTTTATGTTTAAATACTTTTTTGGCTTATGAACATCTGCTATCATTAATTAAATCTTCAACTCCTTTTATAACCAATCCATATTTATATATATAATATATAATTACTTAATTATTTTAGCTTTTTTCACAATTTTAGATTTTACGGCATTACTCGGAGTCTTCGAACTCTTAGTTGTTTGAGAAAATGCTGTATTATTATCTCTATTATATCTATCTGCGCGTGCTATATTAGAAATAATCTTTGCATTTTTCTTCTTTTCCTTCTTTTTTTCTTGGATAGTTTTGATATGTTCTTTTTTGATTAACTCCATTAGTATATCAAAGTTTAATAATTCAGATTTAAGCTCTTTTAGATTTAGTTTATCGGATAACTGATTTAATGTAGTTATACTACTATAATTATCTAATATATATAAACATGTATAATATATCGTTTTTTCAAATCCAACAACGTGATTTGGATTTCTTATCTTAGCCGGTTTATTGATAGCTTCTTTAGGTAATATAGATCTAAGCTCGTCTATTAATAGATTATTCGTTTTAAAAGTATTTGTATATGTAAATACAAATGATGGAGAATTGCATATGGCTTTTATATTCCAATCTTTAATATTCGTAGTAGAGCTATATGTTCCTTTTTCAAATCGAATAACTGTGTCATATAATATGCCTTTTTTAGTTTCGGATGGAATCTTAATATAGAGATAATATATATCCCTATATCTATATATCTTAGTCTCAAATTTTTTATGAAGTTCAAGCAATTTTTCATATCTTGAGTTGTATTCTTCTTTTATATATTTCATATTTAATACAGCTGATCCTTTTCCAGAAGGATTGGTTAAATACTGATCTAAAGATAGTTCCATCGACTAAAACACCTCTTTCATAGTAAAATAATTGTCCATAGCAATAGAAGTATGCTATGGACAATTTTATATTAGATCAATCTAATGTTCCTTCAAATTCCAACTGATCAGTTAATATTGTATTAGTTGTAGCTAATAGTAATGCCACATCCAATGATTTTTGAATGATATTAATATCTGTTTTTGCTGGATTCAATATTTGATGACCATCACCTCTTAAATCGATTGGGTATAATAGAGGTTTTCCATCGGTTATTAATATTTTATCATTCATATCATCATAATTAGTTTCAAAATTTGGTCCCATTATAATTTTCATTATTTCAATATCTTCAATATTTGCACTATTAGAAATCAATTTCTTATATACATCAACATAAGCTTCAAGAATTACCATTTCAAGATGATAATAAATTGAAGGATTTCCTTTATCGATTTCTAGCTGAGAATACATCATCTGAGATAATGTATTTGGAACTGTCGTATTACATCCATAAAAATATCCATATGCTAAGGTAGATTGTAATGCTTTTAATCCATCTTCAGCTAATCTATATAAAATACTCTTGCGTTGTGGAGAATCTCCACCAATGAATAATGTGGTGACCCCATCTTTCAATTTATGATATCTAGTTAATAAGGAATTCTTTTGAATTGTTAGTTTTGACACAGTATCTGAATCTAGTTGCCCAGAAGTTAGCTGGTTTGATATATCTATCATATC
>Ga0209319_1000858_pt1 | contig 31003 bp, 28 predicted proteins | sample RifGroE2_FD_184000 | JGI IMG/M metagenome (GOLD analysis project Ga0209319, IMG submission 184000) | Groundwater microbial communities from Rifle, Colorado - Groundwater E2 (SPAdes) (version 2) | ecosystem: Environmental > Aquatic > Deep subsurface > Groundwater | place: Rifle, Colorado, United...
AGAATTGTCGTAGCATACAGCTGGGGAAACTTGCTGAATGTCCCTGATGTTAATCCATACCACGGACTGGCAACAATCGACAACGCCAATCGCATCGGTTCTGATTTAAATGAAGGCGATACACAGGGAATAGAATTTCGCGCCATTATGAATGTTTTAAAAACCGGCACTATCAATCCAAAATTAGCCACATTTTTAGAGAAAAAAAACACAGCAGTTGATAATTTAGCTAAAGAAGAATCCTCTCCAAGATCATCTTTTACCACACCAGCTTTATCTCCAACGCCGTATATCGATGAGAAAAACGATTAACTGAACCCGTAGCCGCAGGTTTTAACCTGCGTTGCGCGAACAACAAAACACACCAAATTCCCGTAGCCGCAGGTTTTAACCTGCGCGCCAAAACTCATAGTTTCCTGGACTTAATATTTAATTTATCAGGTTTTGTAAATTTTGAGTTGAGGTTTGCCTAATATTGAGTAGAATTAAGCAGACATGCAATATTGAATGTCTCAGAGTTATGCGCAGGCTAAAGCCTGCGGCTACGGTAATTCTTACTAAAGCCTGCGGCTACGGGAATTCTGGCTAAAGCCTGCGGCTACGGGAACTGCGTTAATACATGCGCAGGTTAAAACCTGCGACTACAAAATTAATTTCAGGAATAATTATGCCTAACCAAACGCGTCCGAAAAAAACACCTATTTACTTAAACCGCTTACCATCTTGCAACAACGCTTGTCCTACAGGAAACAACATTCAGGCATGGTTAAAATGCGTCCAAAATGGTCATTTCTATGAAGCATGGGAAACCATTATGCGCAACAATCCTTTCCCGGCTATCAACGGACGCATTTGTTATCATCCATGCGAAAACGCCTGTAATCGCGGACAAATTGATAATGCAGTAAATATTCATTGCACAGAAAGATTTCTTGGCGATCTTGCTTTACAAGAAAAATGGCATATACGCTGTACCGAAAAACCAACTGGCAAAAAAATCCTGGTCGTTGGCGCGGGTCCCGCCGGACTTTCAGCTGCTTATCATTTACGCCGCCTAGGACATGAAGTTACCATTTACGAAGCCAAGCCATTTGCCGGCGGTATGTTGCACACTGGAATTCCTGCTTTTCGTCTCCCACGCGATATTTTGGAAGGTGAAATTCAACGCATTCAAAAAATGGGCGTTAAAATAGAACTTAATCACCCAGTAACCGACTTACTTATCGAAAAAGAAAACGGTAAATTCGACGCGGTTTTTTTAGGCGTTGGCGCAGAAAAAGATAAAATAACTGCCATTCCGATGACTGACAATATACCTGTTTGGGGAGCTGTCGACTGGCTAACTGCTGTTGAATTAAAAAATCCGCCCAAACTTGGGGCTAGCATTGCTATTTACGGTGGCGGCAATACCGCGCTTGATGTTGCTCGTACTGCCAAACGCCTTGGTGTCAAAGACGTTAAAATAATTTATCGTCGTGATCGTAAAAACATGCCTGCTTTCCCTGTCGAAGTACAAGAAACAGAAGAAGAAGGCGTGGCAATACATTTCTTGCGTACCATTAAAGAAATTAATGGTACGAATATGACTCTGGAAATCATGAAAATTAACGCCGAAGGCAAGCCGGAAAGCACCAATCAATTTGAAGAAACATCAGCCCATATGCTGGTTTTGGCGTTAGGACAAGATCCAGAAACTACCTTTTTAAAAACTATTGACCAAGTTAGTCTAAAAAATGACGGCACAATTGGAGTCGATACGAATTTTATGACCGGTTACGCTGGCGTTTTTGCAGGTGGCGACGCAATTTCTTCTGACCGTAGTGTCACTATCGCAGTTGGACATGGTCGCAAAGCAGCTCAACAAATTGATGCCTATTTGCGTAATACCTCACATTTAAAATCACCAAAAAAAGAATTAGCGCCCTGTGATCTGTTACATTTGGATCATTACAACGAAGCAATTAAAGCCGCAACTAAAGCCGTAACACAACCGATTCTTCCCGCCTCTTCGCGCGCACAAACTTTCGCCGAAGTTATCGATGGCGTCAGCAAAGAACAGTTTTTAGAAGAAAGCAAACGTTGTTTTTTATGCGGCAATTGTTTTGAATGTGATGGTTGTTACAATATTTGTCCGGTCAAAGCCATCAGCAAAATTACAACCGTTGCCGCACATGATGGACGTTACAAGATAGAAAAAAACTGCATCAACTGCGGTAAATGCTTCCGCCGCTGCCCGTGTGGAGCGATTACGATGGTGTCCCCGTAGCCGCGGGTTTTATTTGGTCTGCGTTAATAAAAATGCAAACCGTAGCCGCAGGTTTTAACCCGTGCAGCCAATAAAACATATCAACATTCACGTAGCCGCAGGCTTTAGCCTGCGTGGCCGATAATGCGCGTATGTTCAATTGTGCGCGATATCGGATAAATCCAAACATTCCAATCAAATCAAAACAACATTAGGAATTCATACCAACATTCCCGTAGCCGCAGGCTTTAGCCTGCGTGGTCGATAATACGCGTATGTTTATACGTGCGTAATATCGGATAAAACCATAAATCCATAAATCCATAAATCCGTAAATCAAAATATATAAAATTCACAAATCGAAATTTTAATATGTGAATTTAAATAAATTCCGATACAAAAAACATCCAATCCAAACCCGAAATTCGTGCCATTTTAAACGCGCAGGCTAAAGCCTGCGGCTACGGACCTGCGGCTACGGGCTTGCGGCTACGGAATCGTAACCAGTGGATCCAAGACTGAACCCCAGCAACTTTTTAAAGATTAGCATCTGTTATACGTCTATTCCCCTCAGATACGTCACTCCCCTTTGGTGAATTCACTGCTGCTTGCGGTACTCTTCCTTGCCTGAGTATTTCTTCGCGGCTTTTCGGAATTATTTCATCTGTCGAGTTGGGAATGATGGATTTAGTATAATGTCCTACTCGATCAGAAGATGACTGCGGAGTAAGTGATTTTGGCGGCTGTATTAAACGTGTAGTGTGCGAAGACGGAGGAAGCAACTGCAGTTCTATTATTTCCGCTGGTGTACTTGTACTTGTCAATGGCAAAAGCTGACCATGTAACGAAGACGCAGATGACGACGACGCCGACGAAGACGCAGATGATGACGACACTGGCAACGGAGGTGGTGACGGCGGCGCTGGTTTATTTGAAGAATCCATAATCATTTTCAGAGGTACATTCATCTCTTTTGTCACGTATGCCCTTAGCGCCTTTAGATCATTATCGTTTGCAAATCCTGTTTCCGGTAGTTTACCTCCCCCTATTATTATGTGATTTAATGGCGGGGTCTGTGCCACAATCTCAACCAATTTTTGTGCTGTAACTGTAACCATACTATTCGGCTCAACTCCATTATCACTTGGTATGGCAATATTTACAGGCTCAGCATTATTTATACGACTTACATCCAAAACCCTATACCCCGCGGCGAAAGTCGAGAGCCAAATTCTGACCATATTTATTGTCATCGGTTCGCCATTGGTTTTTAGTATGCTTGAACCTGCTGGATATTTAGCATTTCCTGTTCCAGTCTCTTTAAATTCCTTAACACAGTGTTGAACCGTACTCTTACCCAACATGCCACCACTGTATTCAACTGTTTCTACATGCTTTTTTTCTTCTTCATTGAGCTGCAATAAATCTTTTTCAAAAGATGTAGCAGCTGCTGCTGTTGCTGTTGCTGCAGGTGTTTTCCCTAATGCCATAGCTTTGTAACACTGACCTGCAAAATCATTTTGAGCTTGTTGATACAGGGTTTGCAAATCACCAACATCCATTATTAATCCTGGTATCCAATATAGTTCTTGTTGCCTATTTTGCATCCAGGTTTGATGAGCTTTTTTGGTTTCGGCAAGTTCGCTTTGAAAGTAAGAGAGGGTTGCTTGGAGTTGTAATGTTGTGTTTTCCCCTAATTTAGATATTTCTTCTTTTGCTTTACCCACTTTTTCTATTATCTGCGTTTCTGTTGCTCCTGGATACATAGCCTTGTACAGCTGCGCAACTAAATAGGAATATCCTGGGAATGTCTCATCCTTAATTTTACCCAGCATGAGCATAACATCAGCTGAATTTTTATCACTTAAAGTCAACGCCACTAAAATTAACTTTTCTCTGGCTGCTTGTGCCGCCTCATTTTGTGAAGCAGGAATTTTGTTTATAAGCTTGATGAAAGATTGTTGTAATTTATATTCAACTAGTTTTTCCGCGGATTCGGATTCGGTTTCAGCTGCAGGCAATATTAATTCTGTTGATGGTGATGGTGATGGTTTTAATATTGGTATTAGTATATTTGTATCAGTTGCAATGGAGCTTAAATCAAACTGATGATCTCCTTTAGCCCGCATCACAAACCCAGCACTCATTAAACCATCCAAAGTTGCAAAAACTTTGTTTAAATCTTTCTTTTCGATTGGCTTAGCAATATCAGAAGATGATGCAGGAACACTTTCTACAGGATGTGTCCTTAAAAGTTCAGTCAATTCATTTCTAAAAGATAGAGGTAAATTTTCTTCTTTAAAATCCTTAATGAATGGTTTTATTTTTGCCACAATTGCATCTTTGATGGATTGAATTCTTTTATCTTCAGTTGGTTGATTAACTGCCATAAAAATTACCTCTTCAAGTTATAATTAATCAAGATATGTAAAGTAAATTGCTATATAAATCAATGCTTTAAAAAGTGATTTGAAAATTATTTTAAAATTATTTTAAAAAATACGTACCATTTATAAAACGCAGGCTAAAGCCTGCGGCTACGGAACCTTAGGAATTATCAATAAAAGCATACCAATAATCCCGTAGCCGCAGGTTTTAACCTGCGCGGACGATAATGCGTGTATGTTTATTTGTGCGTAATATCGGATAAATCCAAACAACATTCCAAACAAATACAACATTCAAATCAAAACCACATCAACGCCCAACATTCCAATATAAAAAACACCAAATCCAAACCACAAATTCGCGCCATTTTAACCGCGCAGGCTAAAGCCTGCGGCTACGTAATTATGCGGCTATGGGATCTTTTAAAACAACAAACCATATAAATCCAAACCCATGAATTAATTCTATCCTTGTTTTTTAAAACCGCGTACCATACATAATCTCCTCTAAATCGCTATCCAACGATCCTTTATATGGGTAATCCTGCCAATTCCTTACTAAACCTTTCCTAACAGGATTATCCAAAACATACTCAATATGCGATCTCAAACCCACATCCCCCCTATGAATATCATCGTAAAAATCCTTTTGCCATTCTATAGTTTTTTTATACCTACTAAACCAATATCCTGTTCTTTGCTTAAATAAAACCACAGTCTTCCATAAATCGGAAGTTTCGCATTTTCCTTCCAAAATAAAATGTACATGGTCGGGCATAAATGTATATGCCCAATTTAAACAGGAATGTTTCTCTCTTACTTCACCTAATATCTCTACAAAACAATCTACAATCTTACGTTCTACAAAAACCCATTTTCTGTCTTTTATACACAAAGCGAAATTCGCCCTTACCAGCCCTATATAACACTCTCTACCTAAACGATGTTTTGATTCACGTACTTTTCGCATACTTTGTTCCTCTTATTTTTTAGATAAATAAGAGGACAAATGTATAACAAAAAATCTTGTGTTCAATACCGTAGCCGCAGGTTTTAAATTGTACTGACAATAAAAACCACACCAACATTCCCGTAGTCGCAGGTTTTAACCTGCGCGGACGATAATGCGCGTATATTTATACGTGCGTAATATCGGATAAATCCAAACAACATTCAAATCAAAACCACATCAACGCCCAACATTCCAATATAAAAAACACCAAATCCAAACCACAAATTCGCGCCATTTTAACCGCGCAGGCTAAAGCCTGCGGCTACGGTCCACGTCCACCACTTCGCGGTAATCCTGTTGAACTTTCATTTCTCGATCCCAGGGAAGCAGGTGGTTGACTCGATGCCCCTCCTGTTTTGCTCGGTGCTGCTGGTGTGCTACTATCCACACCAATTACTTGAGCTTCCGATCGCAACCAATCAAGTCTCTTGCGTTTATGTAGAGAATCATCTTCAATATTTTTCACCGCCTTTTCTATTCCATCTCCTCCCAGAGTTGCAACAGCACTATAAAAATCTTTGGCAAGTCTCGCCCTCTTACTAAATTCTTCTGGAGTATTATTACTATGTTCCAACCTATGCTTTGCCATCATGGTGTCATGATAACGACTAAGAACCCTTGCCAAAGGATCTACCCCTGATTTATCCACCCCCCCTTTTCCGGCGGTTTCTTTAAAAAGTTGCTGCATTTCTGGTTTTTGGTTCATCTCATTAAAAAACTTTACCAAATCATGACCACATTTATTTCTACTTGTAAGTATTTCATCAAGTTTTCGACTCTTTGCTGTCTCTTCTGCCGCTGGTTCTCCACGCTCGTTTCCCTGCTTACCTTTTTCATCTGTCACCCCCTCATTTCCCGTACCAAAAGCGCCCTGCATTTCCGGATTTTGCAACAACCACTCGCGCGCCGCTTCTCTTTGCGCTGCCGTACCAAAATCAATTTTAATATCTCTCCAGCCCTGTTTTTTTGCGGCTTCGAGTAATTTAAGCATTGTTTTTACTGAATATTTTTCCACGTTACCGAAAAGTTCAAAGCTGGTATTAAAAGCCAAAACAAGTTGACCTAATTTGCCAAGCTTCCCCTTCACTTTATATTTTTCACCATCATCGCCAACTATCTGAAGTACCGGGGCTACCTTATACTTACCCGTGGGTTGTACAAGACAATTTCTAAAATCCTGTTCTAATTTATCTCCTCTATCGTCAGATTTGTATCTATCACATGTACAAACAGCAATCATACGCAATTGCTCCAAAGCGGCGGCAGCTTGAAAATTTGGATCATCTTTTTTTATTCCTTGAAAGAGCTTCAATAACGCGGTTTTTTCTTTATGAAGAGCCTTTTTTTGCGTATAGAGTGCTTCATCAGCATCAGATGCTTTGCTTTCTTCTAAGGAAGGAAGCACACCACTTCCAGTCCGCAAAATCTCCTCTATATTATCATCAAGTTCATTATTGTATTCACTTAGCGCTGCTTCTCTAGTGTCACGTTCTGTATAAAGTTTTTTAAGGTTATTGGCATCCTTGGTAGCGGCTTGAGGACTAGCATAGACTACAAACTGCAATTCTATGATTTTATTATCAGTTTTATCTTGTAGATCATAATATTCTGCTGCAGCCTCTGCCGCCTCTCTTAACGCTGCTTTTAAATCTTTTTTCGATAAAGTTTCAGCCGGAGTAGAGTTTGTGCTTGATGGTGAATCGGGTGAAGAATCATTTCCTTCTGTTCCTCGGCTATTAGCAGTTTGATCTACAGGCTGCTCCTGTACTGTTTGTGGAACTGAAGCTGAAGCGAACATAAATTAAACCTCATTTTTTATTTTATAACGTGATTCTCAATTTTTATAACACACTGCTTTTGCATTGCTAAAATAAGCAAATTTTGATTCTCTTATTAGTAGCCGCAGGCTTTAGCCTACGATATATTATGTGCGCTAATTAACGCAGGCTAAAGCCTGCGGCTACGTATTATGCGTATCTACGTATTATGCGGCTACAATACCTCCGCTTATATTGGTGCGCCAGGCAGCTTAGGAGGAGGAGTACTATTGCCGCCGCCACCTTGTTGACTAACGTTAACTCCTTTGTCTTTGTCTTTGTCTTTCCCTCTAGAAGAGATTGAACTACCAGACAATGCAATATGTCCAGATGTCTTTTCAGCTGCACCTCCTGCAGCCTGTTTACCTGTCTCACCAGCATGACTAATGCCTTGCTCAATTTTCTGCAGCATTTGCGCATCTGTAGAAGGTCGAGCATGACCTCCAATCCAGGTTAAAATTTGGTCAGGTATCGCATAAATACATTCAGCACATTTAGTAACTAAAGTTGTTAAAGTTAAAACATAAACAATAAATACACCAATATATTTAAGCCCCCCCCAAACATCTTGATAACTTTGAGGATCTTGTGCCGTTCCAACCCAAAAAGAAGAAATTATATGTCCAAAGGTAGTATTTAAAATCGCTAAAGCTATATAGAGCAAAATCAAACAAGAGATTAACCCAATTAACATCGTAGCCGGACGTAAAAATACGGCAAACAAAAGCATCTGCGCTTCCGAAGCCCGACCAAGAATCTCATCATTACTTGATCTTGGATCCATTAAACCAATCGCAACAATTGGCGCTGCCACCATTGCTTCCAACACAAAAATCAACCAGCTAATAATACCAAAAATAAACAACACATACGGTATCAATGGGGTGGATATACTTAAGGTTATGCCCATAGTAAACATAATCCCAAGCACCGCCATAGCAATTGGCATTGCATAACCAATACCCCACTGTACTAGTTGAAACATAAATACCGCAATTTGTTGCCCCAATGCTGTCGCACCTACTGCTGGCGCACTAAATGGTGACACTGACAGCACGCTGGCTGCCACACTTATAGCAGTTTGGGCAATTTGAGAAGCTAACGCCAAATTAGCTGTTCTAGTGATTATTTGTTTATAAGTTTCCGTGGAAATGGTAAGCAAAGCATCTCCAAAATAAAATAATTTCTCTATAGGAGAGTAAATGTTTAATGCTTTAGCTCCCCTGGCGCAATCAGGACCAATCACTGGAAAGTCAGCTCCTTGCATCAGTAGTGTAAGACCTGGTCTACAAGATTCCACCATAGTTTCTCGCCAAGCCTGCAGCGCACGGCGAATAGCCAAATTCAAAGGTATGAAAACAACCTGAGACCCAGTATACAAAGCAACATCTCCACCTACTGGAACTTTTGCTAAATCATAAGGAGAAGTAGTTGATGTTCCAATAACGCTATTTATAAATTTAAAAAGAGGATCCCCTGAGTCACCAGCTGGTTTAAATTCAGAACCAGTATCCTTTCGCAACTCCTCGTTAACTGCTGCAATATAACTAGCAAGAGAAGTTGCTTTATCTGGTTGAACTACCAGCTTATTACTCCAAAGCAAAGTTTTACCTAACGGAATAAGCGTTGTGTTTAACATAAGTTCCGTTGGGTAGCTATTAAGTATCTTTTTAAGAGCCTCATAGGTGTTGTTTCCCCTACCAACTAATGGATCTCCCTGATCAAATCTTGGCGCAGATATCAAAGGAATTGGAGCTGATGTCACTCTATCGTAGATCATATCAGGCGTCGCCAAACTCTGTTGCACCTGAATTAAATTGTAGTAATAACCACCCGCTGACGCCCAACCTTGTTTTTTTGCTGTATCATAAAAACTCTTAAAAGGATCCACGTCAGTCGTACAACCTTCATATGGTTTAGGCACATCTTGTGTAACAGGACCGCACACGTTGCGATATGAATGCGTGTCAAAAAAGCATACATTCTTCGTTTCAAGGCACTGATGATTATACCCCATTCTATAATATGCAATCGCACCTTGATATTTTCCTCCCGTTGTCACCGCCACTTGCTGACTTTGTATATTAAAAGGATCTTTTAGGTCTTTTGTCTCATCATCTGGAAGCTGTCTCGGACTGGCCTTGTATTTGTCAAGAACGGTTCGCGCTAAAGGCTGCATAGCCGTTATCATGCTTTGCAAACCGGCAAGTTTGCTTAATGCATAAGCTCGATCTCCAGTTTGTACTATGGCTGATCCAGCTCTACTAGGCACCCCCCAATTATACGTGCCACACTTCCCGTTCAATTGCTCCAACTGCAGTTCGCCTGGGATTGAAGCTGTCGTTTTGTAAGTATAATATTTCGCACCAACTGTTTTCTCTATTTTGGCTGTCTTTTCGATAACTCTCGAAGTTGAATAAGAAACATCAGATAGACGACCCGGAACCTTCAGAGTGGAGTTTACAGGATCAATAGACCAGCTTAAAGCATCAGTATTAGCGTTAAGTAAGGCTTTTTGATCAGGAGTAGCTGCACTTCCTGCTTTTCTTGCCGCTTCTTTTGCCGTATCCAAACCATCCTGTAACGCCTGCATACACAAGGCGGAACGCAGAACACTTATGCTAAAAACATTCGAATCAGGATCTGAACTATCTATTATATAACGCTGATCAAGATAACGCGTCGGATCAGCCTCTGATGCAGCTGCTTTTTTTTGAATAGTTCCCTGGTACATAACACCGCCGCTATTTAAATAATCAAGCGTCCCCGTCCAAAGAACATCCGCCAAACCAATCCCCTGAATAGCCATCCACATAATGGCGCTTTGCAGCATGGTGTATCCGTTAGTCATATTCGGCACTAAAAGCCCAACACCGGCAACTGTCCGGATAATCACCCAGTGACTGAGCTTTTTACCCATCGACTCACCTTCGGCAGCGGTATCGATGATGGCGCGCACAGTCGTATAGGTAAGCATGACCCCAGAAATAGACAAAATACCAACATTTAAATATTTAAATATCTCACCAAGAACGGTATGCTCCGTAGCTGCAAGCAAGCCACCAACACCGCCAAACAACTTACCGAGATAACCCAAAGAAAGATCAGTCGGCGGAGGAGTAAAAGAAATTGAGGTGACATCGGCAGCACTGGCAATACTGCTATAAAAAAGCTCCGTAAATATCAAAACAAAAACGGAGACGAATCTGTAAAATATACGCTTCATTGTTGTGCTCCTAGATTAAAAACAAAACGCATCCAATCTTGTAAATTACAACCCAATTTTCTTTGTTGCATCTGCATATACCAAAAATGTTCCCGCAAGGCATTAGATCCGATAAACATGGTTAAAACCAGGCTCAGTAACGTCGATAAATAATATCCATATGCTATTAAATACACTGCGTAAAACAAAGCGCAGACAGAAAAAAACGCGTAGATACAAGCCATAAAAAAGAATTGTTTGGTTTTTTTAGCAATATCCTCTTCAGTTAAACCTAAGCGCTGCACTGCATCATCGAAAGTCTCATGATGCTTAGCTTCCGGCACATCGAACATCCCCTTGGAACCATGACGAATCATTTTACCAAAAGTATAAATTTGATCTGCCGCTATCCAGCGTTTAACATTAAACAAATTCTTTAAAAACGTTCTAATACGTTTCTTTTTTGGTTTTTTTGTAGTCAATGGTGTGTTGTTCATAATTTTGTTCCCTATAAAATAAAAATAAAACTACCTATTTAGCATTTCCTAAGGTTATTGTACCAATTTTTGATTAAATTAGCATTAAGATATGTTCTCTCAAAATTGTATCACATTAAATTTTACCTAGGCTAACAAGAAACTGTATATACTAAACGAAAACAGGTTTTCATGGTTAGCACAAATAGACTCGAGCAGTTTGGATTTTCCGCTAGGCGACAACGAGTCGAGTTTGAGGAGTGTATTGGACATACATGACTCAAACGAGCGAGAAAGCCAACAACGCGGAAAACCAAAATGCGAAGAGTATATGAACTTATTATATGTGCATTTGCATAGTAAGTGAATCAACTAAATGAGAATATTTTTGCATTTTTTTGTAATTTGCTTTCAAAAGTATCTAAAGATCGATAAAATAGAGAAATTGTAAGTGTTGCAATTACAACTATTTAACGCGCAGGCTAAAGCCTGTGGCTACCATTCGCCTAAACTAAAGCCTGTGGCCACGAATTCACCTAAACCAAAGCTTGCAGCTACGAATTATGGAGTTTCTTAATTATGCCTGACATTAGCAACGAAGGATCACATAAATTCTGGTTTGAATACAAAGATCCAATCATTTACCGCGTTGTTTCCTTTATGGAGAGCGTTGAAAATTGGACTTTGGATGGCGATCCTGAATTAGAAATCGCTATCACCACATTAGGTGCCGCATTGGATGATGTTGGCAATATTGATCTACAGCGCGAAGCGGATTTAATCCAGCTTTTAACTTATCTAAAAGCCGCCCGCATGTTGCGCATCATGCAAGCTTTGGATGTCTCGCACCCTGGCGCTGCCGCAAAATTGCTTATGTACGCCGAAAAAACTGCTGGCGTACCTGACAGTGTTAGCTCACTTTTCTTGCGGCGCAATATCGTTTTTGAACGTTTACGGCTTCTTGGTCGTGTTTTTTCACCTGAAAGATTCACTCTGATTCAAAAAACATTAGAGGAAAATGATAATGTTTAAAATAATTAATAATATCTTGTTCTGCGTCATAGGCTTTAGTTTGTTTATATTTGCAACTTGTGGTTTAGCAGAACAGCAACCACAACCCTTATCTAATATCTACAAAGAATGCGATAAATTTCCCAACCCAAAAGACAAAGAAATTTGCCGAAGCAATGTTGATGAGCTAATGGCACCAACTAGAGCTAATGCCCTTATCAAAGCAGAAGAACAAAAGACCGCCCAAAACGAACAGGACGCAAAGGATAATGCGCAAAAAGCACCATCATGGAAATTTAATAAATTAGAAACCCCCAAAGTTTTACAATTCCCCGTACAAGCGCCACCCAACACTGGCAACAGCCTACAAAATGCAACTACGGCAACACAGCCAACAGCTACTCCACAACAAACTAGCCCGAACCCAATGATTTGGAATAAACCGCCCCCACTTCCAGCTAACAAACCATATCCCATTCCTATGCCAAATCAACCTCAGCAACAAACAACGCCAAGCAACGTTAACACTAATAATGGCAATTCTGGTACACAACAAACAACAACCGATGCGAACAATCAACCACCTAACACTTCCATTTATCACTAAAATTATTTTTAAGGTACTGCGAAATGAAAAAAACAGCTTCCCAAGATTTTAATCACAAAACTTGTAATCACACTATTCGTAGCCGCACGACTTTAGTCTGCGCATACTTATTCACGTTTATTATCACCACCCATACGCTCCCTGCCTTAGCAGACGACGCCATAAAAGTAAATGTAGTTAAAGCGCAGCCAGTAATCAGTTCAATCGATGAAGTACAAAAAGCGATTATGGGTCCGGAAAATTCCTTACATGAAACAATATTGAAAAATTTCAAAAAATTCAAAGACACACTCACTAATACAGAAGACAACAACAATACCCCCCCACGCTACAGTCTAAATTTCAATCTAACTAAATTAATCATTGATCTTGCAGATGGTACTAAAAATTCGAATTTATCCGGTAATGGAAAAGAAATATTAAACAAAATTCAGGAAGCAATAACCCCTAAAACTTACCCAAAACTTTATGATTATAAATTAGGTCTAATTAAAAACATCAACAACACAAACGAATTGGATGCGGCAACTTTTTTAAATACGGAAACATACTCTTCCGACGAAAAAGACAATAAATTTGATGCTGCTCAAAACTATTTTAATTATCTAACTAATCTATCCCCTTCTTTACCAGCTTTATTCCCTGATCCTACCGACAACGAAGATCAAAATAATCAAAATGTTATTTTTTATCCATCCGGTGGACAATCCCCCATTAACGCAAATGATTTCAAGGTTCTAGATGGCAAATTAAAAGCAGAATCAGGTCCAGTCCGTGAAACTTATATTGCTTATCTTTTAAAATATCGCTCTTACATGGCAGCTAGATCGTTATTTTTAAACAACATTTGGTACTCTCTTGCTAAAAGAAGTCAATTAGATACAAAAAATAAGAAAAGTTTAGCCGAAATAGACCGCGACCAAGCTTATTGGCGTTTAAAGGAAAAGACCAAAGATAAAGATGGCAAAGAGCAAGACAGCTATTACGACAAATTGAAAAGCGCTACCCCTATCGACATTCAACGCGATAGCGCTATGATGCTTGCCGAAATGAACCGCCGCCTTTATGAATTACAACAAACAGAAGAACGCATATTATTAACACAATCCGTTAATGGGCTTCTAAACATGTCCTCGAGCCAAATAACTATCGATCAACAAGCCCAGGCGATTAGTAGCTATATTGAGTGTTCTCTTCAAAAAGGAACGGATTGTAAAGAAGGATTAAGAACCACACCTAAATAATTTAAATTTCGGTTAAAACCGTCGCCGCAAGCTCCAGCTTGCGATACAATCTGCGTCAAATCATATATAGATGCATTTACCACACAAGTTAGAACTTGCGGCGACGGAAGCATAAATTAAATACCCGAAATTATTGAACACTTACAAAACCTTGAAAATTTTAAGACTAGACAACGAAGTTCATGTTTGGTATACAAATTCAACCGACAACAAACATGATCTTACAGCTCTTTGGCAAACCTTAACATCCGAAGAAAGGATACGTGCCGATCGTTTTATTACTCCGATCTTGCGCCGGAATTTCATTATAGCTCGCGGTGTTTTACGGCAACTCCTGGCTTACTACACACAAATTCCTGCTACAGCAATTGCTTTTAAACAAAATGCGTACGGAAAAATCAGTCTTGAAACCAATAACTCAACACTACAAAACAATCATCTGGAATTTAATTTATCCCATTCTGGCGATTTAATTCTCTACGCTTTTACCCTAAAACACGCCATTGGCGTTGATATTGAAAAGATCCGCCCCATTAAAGACAGCCATGTACTCGCTAAAAGATTTTTTTCTTCTAAAGAAATCATCGCACTAAACGCTCTACCTAAAGATGATCATCAAGTAGGATTTTTCACTTGCTGGACACGTAAAGAAGCGTTTATAAAAGCTTTAGGAATCGGATTATCTTATCCACTAAATAAATTCACTGTCAGCATTGACCAACACCCAAAACATTGGACACTGCAAATTGAAAACACAGAAAAAATGGCTATGGCTGGAGTGGAAACCAATTTCAAAAATTGGTCATTTCTCACCCTAAACCAAACACCAAAATACGCTGCAGCTTTGGCTATACAGGGAAAGATAGACAAAATTTTAAATTTTGAATACTAAATTTAAAATTTCTTCCGCTTTAACGCCTCCAATGCTTTATCTACATCATTAAACGGAATTTTATTTTCACCCACAATTTGATAATTTTCATGCCCTTTACCGGCAAGCAAGACTACATCCCCTTGCACAGCACAATCAATAGCATGAAAAATTGCCACACCACGATCATGCTCCACTTCAGCCGCCCATGGACATAATAATCCCTTGACAATATCTTCACTAATTTGTTGTGGATCTTCGCTACGCGGGTTATCGCTAGTAATAATTACTTGATCGCTATAACGTTCGGCAATCTGTCCCATTATTGGTCTCTTCCCGCGATCCTTGTTGCCGCCACAACCAAACACGCACCAAAGTTTTCCTCGACAATGCTCGCGCAAAGCCAATAAAGATTTTTCTAAAGCATCCGGTGTATGCGCAAAATCAACCACAACCAAAGGCAGTTTTCCACCACCCAAAGTTTGCATACGTCCTGAAACATTTTTCAATTGCGCTATATGCTGCAATACCACCGACAATTCAATATTGTTAACACAAAGAACTGTCAAAACCGCCATCAAATTGCTGACATTAAATCGTCCTAACAAAGAACTATGCAAAACACCTTCTCCCCAGGGTGTAACCACTTTCGCACTAAAACCATTAGATAAAATTTTAATATTTTGCGCACAAGTTATAGGGACATTTACCTCTACATCCGATGTAGTGTATGCGAAAGTCTTAACCGTAGCCGGTAAAGAACGGAGCAATTCCAACCCATATTCATCGTCAACATTAATCACCGCATATTCCAAACCAGGAGTGAAAAATAAACGCCGTTTCGCCGCCGCATAATCTTGCATATCTTTATGGTAATCGAGGTGATCGCGCGTTAAATTGGTAAAAACGGCGATTTTAAAATCTATACCTTGCAAACGATTCTGCACTATGCCTTGCGATGAAACTTCTATAGCTACAACTTTCGCTCCTTCTTTTACAAATTCCGCCAAAGCACTTTGTATAGTAATAGCATCGGGCGTGGTCAAACCTGTCATTTTTATTTGATGGGGAAAACCAACCCCCAAAGTACCGACAATACCGCATTTCCGCCCCAAATCAGTAAAAATCCGGGCAATAAATTGCGTAATAGAAGTTTTACCATTTGTACCAGTTACCCCAATGACTGTGAGTTTACGTGCTGGATAATCGTAAAATTTTGCGGCAATTAATCCGATAAGTTGTGCCACTTGCGGCATAACAATCATAACCACACCACCATTATTCAAAATGGAAATGTTGGCTTTTTCTCCTTCACAAACGATAGCGACAGCTCCATTAGCTATGGCGGCTTCTATGTATTTACGCCCATCTTCTTCATGCCCCTGATAGGCGAAAAATAAATTCCCTGGACGTACAAGGCGGCTATCTAAAGCAAGACCAGTAATTGTACAATCACACTCTTGACTGACTGAGAAAAAATCCGCTAATAAAATACTTAAATTTGTAGTGATTTTATTCATTCATTCTCCTAAAGGTTATCCGGCGGCACATTCAAAGTCCGCAATGCACCTGCCATGATATTGGCAAATACTGGCGCGGCTACCAAACCGCCAAAATGTTCTCCTTGTGGATTTTGCAAAACAACTACTATAGCCAAACGCGGTGCACTAACTGGCGCAACACCAACAAAAGCCGAATGGTAACTGTGTTTTTCATACCCCTTTACACCTGTCATATAAGCAGTACCCGTTTTACCAGCCACTTTGTAACCAGCCACTTGCCCCTTTTGCCCGGTACCGCCCGAGCCAAGAACCATTTCCAGCATATTCAACGTGTCGATCGCTATTTTTTGCGATAAAATACGTCGTTTTAACAAAGTACCACCACCATTTTTTAAAAAAGTTATACCACTTAAAATCCCTCCAGTAGCAAGTGCAGCATAAGCCCTAACCAATTGTAACGGTGTTACTGAAATACTATAACCAAACGCCAACGTAGCAAGAACAAAAGGACGATTTCTCAAGTTATCCGGCAAATGACCACCAACTTCTCCAGGAAAACCGCTATATGTAGATTCACCAAAACCAAATCTCTGCAATACGCTCAATAAATTATCAGACGGTAAAGATAGGGTGATTTTGGAAACACCAACGTTACTGGATTTTTGCAACACACCTGCAACCGTCAAAACCCCATAATCCATATCTCTTACTTCACGATCAGTAACTTTATTCCCATCAACATACCACCAACCAGGACTTGTATTGATTTTTGTCCAAGGATGATACTTACCACTTTCTAATGCACTTACAATACTAAATGTTTTAGCCGTCGATCCGGGCTCAAAAACATCCGTAACCGCCCGATTACGAAACCCGGCAGTACGTTTTTCCATATGTCCGTTAGGGTTGTATGATGGCTGATTAACCATCGCCAATATTTCACCTGATTGCACATCCAACACAATTGCCGAACCAGATGTGGCACGATATTTATCCACTGCATTTTGTAATTCTTTATAAGCAAGATATTGAATATTGCGATCAATGCTTAATGCCAAATTGTGTCCAGGCTGCGGTTCGGTAATAACACGTAATTCATTAACGACACGCCCTAACCGATCTTTGGCAACTTCCTTACGTCCGGCAACACCACGCAACCATTGATCGTAAGTAAGTTCTAAACCTTCCACACCACTTTCATCGACATTGGTAAACCCAAGCAACTGTGCTGCTACTTCTCCTTCGGGATAATAACGTTGATATTCGCGTTGAGTGAAAATTCCAGGAATACCCAATGCTTTCACCAATTCCGCCTGCTCTGGCGGTAAATGGCGCTTCAAATAAACAAAAGTATGCCCCTTTTCTTGGGTTATTTTATTTTTTAAAAAGGCATTGGTAACTTTAAGTATTTTAGCTAATTGAAATTCTTGCTCTGGAGTTGCATCGTAAAGGACCGGGCTCACCCAAATAGCTGCTGCCGGCGTGCTGATTGCTAAAGGAAGACCATTGCGGTCGGTGATCATACCACGGTGCGCAGGAATATCTATTACCCGCAAACTACGTGCAGCACTTTGTTGTTCTAAAAATTCCTTCTTAATCGTCCCTAAATAAAAAATCCGCCAGATTATACCACCAAACCCTACTGCCAAAATAAAGATTAGAAAATAAATGCGCAAAAAATAGGGTTGTCGATTCATCATAATAAAATATGAGTAATGAAAGAATTAATTCTTCCCTAAAACTCCAATAAAACCACATCTTTAGTTTCCGGAAATTTCATCCCCAACTGCTGCTTGGCTATTTCCTGAACACGTATAGAGTTAGCCCAAGCACTTTCTTCCAGCATTAATCTGTCGCGATCAACTGTTAAACGTTGTGCAGTTTGCTGTAAATCACCATATTGTATATAAAGGCATCGCCCTAAATCCTTAACATATATCAACGCCAGCGCTGATAACAAAATTGACAACAAAAGAACTAAAACACTTAGTTGTGGCACCGGTAAAACAAAATCAACCGGCTTAATAATAGCATTATCTATAACCACGCCTTTTATAGCTGTATTTAACACGCTAATTTCTCCATTACGAACAACTTGGCACTACGTGCTCGCGGGTTGGTCCTAATTTCTTCAACACTAGGACTAATTTTATTAATTCTTTTAATCAAAGCTTTTGGCATTTCTGCTTGCGTAATTGGCAAGCGCGCCGGTAATGACATCGCTCCACTATTTTTCTTAAGAAAATCCTTCACAACATGATCTTCTAAAGAATGAAATGTAATTACCAACAAGCGACCACCAACAGCTAAAACCTCTAAACTTTGCTCCAAACAAATCTTTAATTCTTCCAATTCGTTATTGATAAAAATCCGTAACGCCTGAAAAACCCGCGTCGCCGGATGTTTATGTTTTTCCCAACGGGGATGAGCTTTACTAACAATTGCAGCCAAATGCCCCGTAGTTGTAATAGGATTTTCGGCACGCTCCAAAGCAATAGCATGTGCAATCCTTCTACTAAAACGCTCCTCACCATATTTATAAAAAACTGATGCCATTTCCTCCTCTTTGGCACTTTGCAACCAGGAAGCTGCTGTCATTTTTTGCGTCGTGTCCATACGCATATCCAATGGACCATCTTGCATAAAGCTAAAACCTCTTTCAGCATTATCCAATTGCGGTGAAGAAACTCCTAAATCCAACAAAATCCCACTCACCAACCCTTTTAGCCCCAACTCAACAACAAAATTTTTCAAAAAAGTAAATGATCCGTGTTGTAACGTAAAACGCGGATCATTGACCTGTTCTGCAGCAAGAACCGCAGTTAAATCTTTGTCTATCGCTAAAAGTCTTCCAACAGGACTTAAATGCCGTAAAATTTCTCTGGAATGTCCGCCGCGCCCAAAAGTTGCGTCGATAAAAACCTCATTGGGATATTGAGTAAAATTCAAGTTTTTTATTACTTCTTGTAAAAGAACTGGTTTATGTTCGTTTTTCAACACTAAAGCGACAACCCCCTTAACTCTTCCGGCAAATTTTCCAAAGTCAACCTACCCGTCAGCCAATTTTCACGGCTATTATTCCAACCAGCACTATCCCAAATCTCAAATTTTTTACCCTGCCCCACCAACATTATTTCTTTATTTAAACCGGCATATTCACGTAAAAGTTGGGGCAATAAAATACGCCCATTACTATCTAATTCTTCTTCAGTAGCATGACCTATCAATAAACGCTGAATACGTCGTGTGCGTGGATCAAAACTGGATAAAGACTCAATGCGCCGCTCAATTTCTTCCCAGGCAAAAAACGGATAAAGCAATAAACAACGCTCTTCCGGATCGATAGTAACTATCACTTGCCCCTGAATATCACCCTGCAATTGCGCGCGATAGCGAACAGGTACCGCCATGCGCCCCTTTGCATCGAGATTAATTGCATTAATACCGCGAAACATTTTACCCCACTTTTACCCACTTTTTACCACTTCACACCACTATAAAAAGAAAAAAATGCTCTGTCAAATAGTTTTATGAAGAATTAAATCAAAAGTTGGCAAGCACAAATTGTAACTATGAATCTTCAGCCTGCGTTTAAAAAAACACCGCAAAAAAATTCGTTAGTTCATTTGTTCGCATATTTATATGCGGTTACACTGAAATTGAAATAAAAAGAGTAGAAGTAGATTACAAAACACTGCATTCAATATTATCGAGGAATATATTATGATGGATAGCCTACCACATTCCGCATTATCAAGAATGCAGATGTTGTCGCACTAAGGTCTGTTGGCAATTGCACCAAAACTTATTGAATAATAATAATAAATTAAAACGTAGCTGCAGGCTTTAGCCTACGTGGTTAGGTTGGCACGTATTCCAATAAGCAGGTACCAAAACCTGCGGTTACGTTATTCATGTTTTTTGAGTTATTCAACAACTCCAAAGAGTTTCAAAAACATTCTTGCGGGTATTCTACACGCATTAAATACAAGCCATACGCCGAGGCTGTCACTCCAGCTAAAGCTCTATTTTGCCCAACAAGAACATCCTGTGCCCAAAGTGGTGGGCGTTTCCCCACACCAATCTCCAGCAAAACCCCAACAATATTACGCACCATATGTTGCAAAAAAGCATTTGCCGTAATATCAATAATGACCATTTGCCCTTCTCTTTGCACTTGTAATTGCAATATATTGCGATTAGGACTACGCGCTTGACAGCTACTGCCGCGAAAAGCCGAAAAATCATGCTCACCAAGCAAATGTCCAGCCGCTTCCTGCATTAAATCGACATTTAAAAGATGTGGGTAAAAAGTCGCCTGCTTATGCAACAACGCCGATGGTACTGGATAATTATAAATTAAATAACGATAACTCCTGGTAAGTGCTGAAAAACGGGCATGAAAAGTTTCTTCAACCGGTTTCGCCCATTGCAAACGAATATCTTGTGGTAAATAACTATTACCGCCAAAAACCCAAGCACGCATCGATCGCTCAACTTCCGTATCAAAATGAATCACTTGCCCCGCCGCGTGTACACCTGTATCCGTACGTCCCGCGCAAACAACTTGCACAGGTTGCGCCGCAACTTTTGCTAAACCCTGTTCAACAGATTCTTGTACGGTCACCAATCCATCCTGTTTCTGCCAGCCATGATAGTTAGTACCTTTATATTCGAGTAAAATAGCGATGCGCATAATAAAGAAATTTTGAATTATAAATTTTAAATGTTACATTTACGATTATAAAAATCATCGATAACATCACATAACGATTCAATAATTTAACATTTATAATTCAAAATTCAATATTCCCCGAAAATGCGCGTCATAAACTTAAATCTAAACGGTATCCGCTCTGCGGCAAAAAAAGGGTTTTTTGACTGGGTGCTTACACAAAATGCCGATTTTATTTGCTTACAGGAAACTCGAGCACCCCTTAAAAATGACACTACCGAAATACTCCACCCCCCTGGTTATTTGCTTTATTGTCATGATGCCGAAAAAAAAGGTTACAGCGGCGTAGCAATTTACAGTAAACATAAACCACAAAAAGTTATTACCGGGTTGGGTTGGCAAAGCGCTGACCAAGAGGGACGCTATGTGGAATTGCAATTTGAGAACTTTAATATCGCCTCACTTTACATGCCATCTGGAACGAGCGGCGAAGAACGGCAAGCGATTAAATATGATTTTATGCAGCGTTATTTTGCCGTTTTACAAAAAATAAAAAAAAGCGCTAAAAGCTTTATCATAACTGGTGATATTAATATTGCTCACAAACAAATCGATATCAAAAATTGGCGTACCAATCAAAAACATTCCGGGTTTTTACCGGAAGAACGCGCCTGGCTCGACAAAGTCATTGATGAATTAGGTTTTATTGATGCCTTTCGTGTTCTCAATCAAGAACCAGACCAATATACCTGGTGGTCAAATTTTTCCCATGCCCGCGATAGAAATGTCGGCTGGCGTATTGACTATCAAATTGTCACACCTCATTTGAAAAACAAAATCCAAGCCGTAAGCATCTATAATGAAAAACGCTTTTCTGACCATGCACCGCTAATTATTGATTATGATATTAAAATGTAGCGGCACAAGCCGTAGCCGCAAGCTTTAGCTTGCGTATCCTTAACTTCTCGATTATTCTTGATCTCATAATTATTATTAATTTTTCAACTTTATTATCAGGTAAAAAACATGACAGACCAAACACAAAATCAACAAGAATTTACTATTCAACGCATTTATATCAAAGATGTTTCTTTTGAAGCACCTAACACTCCTGAAATTTTCAAAAACGAATGGAAACCTTCAGCAAATATCGATATTCACGTTAATCCAAAAACTTTAACTGATAACACTTATGAGGTGACTCTGAAACTCACAACAGCCATGCAAAACGACAATCAAACCGCCTTCCTGGTCGAAGTAGCATTTGCCGGTATTTTCACTTTAAAATCATTCCCAGCAGATCAACTGGAATACTTATTACGCACAACCTGCGCTACCATACTTTTCCCTTATGTGAGCGAATTTATTGCAGATTTAGTCAGACGCAGCAGTTTTCCTCCGTTATTTTTACCACCAGTTAACTTTGAAGCCATGTACCAAGACTATATGGCGAAACAAAAATTAACCAGCGGTGAAGGTACGACAACGGTACAATAGAAATTTTGAATTATAAATTAATGAATCGCTTCGCGATGTGATTTCTATATTTTATTACATACGTTATTTATGAATCACCCAAATGCAACTCCAGAAAACATTGTCGCCTCCCAAAAAACTGTCGCTGTCATCGGCACAGGTTCTTGGGGAACGGCGCTTGCGATTTTAATAGCACGCAATGGTTACGCGGTACGCCTTTGGGGTTGCGAACCTAACGAAATAAAAGATCTAAAAGAAAATCGTCGCAACAGTCGCTATCTTGGTGACATTAAACTGCCAGAAAAAATTATTGTTGACGATGATTTATCTTCTATTTTAAATCACTGCAACGACATTATTATCGCCGTACCAAGCCATGCTTTTCAGTCATTATTGCAATTAATCCACCCTCTCATCCAAAATAATAACAAGATCCGTTTTGCATGGGGAACCAAAGGATTAGACACGGAACATAAACTATTACATGAAACAGCTGGCGAAATTATCGGCAATAAACCCATGGCTATCGTATCGGGTCCATCTTTTGCCAAAGAAGTAGCAGAAGGGTTGCCAACCGCCGTAGTTGTTGCCGCTACCGAAAAACAATTTGCGGAAGATCTTGCCAATTACCTACATAATGAAACCTTTCGTGTTTACTTGAGCAATGATTTGGTCGGTGTTGAAATCTGTGGCGCAGTCAAAAATGTTTTGGCGATTGCTATTGGCATCGCTGCTGGCATGGGTTTGGGCGCAAATTCTCGCGCAGCATTAATGACGCGCGGCTTGGCTGAATTAACCAGACTTGGCTTGGCTCTTGGTGGCAAACAAGAGACCTTTATGGGATTAGCCGGAATTGGAGATCTAATTCTAACTTGCACGGACGACCAATCACGTAACCGCCGTTTTGGATTAGCAATCGGCAAAGGCGCAATGGCAAAAGAAGCTGAACAAAACATCGGTCAAATTGTCGAAGGCATAGCCAATACGAAAGAAGTCTATCTACTCGCAAAAAGTAAAAACGTCGAAATGCCCATCGTTGAACAAGTTTACAAAATTCTTTATGAAAACTTATCACCCAAAGATGCTTTAAAAACATTATTAAGCAGATCGAGAAAAGAACGGGAATTTTAGAAATTTTGAGCCCCTAAAATGAATTGCCAAGAGATAAGCCCAGATTAGGGCGAAATAAAAAGTTTGTCTTGTACAAAGTTAGCGGATATGTAAATGAAATTACTATATTTTTCAATAAGTTATTTTTAAAGTTAGTGATATTTCAAAAAGTTAAGGTATTATAATTGTGATTCCGTAGCCGCAGACTTTAGTCTGCGCCAAAGCATACATGTACGCAATAATGAAAACGCAAGCTAAAGCTTGCGGCTACGGGTTTGTAGCTACGCAAATTATCGTGATTTTCCCATGGTTTTTAAGAAGTTACAAAAACCTGAAAAAATATAAACTCATACATTCTTTCATTCCTTCATTCCTTCATTCTTTAATTTCCCTCCCTGGGAAATTATCACCAAACCAACACCAATAACTATCATCGGCACACATAACAATTGCCCCATCGTTAACCAGCCATAAACTATTGCATCAGGAACGCGGACAAATTCTATTGCAAAACGAAAAATACCATACAACAAAAGGAACATGCCCGATACTGCCATTTTCGGACGTTTTTTTGCTGCGTAAAACCACAAAATCAAAAAAAGCACTACACCTTCCAATAAAAATTCATAAAGCTGTGAAGGATGACGCGGCATAGCATCGGCAGCCGGAAAAACCATTGCCCAAGGTACATCAGTCACTCGCCCCCACAACTCGCCATTAATAAAATTCCCCAAGCGACCAAGCCCTAAACCAATCGGGATTAAAGGAGCAATAAAATCTGCTATGGTGAAAAAGCTTTTTTTATTTTTACGCGCAAAAATAAAACAGGCAATCAATACACCGATTAACCCGCCATGAAAAGACATACCACCACGCCAAATCTGTAGAATCGCTAACGGATTGTGCCAAATAGTTGCGGTTTGATAAAATAAAAACTCCCCTAACCTACCACCAACTATAACGCCTATCATACAAGACAGAATTAAATCTTCGATCTCTTCAGTATTCCAGCCAGATGCTAGTTTTTTTATTCGTGCCCGGTAATTAGCCAGCCACCAAATACCGACAAAACTAATCAAATACATAATGCCATACCAATAAATCTTGATAGATCCAAGTTGGAGGGCAATAGGGTTAAAGTTTGGATATGTAAGCATATGAAAATTTTAATGTTGCGCCCAGCCCTGCATCTCGCAAACTCGACTTAGACTGGATTATTATATTTTAATACGTGATTTAACAAATCTGCCTGTTAAACTTCATTTCCTTCTCAAATTCCGTCAAAACTTTCTCATACACCTGTCGTTTAAAGTATATTACCTGTTGTAAAGGATACCAATAATCAACCCAACTCCAACCATCGAATTCAGGAGTATCGGTATGATCAAAAGAAATTTTTTTTTCATCGCTAACCAATTTCAATAAAAACCAGCGCTGTTTCTGTCCCAAGCAACGCTTTACTCCTCTTGCTGAATGTTGTTCTCTTTGCAAATTATGGGGTAATTGATAGTAAAGCCAATGCCGCGTCACGGCAAGAATTTTAACATCATCCTGCGTTAAACCAATTTCTTCTTTTAACTCTCGGTACATCGCCTCTTCCAACGTTTCATACGACTGCATTCCACCTTGAGGAAACTGCCACGAGTCTTTACTGCCAGCGCGTTTTCCTAAAAAAAGCTCCCCTTCACCATTCGTTAAAATTATCCCAATGTTTAATCTATAACCACGACTATCAAGCATAAAATTCCACCAAAACTGTTGTCTATAAAACTTATGCTAAGCATAATCGTATAGAACGCATTCGGCAATAAACATATGCACTTTGAGATTATAAATCTAGAGTTTTGCTATATACCCATCGCCTTTTGAGTTGCGGCGTTGTTGCCATCGTCGCTCGTGTCCTCATGTATGTTTGTATACACTCTGGGCACTCGCTCCTTGGCGCCTAGCCGCATTCTCAAAATGCTCGGGTCTATTTGCGTCAAACCTCTGTGTTTTGAATGGTAAAGAGTATAGATAATCAATATGTGATTATTTTTTCAAATTAACAGGCTGGGATGGACCTGGCACACTAGACAATGAGGTCACAGCCTCTTCTTCGTTATCACATATAGACCAGGCATTTAAACCTCTATCTCTTACAGTAAATAGAGAAGAAGTACAGCTCGAATGTTCTCCCGATGATGTCGCTGGTCTGATAGGATAGCGCTGCTCTCGTGGCGGTGTTGTTGGTTTCGGTTGCGATATTATATTAGAAAAGTCTTCATATATATGTTGGTTATGTTGGTCTCCAGCAATAGCTTTAATCCTTTCAAAAAATTCAATAAGTTTTTGCATCTCATCAGAACATTCATCCATTGAACAGCACGCAAAACTTTTTAAAATCATTGCAATTACATTAAAACAACGATCATTTTCTTTTTCAAAATTTTTAAAATCCAAGTCTCTGTGGAATATCCCTTTTAGACGCATGCAAAACGGCATATATTTTGTGGGGTCATCCCATCTCTTAGAAGCTAAACTCTCTATGCCTGTCATTCCTAACTCCTCATTGCGCTTCTTTTCTAAAATTCTTATTACCTCATTACAGTTATACCGAAGAGTACTAAGTTCCAAATAACTTAAACCAGCTACCAGTCTATTTATATCAATCATTATACATTCATCTCCTTTCACATCACCTATCATTTTATCACCTCAAAATATTTAAATTTAATTTTCATTACACACCTTAAATTGTAAATATTATATCCCATTATTCTTAAATGGATCTTGTGCGCGCGTGAAAAATAATGATTTTAATTAACTAATTGTTAAAAAATACTTGATATTGAAATTTTTGGCGTTTTATTGTGTACAAAGCAAAAAACTTATGTTGAAGATTTTGACGGTGATATTGAACTCGATATAGCAGCCGAAGAATCAACGCGTTTCTTTTCGCGCGGTGGAGGCGGAGGAGGCGGCAAATAAAAAAATAACGGTCTACCTCTGTTAACATCAGTTGATATAGTAGTTTGCTGCTGCGGTCTTCGCGGTGGCGGAGGCGGTGTTACAAACCCTAACCTATCAGATGAAATGGAAGACTTAGATAATAATGAACAACCACCCATACCATTTGGCTCATTACTTAACTCCCTACTTCTATACTGAGATTTTTCCCCGCATGATTTCTGGGCTTGTTGTAAAACATTAACTAATCTTTCAATAATTACATCATGCTCCCCCTGATTACTTGGTGTTTTTTTTTCTATTTCTGTAATTATAATATCTAACGAGGAAAGTATAGATAAAACAACATCTTCTGTATTTAAAGTGGATTTAATTTCAAAGTCTTTGCGCAATACCCGCATATGTCCTAATGGCCATGCTACAAATAAAGTATACGAACTAGGGTCTTTTTGGATATTTTCTTGCAACAATTTAATCTCTTGCAAGCAACGTTTTTCCAGTCCTTTAAATTCAAGCATAACAGGATCAGACTTACCATCAGGTCTAACTTCTCTATGCTCAATGATTCCTTTAGCTCTTTTTATTTGCGCGTCATCTAAGCTCTCTTCGTATACACAGTCAAGATCAATAAATTCGTCACTATCAGGGATCTCACTAGCCACAGCATAACCAGCTAAAGGATTGTCCTGTGACAAACCAGGCAAAACTTCAAACTCTCCTTCGTAAAAAGATTCACCAAATATTTGCTCCGAAGAAGGAGGGACAATCGGCAAAGAACTGGACGATGCTGCACTTGATGACACACTAATTGACACCATCGCTGACGATACACTTAAAGGATCGGATGTAGTTGGCGTTAACTCTAAAGAAGCTACAGAATCAGGGGTAGGAATCATTTCATCACCTATAAAATATTTAAATTATTTTTTTCACTTATGATATATTATATACTAAACGAAAACAGGTTTTCAGGGTTAGCACAAATAGACTCGAGCAGTTTGGATTTTCCGCTAGGCGGCAACGAGTCGAGTTTGAGGAGTGTATTGGACATACATGACTCAAACGAGCGAGAAAGCCAACAACGCGGAAAACCAAAATGCGAAGAGTATAATTAATTAATTTTACTTGTGATATTGTTTATTTCTTTTTTTATTGTTAATTTAAGCAAATGAAACCATCAGCACGTCGCAAAGCGCGAGAATTTATTTTACAGGCTATTTATCAATGGCAATTTACTGGCGATCCAGTGACAACCGTTGAGGCTCATTTTTACGATGCAATACAAAAAACCAAAGGTGATTTTGTTTATTTCACTAGATTATTGCACGGTATTGTCGAAAATTGTGCTGTTTTGGATGAAACCATAACGCCGTTTTTAGATCGAGATTTAAAAGATTTAAATCCAGTTGAATTGGCAATTTTACGGTTTGCTGTTTATGAGCTTAAATTTTGCCTTGATATTCCTTACAAAGTTATTATCAATGAAGCTTTGGAAGTGACGAAGAATTTTGGTTCAACGGAAGGATTTAAATATGTGAATGGCGTTTTAGATAAAGTGGCGAGGGAAGTAAGGAAAGATGAAGAATTTAAGAATTAATAATTTTTGATTTTTTATGATTTGAATTTATTTTAAGAATTTTAAATTTAAAAATGAAAATAAATGTTCCAAATACTTTAACGCTATTTCGCATTTCCTTAATGCCAGTATTTATTTTGTTTTTTTATTTGCCATGGCATTTGGGGCATCCTATTGCAGCAATGATTTTTTTTATTGCGGCATTGACCGATTGGTTTGATGGATATTTAGCGCGTAGTTTGAAGCAGACTACTAAATTTGGTGCTTTTCTTGATCCTGTTGCAGATAAATTGATGGTAGCTTTAGCTTTGGTGATGATTGTTGGTGAATTTGGTTCGGCATATGTAGCTTTACCAGCTGCGGTTATAATTGGACGTGAAATCATTATTTCAGCTTTACGCGAGTGGATGGCTGAAATTGGCAAAAAAACCAGTGTTGCTGTTGGAAAAGTGGCTAAAATTAAAACAGCATTTCAAATGGCAGCCCTAGTGTCTTTGCTGATTTATTCTCCTGGTGGCGAAAAAATTTGGCAAATCATTGGTATCACATTATTATATGTAGCAGTTGTATTGACACTATGGTCGATGATAATGTATTTAAAAGCTGCATGGTTAGACTTGACATTGTCAAAAGACAAGAGATAATAAGCAACTTATATAAGTTAGACAGTATAAGTTAGGTAGAATAAAAAAGTATGAACGCGGGAATAGCTCAGTTGGGTGAGGCGGACAGAGCTTGGCAGAAAGTCCCAGTTGGCTTGCCCGAATAAGGATAGAGAAAACTAAGAGGCGAAACACTGTTTTGCCCCACCGAACGCCAATCAGGAAGATTGGCCGGAAACCGAAGCAACAGGAAGTGCAGTTAGTGAAGAATTTAGGTAGAATAAAAAAGTATGAACGCGGGAATAGCTCAGTTGGTAGAGCACAACCTTGCCAAGGTTGGGGTCGCGAGTTCGAGTCTCGTTTCCCGCTCCATTTTGTGTTTGATTAGATGAGTCCACCATAGCGGTGGATTTATTTTTTGAATCGTAGTTATAGGTTAGTAGCTGCAGGTATCGTAGCCGCAGGCTTTAGCCTGCGTTTAAACTACGTAAAATGGCTGGGTAGCAGAGTGGTTATGCAGAGGCCTGCAAAGCCTTGGACGTCGGTTCGATTCCGTCCCCAGCCTCCAAAGAAATTTCTATATGCCCGGGTGGCGAAACAGGTAGACGCAAGGGACTTAAAATCCCTCGACTCGTAAGGGTCGTGCCGGTTCGATTCCGGCCCCGGGCACCATCATTCCTCCATTTAGCTCCGTTCCAACCTAACTTTTCATAGAAAAGTTATTTTATTTACCATAAGTAAATTGACCAGCCGATGTTGGCCCAAATGAAGTAATCACAGCGATGTTGACTGTGGTTCCCGCAGTTCCTTCAGGAGAAATTACAGTAATTTCATTATTACTTGCGCTGACAATTGTTGCTTCAAAACCACCAAAGCTTACAGAAGCAAGTCCCATAAAACCACTGCCACTAACAGTAATAACCGTACCTCCAGATGCTGGACCAAAGTTTATGCTTATACCACTTACAGATGGTGCAAATCCTGCAACAATTGTACTCATAGACGATGAGGAAGAGTTAAAGTTGCTTGCTGTGCCTGCTGAGGGAGAAGATTGAGGTATAATTGCTGGCGGATCGTAGGTGAATTTAGTAGCCGATGAAATCGCACTTGTTCCGCTTGGTGTGACCACCGTAATATCTACTGCTCCAGTGCCGCGCGGCGAGGTGGCGGTAATTTGGGTATCGCTATTTTCCGTAAAGGTAGCAAAAGCTGCACCAAATTTAACAGATGTGGCACCAGTGAACCCATTACCGGTAATGACAACTCCTGTTCCGCCAGCTTCTGGTCCGTTGTTTGTACTTATTCCTGATACAACAGGAACGGTTAAGTACGCAAATTTATCCGCATCTGATGTTAAGCTAGTTCCACCCAGATTAGTAACGGTTATGTCAACTGTTCCGGTGTCACCAGCTGGTGACGTTGCAGTAAGCTTGGTATCACTAATATACGTAATGTTGGTAGCATCAGTTGTTCCAAATTTAACTGTAGTATCTGAAGTAAACTTACTACCCGTAATAGTTACAGGAGTTCCACCAATTAAAGGTCCAGTGTTTGGAGTTATTCCAGACACAACAGGAACGGCTAGGTATGTGAATTTATCATCATCAGATACTACACTAGTTCCTCCGGGGTTAGTAACGGTAATATCGACCGTTCCCTCAGTACCAGTTGGCGCTACTGCGGTAAGTTGTGTAGTGCTCACATACGTAACGCTAGTAGCATCATTTGCCCCAAATTTAACCGTAGTATCTGCGGTAAATCGATTACCCGAAATGGTTACCGAAGTACCACCAACTAAAGGACCGCGGTTGGGGCTAACTGCTGTCACAACCGGTAAAGGAATGTAGTGGAATCCATTTGGTTTAACAACACTTTGTCCATCGGCATTTCTTACAGTAACGTCAACGAAACCTTCGATATGTGACGGTGTTATGCAAGTAATACGTGTTGTATCAAGAAAGATTACATTCGTTGCATCGCCTGTATCAAATTTAACAGTTGGGGTCCCTCCGGCGGTTGAAAAGTTAGCACCAGTTATTGTGACCAGAGTACTGCCTTCAAGCGGACCAGATGATGGGGATACGGAAGTTACCGTTGGTGCTGCTTGATAGGTATAAATCCCAGTTCCGGTTCCACTCTGGGTATCAGCATTGGTTACGACCACATCCACCGTCCCAGCGGCATGTGCCGGAGTAGTGCAGGTAATGCTTGTATCGCTAACCCGAACTATCTCAGTAG
>Ga0209319_1000860_pt1 | contig 30984 bp, 37 predicted proteins | sample RifGroE2_FD_184000 | JGI IMG/M metagenome (GOLD analysis project Ga0209319, IMG submission 184000) | Groundwater microbial communities from Rifle, Colorado - Groundwater E2 (SPAdes) (version 2) | ecosystem: Environmental > Aquatic > Deep subsurface > Groundwater | place: Rifle, Colorado, United...
ACCGTAATTGGGATGCTCATCGTTCACCCCCTGGGCCAGAACATGACCAGGGCCAGGACGGCAGCCGAGATGCCGAGGAGCCACCAGAGGCGCGCTTCGACCCAGACGTTGTGCCGGTCGAACCAGTTGGCGGGCTTCGCCTTGATACCTTGTTCAATCATCGTGATGCGGTAGAGGGGAGAGGGCGGCGAGATGCGTCTCTTGCGGCGCTGATAATCGGAATTCATTGGCACGTCCTTTCTGGGGCGGTTACTCCGGTAGGTAAGCCCCCGGACCGGATGGCATCAGGGCTCTCGAAGACGACTTCCAGCATCGAGGGGATATCGACCTTAAGCAGCGGCATGCAGCGCTCAACACGGGTTAGGGTTGCGGTGGGTTTGTCCATCGGTACGTCCTTTCTAGTTCCTGTTCTTCTTGCGAGCAGCTCGGGCGGTCTTGTTCTTCGCGTGGCGCTTATTGCCGCTCTGGTCCATCGTCGGCTTGGTGATTCCCGAGCGCTGCGTGGGCTCGATGGACCGAAAATACAGCGTCTTGAGGGCAGATTCCGCGGCGTAATCCGGCCTTTCCGTAATTCGCTCGACTGATTCCTGCATTGCACGTCCTTTCTACGTTCCAAGGGTTCCCATGCCTACTCTCCCAGTAGGGATGCAGGGTCGAAAATCCCGTGATCGCAACCGAGCGGCCCCGTAGGACCGCCCGGATTGATTCTTTTACCCGTTGCCCTTGAAGGTCATGGCGGGGCGCAGTTTCCACCACATCTGGTGGTCGCCCTCATGGCGGGCACGGTCGTCTTGCTCGAGCTTCTCGGCCGTATCGCCGAGGGATGCGAGGTAGGTGATCTCCCGATCGAGTTGCCCGAGGTCACCGCGGGAATGGGCCTCCCGCATCCGGCGGATCGTTTCGTTGATGTTGATGACGGCCCGGAGCATCTGGCAGTCCTGGTCGCGGTTGAGGGCGATCGAATCATCCAGATACCCAAGGCCCAGTGAGAATGTCTGTTTCGTCATTGGATCGTGCATAGGCAAAACTCCTGAAGATTAAGACCTTAATCTTCGTAACAAATTGAAATATCGTGGTATAAAGAGAGCGAGGGATCGTCAGTTGTGCGTCAGATCCCCCGATGGTTGAAATCCAGTAATCATCCTGGTTTACACCAGGGCCTTGGCGACTGGAACGGGGTTTGGGTGTCTTTGTGGCTACAGTGCCCCTCGTGGCGTTTATGCGCTCTCGTGGGTCTCGCTGTGGTCAGTCGTGCGCTGTGCGCTGGGTCAGCAATGGACCCCCATTTGACTGGGAGGGAGCAAGATTCGGAGAGTGGCCCGGGGTGTCCCATTAGCTCATTTATCCAGGTCGCCGGGTGTATGCGGATGTCAAGGTTCCTTTACCGACCGGCAGCCTTACCCTCTCCGGGCCGGAGCTGTTGTTCCGGTTTCACGCCTCACAGCGATCGCTGGGGGAGATTCCGCCAAGGGGCTTCGATTCCCCCTGGGCCAGGCCTTACTGGATGGCGGCGAGGCTCAGGAAGCCATTCCACGTGGAAGGTTTGCGATCCACTCGTCCACCTCCGACTCAACCCAGCGAACCTGGTTGTTCCCGAGGCGAACGCGCTGGGGGAACTTACCTTCGCATTCCCGCCGCCAGATGGTGGTGGCGCTCAGCTTCACCTTGTCCTGAACCTCGTCCGGGGTCAGGAGGCGAGCACTCTGGGGTTTGGGGGGCTCGGGGGGCGGAGTGGACTTTGATTTTTTCATGCCGCACCGTCCGTTTTCTCCGGATGGTTTTGTATGGCAGCGAGCGCCTCCTCGGGGATTCGGACAGTCTTACCGACTTTGATAGAAGCGATTTTTCCTTCGCGCGCCCATCGCAGAACTTTTGAGCGATTCACCTGCAGGCGCTCGGCCGCCTGCTCGGGAGTAAGGAGAATACCCATGCCGTCACCACCTTTCTGATCGATTTTCGATTTACTTGATCACCGTATACCCAACTCAATCGATTGTCAATCAGATTAAACCAATTATATCGACTAACATCGAGCGGAACCGAGTGATAGTATGTTGAATATGTGGGAAATTGCTAGGATAATGCAGGCATTCCGCGAGCGGTATCATCTCTCGAAGGCGAAAGCATCGAGGGTGCTTGATGTTTCTGTTAATCTGATCCGCTCATTGGAAGAGGGTTTTGATGTTACAACCGGACTTCCCTTCCATCCGCGCGAATCTACCCTCCGGCAACTCGCGGTCAAGATGACGGAGTTCGGGTACCCGGTTTCTTGCGAACAACTCATGGCCGCCGCCCAGACAGAACAAACCAGGACTGCGCCCGAAAAACAATCTGAAAAGCCGCCCCATTATCCCGAACCGCCCCCGCCACTCTCCGAGCGGCCCACCCACGGAGAATACCCTCTTACCGATTGGGAGTGGTCGATCATCAAGGAAGCAATGGACATGGGGATTAGTTCTACCCTGGACACTGATAGGTCTTTCCTCGATCGTCCGCCCGAGGATCGGCGCTACCTGGTGAAACACCTCGAATCCTTCATCGAAAGCGTTCGCCTGCACAAGAAGTGGGTTGAGCAGGACAGGATGAGAGGGTGAACAGATTTTCCATGATGGCCTGCCGATGGAATGCGGAGATTTCTCCCGCATACCTTCCAGAGGAGCGGAGTCGAATGGACGTCTATCCTGGGGTAGTTAGGATTCAGTTCAGTCAATGGCTCCGCCCCTGGGAGCGAACCGAAACGCTTGCTATCCAGTTCGGACACCTGGAACTTGGCCACCCGATGATGACTTACCTTGACAGAATAGAGGACTGCTGTAAGAGCTATCTGGATCGACAGGCGATGAAATGGGCAGCCGATCGCCTGGTCCCCGATCAGATCATCGAGCGGGCGCTTCGAGAGAGTTGGGATATTTGGCAAGTTGCCGATGAATGCCATGTTTCTGAAATATTCGTTCATTTAAAGGCTTCATTGTGGTTTTCTAGGCAACGGGAATATATTTTTTACGATTTTGCGTGAAGATACAGTATTTAAAGCAGGAAGGAAATAGAAATGGGTTTTCCGGAAGATATCTATCGTCTTGGATCTCAAGTCTCCACAAGAAAAGAGTATTGCAAAGGAAATGAAGAGGCTACTAAGCACTCCCTGATTTTACCGTTCTTTCAGATCCTGGGATATGACATCCATGACCCATCGGTGCTTGTCCCCGAATTCAAGGCGGGATTCGCCAGCAACAAGGAGAAGATCGATTACGCCATCTTCCTGGGCGGTAAGCCAGTGCTCTTCGTCGAGGCCAAGGCTATCGGAGAAAAGCTCGAAAACTACGACGCCCAGCTCGCCAAATACTTCAACTCCGCGCCGGACCTAAAGCTAGCCACCATCACAAATGGGATTCGATATAAGTTCTTTACGGACCTACAAAAGCCTAATATGCTCGATCCCGAGCCGTTCTTTGAATTCGATCTCGAGCAGATTACCCCAGAAGAGATCAGGACTCTCGAGGATTTCCGAGCGGACAGCTTTAATTCATCCAGCCTGGTTACCAAGGCCGAGAACCTGGTCTACCTGAGGTCTCTTAAGAAAAAGTTCCGCTCTCTCTTTCGGGATCCGTCTGAGGAATTCGTTCGCTTCATCGCCAAAGATATTTTCCTTGGAAAAATGACAGAAAAGGTTCTTGAAAGATTGACACCCTTGGTGAGAGAGGCCATGTCTGTAGTTCTGGTTGAGATGGTGTCTCAGGGATTAAGCCAGGAGATTGCCAAGCCAGACGAGGCGAATGTGGTGATTCCCGCAGCCGAACCACAATCCGAAGAAAAGGGCAAGATTGAAACTACCGAAGAAGAACTCGCGGCATTTCAAATCGTCTGCAACCTGATCGCGGAGTCAATGGGCGATGCTCAAGGAGTTGCCTACAAGGATACCGTCAACTACTTCGGAATCCATTTTGAGAAGAGAACCAAGTGGTTCATGCGACTGGTGTTGAGCACCCCAAACAAGCATGCCGTTGTCAGGATTCCGGCAGCTCAGGCCATGGCACTTCTTGGGGAAGGCCGTCGAGTCGACGCGATATCACCGGATACCTGCAAGGTATTCGTCGGTAATATTGAAGACCTTGCGGCAATCAGGGAGGCTATTCTTGCCGCATACCGCATGGTGATGGCGGTGCCGGTGGAGATGTAGTCCTGATCTTTAACCTTTGGGTACCCATTGGGGTACCCGCGGAAGCAAAATCTGGTTTGCAATAAATCGAACGAGCGGGGTGAATGCAGTCGTAGTGCCATTTTCCGAGATTCGATATTCTCGCCAAAACTGTAATTTCGCCTGATTCGTAATCGAAGGGTCAAGAGTTCAAATCTCTTCGTCGGCTCTGTTTTTTGAAAAGGTTTGCAAAGGTCTGCAAACCTTTTTTTGTTGCCAGGCCTGGATTGTGGGGCTTGCATGGTGTCTAATGGTACAAAAGACCTTTGCAAACCTTTGCAGGGTTTTTCATTTCGTTTCGATCTTTTGGGTACCCCCTCGGGTACCCCCGATAATGGGAGGCGATCCTGGATGCCCGTAGTCAACATCACGGCCTTTTGGCTAGGCAAGGTAAAAACTCCTTCGCAAGGAAGAGAAGAATGGTTCGACGAGACGCTTTCAGGGTTCGGGCTCCGTGTTTCTTTCAGTGGAAAAAAAACCTGGTTCGTGATGTACCGGATCGAAGGCGATCGCCGAAAGCGCAGATTGATCCTCGGCGGGTACCCCCAGCTTACGCTGGGTACCGCCCGAGACAAAGCAAAGGAAGCTCTCCTCCGTGCATCGCGAGGGGAAGACCCGGGGGAAGAAAAAGCCAAGCGAAAGGCTTCACCCACCGTCCAGGAACTGGCCGAGGAATATCTCGAGATCTACGCGAAGGTCCAGAAGAGAACCTGGAAGAATGATGCTTGGATCATCAACCACGACCTGGTGCCGGCCTGGGGCGGACGGAAGGCGGAAGCCATTCGGCGAAAGGACGTGATCGCCCTGCTCGACGATATCGCCAAGAGAGGCGCCCCGATCCAGGCGAATCGGACCCTGGCTTGCGTTCGGAAGATGTACAACTGGGCGATCAGTCGGGACATACTCGAAAACAATCCCTGCATCCAGGTGCAGCCGGTAGCCCGGGAAAATCAGCGGGACCGGGTCCTCGCTGAGGATGAAATCAAGGCGGTCTGGAAGGTCATCGAATCGTTGAACCCCCTGATGTCATCCCTCTATAAACTGCGCCTCCTGACGGCCCAGCGGGGAGGGGAAATCTGCTTGATGCGCTGGCAAGACCTCGACTTGGTCGGAGGCTGGTGGACCATCCCTGCCGAGCACGCGAAAAACAAGCACTCCCACCGCGTCCCCCTCTCCGGACCCACGCTGAAACTCATCAGGCGCCTACAGGAGAAGGTCGGCACGATGGAGTGGGTCTTCCCGTCAAAGCGCGAAGGGCAGCCTATCAAAGATACTCGGCGCGCCATTGAGGCGATCCGGAAAAAAACCGGCATCGACTTCATTCCGCACGATTTACGCCGAACCGTCGCTTCCCACATGGCCAGTATGGGAATCCCTCGTCTGGTCATCTCTAAAGTTCTGAATCACGCCGAAGCCGGGGTGACCAGCATTTACGATCGCCACTCCTACGATCCGGAGAAACGCGAAGCACTTGATGCTTGGGCGAGGCGATTAGGGGAGATCATCGAAGGAGAGATTCATTGAAATATCCTCTCCTCCCCGGTGAAGTCCAGGTCATCCGCTCCGCCTTCCCTGCCCAGTGGCGCTTCATTGTGGCGCGCCTGGAGACCTTCGAGGGGAAGACCCTGGCGGATCGGATGGAGCGGCTGAAGGCAGATACAAAAAAAAAGAGGGGCCCCCGAAGGAGCCCCAGTAAAGGCGTCGAATTCGACAGGCATAAAACCTCACCCTTCTATTTTCTTCTGGATTACAATATCGCTTGATCGTGATGTTAAAGCGGAGATATACTCAAGGTTGAAGGAGGGAAGAGGCGGATATTGTTAAGAATACTATGACATATAAATACAACTCCATCTATACCCCGTTCGCCTCAACCGTGATCCAAGTCCCATTTTCGTTGTAGTCACTGTACTTTAGGGCGTTCGCCACTTTGCTAGTTACGAGGTAATTTGGATGCAGGAACCAAAAAGGCAACTTAACATGCTCAGCCTTGACGTTATCACCAGCAAGACGGTCGACGATCTTGAGATGGGCGTCTGGAACGATGGAACGGCATTCATGAGCGGAAGGGCGCTTTCGCTTTTCTGTGGGGTCGCCTTTAGCACCCTTTTCGTTTTCGCTGGCGAATGGAGCAAAGATAGTAATCGACCCAGAGATATTAAGCTGAACGAACTGTTGGCAGCCCAGGGCTATTTTGAAGATCATATCTACTTTGAGACCATGGTCAATGGAACCAAGGTGTACGCATTTCCTGACAAGGTGTGCATGGCGGCGTTGGAGTACTACGCGTACGAGGCAGGGAAGTACTGTACCGAGCAAGCCAAAAACAATTTCCGAAAAATGGCACGGAAGACGTTACGCGACTTCATCTATCTGATGGTCGGATACGACCCCGCAAAACAAGTTCCCGACTCCTGGGGGCAATACCATGACCGTCTTTTACTCAACCCTGTCCCAGTCGGGTATTTCAGCGTCTTCAAGGAGACGGCTGATATCGTGGTCTCTGCGATCCGCGAGGGACTCGCCGTCGATGAACATACCGTTCCAGATATCAGTGTTGGCCTGGTATGGGCCGACTTCTGGCGATCAAATAATCTTGCCAAGACCTACGGCGATCGAGTAAAGTTCCCGCATAAGTTTCCTGACTACTTTCCCCAGGCAAAGGGAAATAGCAAGGAAGCCAATATTTATCCGATCGAGGCTCTTGGCGAATTCAGAAAATGGTTGCATGCGGTGTACCTTCCAGAAAAGTTTCCGAAGTATATAAGAGGGAAAGCTAAGCAAGGGGCACTTCCTGTTTCCAGCGCAGAGCTACTGATTAGAGCAGTTGAGCCACCTCAATTGGGGGCATGAGATCGGGGATAATATTAGTTCGTAAGCATCGCACCGACCATAGCTCATAACCAGATAATACCCATCAGATTTCACCAAATCCGCGATACCAAGAGCATGTATTTGTGATGGTATCGCGGATTTCTATATTTCAGACTACACCGACATTCTTATTTCAGAACCTCACCCCGACCCCGACGAATACCCCGCACCCGCCATCGAATCCCTGATAGACGCCGCCCACCCCGAAGGCCTTCGTCCCGATCGAGATGCCCGCCCCGACCTGGCGGTGGTTCGCCTCGAGGTCGACTCCCAGGGGCCCGAGCTGCAGGGCCCGATAATCCAGGGCAACGACTCCCGGCATGGTCCCGGCGATGATGCCGATCGGGAAGTCTTCCGATTTTCGTTCCTCAGGTTGAGGGGGTAAAACAGGAAGAACGCTCGCCGAAGCCTCCCCGCTCGAGGTGGAAGTCATGCCCTGCCCCAACTCGATCACGATCTCTTCGTCTTGTACGGGGTTGTACGAATCCGTGCGGTTTTCATCCATCTGGCCGCTACGTGGATACTGGATTTCAGCCCCGAGTGGGCTAGTTTGTGCGGAGGTCTGGTTTTTTAGTCCACTCTGAGGAAGTCGGATCGTAATCCGGATCGACTGGGAGGCGGTGGTCGACGAGGTGGTTTTGCTCGCCGCCTGCAGCTGGGGGGAGGGAGTGGGTGCGGGAACAACGACCGGGGAAGGTGCCGGCCGGCAGGATCGGAAAAGAAAAATCCCCCCGCCGATTGAGCAGAGGGTCAAGAAGAGAAGAAAAGCGATGTCGCGGATGCGCTGGGTCATAAGAGCGCCTCGTCATTCAGGCCGAATTCCGCCTCGAGGTCCCAGGTCTTGCCATGGCTTTTTCCCCGCCCGAGAGCGATCGCTCTTTTCCGGGCCCGGACGTCCTCCACCCATTTGGGATTCGCGGACTCCGCGACGGCATCCGCCAGGGCGAGGAGCTTCTTGTCGTAAGGGAGGGCATATCCGCCTTTCCTCTGGAAGATACCCCGGGTCCTCGAGGAGGCGTTATCTCCCAGTCGCCCCATCCCGTTCTGTACCGCCACGTCGAACATGAGGGCGAGGCCGCGCAGGGTCTTGATTCCGTAGTGGTCCGCATCCTCATGGGCATCGGCCATGTAGCACGCGGCATGCTTGCGCTGGACGGCCTGCAATCCGGGCTCCTGCAGGAGGGATTTCAGGGCGGAATTCCAGGGCTCCACGATTTGCCGCTTCCCCTGACCGGTAGAGTGGGAGTTGGCCCAGGTGATCGCCCTGTCCTTCGGGCCCCTGCAGATCGCAAGGAGCTCGTCCGCCATTCTGCCGGGAAGGTGCCGGCGGAAGGTGATGGGGCCGGCCAGCTTGAAATCCAGCAAAAGGCTTTGAAGGGTGCCCTGGCCGAAGTTCCACTGGAGGAAGCCCAGGGACCATCCGGATCCGTCGAAGTTCCCCGCGCGGTTGAGGTAGCCCCCTCCCTCGAAGGCCCCCGTGATAGCGAAGCAAATCGCCTCTTGATCGGATCTAGTTTTCGACATTGGGCTTTTCCTCCTTCTTTTCTTCCGGCTTCGAGAACCCTACCGATACCGCCTTCACCCCGGCATAGAGGGCAACAGCGGCCCCGACGAGTTGAATCACCCCGGCCGGGATGTCAGCCATGACACCGGAGCGAATCGAGACGGCGGCCCAGGTGGCAAGCACGATCCCGAAGGTGCAAGGCGCGATAGGCCGAGAGTAGCTGAAGTTCCCTTTTTCGTCTTGGTTGTAACCGAACATCAGCGCCCCCTTCCGATAATTTCGATGATGTGGTCGATCTTTCCGTCCACGCTTTCGAAGCGCCTCTCCATGCTCTCGAAACGCCTTTCCAGGCTGCGGAGTTCCTCGCGGGTGACGTATTCCCTCAGCGCGACTTCAAGGCCCTTGATGCGGCTTTCGAGGGCTCTGGTTCGAGATTTGAGCCCCCCGTATCCGCTGGCAAAAGTGCCGACGGCTCCCAGTAGTCCGCCTGTGGCAACGGCGCCAGAGATGATGATTGCAATATCCATGCGTGATCCTTTCTGCGAAAAAGCCCCCTTTCGAGGCTCGGCTACACTTGCGACCAGTCCGGCCGCCGCACGTCGTACCAGGCGACCTCCTCGAGGCCCCTCCGCCAGAAGGCCCACCAGGGCGGTCGCGGGAGTCGGTACCCATCGGACACGTAGCGGATGACGTCCTCGATGCTGGCGAAACCTCCCCGGGCGATCTGAATGTCGGGCTCCTGCCAGATGGCGGGTTGAGGCTGCACCACCCACCATCGGCCCTCGGGCGCTCGGGCGACGGCGAAATGATGCGAGAACCAAAACGGCTTCGAGAGATAGGAGACGATCCTCACCTCCCACGTCGGGAGGGCCAGGGCGATCGCCTGAGCGTGGAGCATGGCCATGCAGTCGCAGTCTCCCCCTCGTCCACGGGTCAGAGCTCGGCGGAGGAGCGCTGCGGGAGGGCGAACGATATCGACCAGGCCCCAGAGAGGATCGTCCTCATGCCATGCGCGGCCGCGGATCATCGCGGCCACGTCATGAGGATTGCAGCACCCCTCAAGCGAAATGCCCCGCTCTCGCAGGGCATCGGCTATCGGTATGGACCAGGTGGATCGGTAGAGCCATCGACTGAAGCGGTATTTAGCGCCTCGCTCCAGCCAATGGCGGGCGATGAATTGGATCATTCGCCACCTCCCTCGGGCGGCACATCGGGCTCGGGTACCGGAGGATCGACAGGCGGATCGACGGGAGGATCGGGCTCGGGTTCCGGCTCGGGTGGTGCTTCGGGGGCAGGCGGTGCCGGCGCAGGGATGATCGGCGCAGGGTCAACTGCCGGGATGAGCTCGGCGTAGACGAGGTTTCGGATCGTCTCGTAGAAGTTGAGTTGGGCGCCGGACTGGTCGAAAATTGGATGGTTGCAGAGGGCTTGCATCTCGGCCCCCTCGACGACCTTGCTGCCCTCGCGGAGGGGCGCGTAGGTGCCAGAGGCGCTATTCCCCTCGGTGAAGAAAATTGTCATCCTCATGACCTCGGGGTCGATTTCGATGCGGACGATCTGGATCTCGGTGATCTGGATTGCAAGAGGTCGCGACATGGGTTCAAATCCTTTCGTTATGCTGCGGTGGCGGTTGCAGGGATGGCGCGGTGGGGGTAGAGGATGCCGATCAGCGTGGCAAAAACAGAACCTCCTGATTGCCAATGCCGCTCGGGGGGTGTCCAGGCGGAATCTCCGTAGAGCGCGGCACAATCGATCGTCCCGGTGGTTGCACCCACAGTCAGGGTGAGGGGCATTGCCCTGGTACCCGAGGTGAGGTAGTTGCCCCATTCGGCAATGAAGGCGTGAAGCCCGCCGTCCGCCGCGTTGAGCGTGATGGTGACTGTTCGAACGCCGCCATTCGAGGTGCGGGAAAGCTCGATCGTGGTCGCCTTCTGGGTGATAACGATCTCCCCGGCCTTCCCGAGGATGACGGCCCCCGCTGCCACGTTCGAACCAACGGGAGTGACAAAGGATCCGCTGATTTTCCCATTCGAATTCCAACTCGGGTCCACCACGTCCCCGGCAGGCCGGAGAATCGGCGTGTCCCCCGTCCTTACCTCGATCCCCGGCATGCTGCCCTGGACTTGTCTCCAGTTATCCACGAGGATGCCCCCCGTCCCGCTGTTGCCGATGATTTGCGCCCTGAGCCCCGTGTCATCCGCTGCCGGGGTGCCGGTGACAAATACCGTCGTTGGCGTCGAGGTGTTGAGCGTCGAGGTATTGACGGTGGTTGATGCGATCTGATTGCCCGCCTGGTCGAGCAGGCGCAGGAGGACGCTGCCCGAGATGGCCGAGGAGGAGGGGAGCATGAGTTCCGCCGCGATGGTGCGGGCGGTCGAGGCGATAGGGGTCACAAGGGAGGAGATTGCCTGATAGAGGTTATCCGTGGTGGCTGCCAGTGTGACGAGGGAGCGCCCCCCGCTGGCCGTCACGGTGCATCCTGCGGATTTGGTGTAGGTGGATGCGGTGAGGTCGTGGCTGTTGGCGATCTCGTTGTAGGGGGAGGAGGCGGCGCAGAGGTCTGCGTTGCGGGACGCCCCGGGGATGTGGCTTGAGCGGAATGGGAGGTTTTGGAGGTTGAAGCGGGTTACGGGAGCGGTGACGGTGAAAGTCACGCTCGTGGTCCCGGCCAGGGTAAATGTCGCGGGGGCGATCGCTGTCGCCGTACCTGTGGGTCCTCCTGAGAGCGCCACGCTGCCAGTGTCATCCATCCCCAGTGTGTACGTCCCTGCCCCCAGAGATACCGTCTGGGTTGCCGGGGTGTCGGGGCTGGCGAGGTATTGATTTACTGCACCCTCCAGCACGAGGCCCGCATTGGTGGCGTATTCGGCGGATAGAGCTGTTGAATCGATACCGGTCGCGTTGGTGGCCTGATATGCGCCCGGTAGATGCGATCCGCTATCAACCTCGAGTTGATGACCACAGGTGATGACGGTTCCGATCCCGCTATCACTTGATGGATAAATATTGAGCGAGGTGCAGCCTGCGGGGACGGTAAAGGCCATCACCACTCGGGCGAAGACAGAATCGCTGATCAGGCTGTAATACGATGTCCGCACGATGATGCCCACCTGGCCCGACGTGGTGTCATACGCGCAGTATTTCGGAGAGGTACTGGTGCCGCGTTTTGCGTAGAACGAATAGATCATCTGTTTTCCGGCCGTCACGGCGAACGGCTGATAAATAACCCCGCCCCCGTTCGTTGTCATCGTTAACAGCGTTGCGGTATTCCCGCCGAAAGCGTCCGGGAGCCCCCCAGTGATGGTGACGTCCGACTTATCCCAGGGGGATTTTGTAGGATCGCCCGACCATACGAATAGATTCCGTCGCGCTATCGGCCCAGGCAGCCCGAACCGAGGCACTCCATCCCCCGCGACGGCATAGGCCCCTGCGGAGGTGATGTAGGAGGCGGAGGCGGTGCGGGCGAGGGCGTAGGGATATCGCGGCTGCATGTCGGCGGGGATCGAGTAGGTGGGCAGGGTGGCGATGCTAGTGTGCAGCCGATCGAGCTCGCTGTGCATGCGGATCACGTCATGGCTGCCGGTGCGGAAGTCGGCGATGCGGGTACCGTTGGCTGGGGTTGTCTTGCCGAGCAGGGTTGCCGCCTGGACGATCGCGGCGTCCACGCCATCGATGGCGTTGTTGATGTCTGCCCCAAGATGGCCCGCTCCGAAGACCGGGAAGCCGGTCCCCACGGCATAGCCTGCCACGTTGGAGAGCTCGGCATAGAGGCGCGAGAAGATGGACAGGAGGACGGAGCGAGAGAGGGGGAGGTGTCCGAGATCAAGTTGTCGCACGGGTCCTCCTTATAGGTTGCGGAGCTTGGTGGCCCCGAAGTCGAATTGAGTATCTGCCCTGTAGGTGAGGTCTACCGCCGTGCCTGCTGCAGTCTCCATGCGGATCGGATTGAGGCCGGGATAGAGGATGAGGCGGGCTGATTCGGCAATCGTCGCAGTTTCGGTACCCACTTCGATTTCCGAGACGATCGCCCTCTGGTTGCCGATGCCGTGAATGTAGAACGGAACGGATGGGAAGGGGAATGCCAGGCCGGAGAGGGCGATCGCCGCGTTGGTCGGTGCGCTGCCCCAGTTGTTGATCGTGAAGTGCGCCCCGGTGCCAGGGTTGAGGTTGAGCGCTGTCCCGCCTGGGCCGAAGATCCATGCTGGCTGGATTTCCCCCGGCGGTACCCCATAGTCGGGGTAGAGCAGGTCGCTCCACTGAATCCCGGCCAAAGTATCGCAGTCGCGCCAGAAAGGCAGGGGGGTGAGTGCAGAGCCTGTCACCTCGTACTCGTAGAGGAAGGGGGTCTTTTTGCCCTCCCCGATCTCCTTTGGGGCCTGGAGGATGACGTCCATCTCGCGGCCGTGGAGCCGAATCGTGCGGAGGCCCTGGAAGAGGGAGTTTGTAGCCGAGATTTTGGCCAGCTTGTCGAAATGGCTGGAGCATTGGATCGCACCCACGAGGCGGACGACGCGCTTCTGCCAGGCGTTGTCGAGGGGGAGAGTGAGGATGGTTCCCGTCTCGCTGAGTTCCTCCTTGGCCTCGGGATGGCTGGCTTCGCCGAACGACGATTCTACCCAGTCATGGAGACGGAGGCTCCCGTCGTCCAGGTCTACCTCCGTGCTGCGAGCCGCGCCATAGGCCCTGATGGTGATATCTGCCATGGATTCCTCCAAACGAAAAACCCCGCCCAAGCGGGGTGATTTGGCTTCGTGAAGATTGTTTTTTGCTTACAGATTGAGAGGGATTTCCTCCATATCATGGGGCCGTCTTACTTGCACCACGATATGGAGGAAAATATGGACGAGGAAAAACGACTTGATATCGCTCTGGAGTTAATTAAATTGGCCCTTGCACCCGGAAGGACTCTCTCGTTTAAGGATAATCATTGCATTCCAAAGGCCAAGGAAGTTGCCGCCATGTTCAATGCCATTGTTGACGAAATTAAGGATTCTCCTGAGGATTAGGAGTTTAATTCCTTCTGGAGTGTCTTTGCCGAGGAAATCACTGAAAGCAGTTCATCATTGTTTTCGACTCTTGCCGTCAGTTTGAATGGCGCTCCGTCATTCCCCTCGATCACGACATCGATCGGGGGGAATGATTTGTTTTCTTGATTTTCCATCTTTCTAAATCCTTTCTCATGGCCCTGGCGCTCGCCGGGGCTTTACCGGCTGTAGTCGTAGAGGGTGAGGCTCATCGATGAGCCCTGCTTACTGATGGCCCAGACGAGGCGATTGACCACGCTGCCGTCCTCCTGCATGAGGCCGCATGTGTCGCCGGGTTGTACGCGAGGGTCATAGGCTCCGGTCCACTCGTAGGATTCGAAACCCCTGATGGACTGGTTGAGCGTAGCCTCCGCGATGGTCTGCGCCTGGCTCTGCGTGAGCCCGTCCTGCTGGATCGTGATCGTCCGGTGATACCCGGCACACTGGTTTCGAGCCATGTGCTGCGGCGCTGCGTAGCGGTTGCTCACCGATAGGGTTCGGTCGGGCTGTTTCCAGGTCTGCCCGAAATCGCCCTCGGTTGCGCCGTCTGCTGGAGCTTTCGACGTATCCGAGGTGAGGCAGGCCTCCCAGTAGGCCCCCTCCTTGATGTAGACCTCGATCTCATCGACATAGGATCCGCCGCTTTGGGCCATGTCGAGGAACTCGAAAACGAGGTACCAGGGAGCCGTAGTGCTGCCAAGGGGAGAGAGGTCCGTCACCTCTCGCCGGGTGAATGTGGTCTGTCCGTCATTGGGCGCGCTTCCGATGGGTAGATAGGTGACGGCACCAAGGGGCGTTGTGGCGCTCCCTATGGACGCCCTGACCACGGGGCCGAACGACATGGAGGCCTTGGATACGATTGGGAATCGCCCGGGCTCACACTTGGGAATCGCAAATATCGCCTTTCCCGGGGTGAGGGTGGTCGCCGTGATTTTTGCCGCCTCGGCGTAGGTGCTGCGAGGGCCGTCGAATAATCTCATGCGGCTCTGAATGCCAGGGGTATCCTGCACGAGCTGGGCGGCGCGGTTGGTTTCGACTTGCTTGCCCATCACGATCACGCGAGTTGCTCGAAGGGGCTTTTGGTTTGGAGTCGATGTTTTGCCACCCTGGAGAATGATGTCAGGCACGGCTTTTTGTTGGATATACCCGGCAACCACGGCACCGTTCTCGGTGTCTCTGATTCGATAGTTTGGCGGGAGTGTTGACGAGACGACCTGTTCAAGCACCTCCCCGGCCTTGCCTTGCGCCACGGTCGCCGGAGCAATGCAATAGCCGCTCGTTTCCACTGTTACGCTCGGGATGAGGAGTATATCCTGGAGGATATCTACGATGATTTTCGCCACATCCGCCAGGGGGTTGTTTTCGTCTGGATTAAAAGACCCTGCCGAGGGTCGAACGACGTAGGAGATAGCCTCCATGTCGATCTGCCCCTTGCCAGCGATCGCCGTGATGCCGTCCTGGTCGTATCCTCGGATGACGTTTCGGAGCCTACCATCGCTTCCGATGCGGACGAAAAGATTAAACCACCCTCCGATCGGTTCGGGCAGATAGGAGGGTCCGGCAGCCGCACCGCCGTCGAAGAAATTTGGCATCAGGCGAGTGTCGAAGATCTCGTAGTGCGTGGAGCTGGTATTACCAGCCACCTCGCCGCCAGTGGGTAACTCGGCATCGCCCGCATAGCTCAGGAGGGGGAAATCAGGATCAAGCACGATCTGGCCGTGGTTCGCGCCGCCGCTTTTGTCCACGGAGAAAACTTTGCCGCGATATTCGATCCCCTCGATCCAGGTGGATAGCCATCTGTCCATCCAGGGGGTCGGGTATTCGTCGACCGTCACGACGTCGAGCCACCAGATCAAATTTGTCCCGTAGGCGTCCGATTGGAAGTCGATCCCGAGCGTGGTCCCTGTCGCTATCACGACCATTTCGAGCAATTGGAAGGACTCCGCCATGGTAATGACGTTGCTCGCCTGTACGACCGTTCCGCCTCGAAGGCATGCGAGTTTGAGGTGAGTGCCCGCCACGCGAGAATAAGCCCGGCATCGGATTTTGTACCCTTTGCCGGATGTCACGGTGACGCCCTGGCCATAGATATTGTAGTAGCCGGAGCCAGCGGCGCTCGCCAGATGCCACGCTAGGGCATGGTCGCCGCTGTAGGTGGGACAGGTAACATCGGACCACCACCCGCCGCCCAGGCTCCCCGATCCGCTATCGACCCATCCGGTAGCCGCGAATGGGTTGTAGGGCGCCACCTCGCCACCCGGATTGATGACGTCGATGACGGGGGTCGGGAGGTACGATGTGGGGAAAATGCCGGTCGGATCTGTCACCCACAGTTCGGTAGCGCTGATCGTTTTATCGGCTCGCACGGTAGTCGAGGCCTGGTCGTTTAGCCGCTCGGTTCCGGCCTGCCCCTGGATTCCGTCCAGGACGTAGTAATAGGGGGCCACGATCGCCCCGTCGTAGGTGCGGCGGTCGAGCAGTACCCAACGATCGATCACGTAAACATCGACCGTGTAGGTGGCGCCGGGGTCGGTGAGGAATCGGAGATAGAATTGCCCCGTGCGGCGATCGCGATAGACGTTAAAATCGGTGCCCTTGGTCATCGCGGTTCCGGCGTGATTGAGGACCGTTACCCAGTCATTGAGGGTGCCGCTACCGAAATATGGGAGGTAGTTACAGGGGATGAGAGCGGCGGCTTTGAAAACGATGGAGCCGGAAGGATATTGAAGCGGGGCGTCGATGGCGTTGTCGCTGTCCAGGGTGAAGATATCAACAGCCTTTGATGCGATTTTTGTCTGGTACATTTTCGGTCCGTCGAGGTTGAGTAGGAAAATTAGGTCATCATCGTCAAACCCAACTCCGGTACCAGCAGCAACCGTTATTTCTGTTTCCGCTGCCGGTCCGTAAACCGTAGTGGCCGTGGCATCGTAGGTATACGGGATGGTATTGCGATATTTTTTGACTATTCCTGTAACCCTGGCGCGATCGTCTGGTTCCAGCATGCCAGGATTGTAGGGAGTCTGAGTGATATCAAACCGATTGAAATGAGCGTCTGCCTCTGCGGCGATCGCCCCCACGCAATCAAGTCGGTATTTACCAGTTCGATAGCCCTGCGTATCGAGAGCTGGCATCACGCGCATGATTTTGCCTGAGAAGAGAGCCAGAGGCTCCCCGCTGGCGAGGTATTCGGTAGCGACAATCTTGCGCCCTTCGATGAGCGCACAGGTCGTCTCGGTCACGCCGTCCAGCTCGCCCGTGATGTCGAGGATAAAACTTTTGTGGACTTCGAGCGTCATCTCCCAACTCGTGTTTTCGAGCGAGAATGAAACGATTGGGCGTCCGGTTGCGGCATCTGAGGGGATCGAATATTCGGCAGGCACATCGCTCTCATCCCAGACCGAGATTAAGATCTCCTGCTTGTAGGCCTGAGCATCAATAGACGCTTGAGTTAGGGGACCAATTGTGCGCATGGAATCCTCCTGATTGGGGTATAATCTCACCGTGAAGCAAGGGAGGGTTATGAGATGAAGAAGACGCTGTTTCTGCTACCGATAGTCTTGGCGGCCTGTACGATGAACATGAATCAACCGCTTGTAGGCGGCGATCTCACGGGGGTTCAAGTTATCCAGGAGTCGCCCAGTTCCTCGCCGTCAAATTTGCCCGAAGCCACACCCCTGGCGGTTGCGGTTAAAAACCAGGAGATCGAAACGACGCCATCGCCTGCCCCATCCCTAAAGGGGGATGAGATAGAATTAGAATCTTTTGTAATCAAATCCCCAAATACTGGACATACGGGATTTAACGCCTTCTATACGAATAAATCCCCGTATTGGATAAAATGCTCCGTTATTGCTGAGTACAAAGGCAGATTTGAACTGGTGAACCAGATAGTCGAAACCCAGACAATAAAGCTGACACTAAAGCCGTTTCATAAACATGCCAACGTTAGCTCTCACTCTGATTGGTACTCAACAGATGTTTCGATTAAATTGACAGACTTCTCGATTGCAACTCCGCCTCCTGAATATTAGGAAACCCAACAGACCCCGGCAACAAACCGGGGCCTTTGCTTTTATGCTCCTTGAAATCCCAAATTAAACCCCTGTTTCTGCCCCTCGAAGCCGTTCGCCTTGGCTAGGCTTCGCTGGATGCCAGGGGTTGCGATGGCCTCCTCGATAGCCCTGGTGACATCGGCGGTGTTGCTGGAGTCTGACTTGATCGTCACCACCTGTTCGATGCGCTGGACGCCGTAGAAGATGGCTTTTGGCGCGGTGGCGAAGAAATTGCTCCTCGATACGTCGGCCACGGGGAGTGGGTTGAGCGAGGTGATGGAGGAGAAGGCATTGGCAAGGCCTTCCTTGATTTTGTCACCAACTCCGGCGATCCCTTCCTTGAGATTTTTGATCATCAGGTCCAGATTTAGCACCCGAATGTCATCCGCCGCTGTTGCCATGTCGCCGCCCTGGGCCATCAGGGAGTCAATGAATCCCTGTCTTAGGCCTTGCAGGATCGACAACTCTCCTTGTTTTCCGCCGTCTGCCAGGGTGTTTTTCAGGATCTTCTTGTCGGCTTCCGTCTGCCATGCGTCCATCCACTGGCCCGCCCAGTCGGTCGAGGCGTTCTGTGCGTCGAAGTCGGCCACTTGCTTGGCGATGTCCGCTGCTTCCTTCTGTCTCTCGGCGGCTAATTTCTGGTCGTCTGCGGCCTTCCGGTTGGCTTCGACCGTCTCCATGTCACCGGCAAATCGCACCGCCTGATAGCCCTTGACTTGTTCCAGCGCCTCGCCCTGCGATTGTTCTGATTCCCTGTCATGGCGGTCGAACACGGCACCGATTATGTTCCCGGCGATGTTGCCGATTGCCATGCCTGCGGCAACTCCACCAGGACCACCGGCCAATCCGATCGCGCCACCGATGAGGCCACCGGCCCCACTGACAACGCTTCCGGCTGAAACACCGTCGCCCTTGATGACATCCTTGGCCAGGTTGAGGCCTTGATCGATGGCTTGTTTCTGGAGGTGTTCGATCGCGGCTTTGTTCTCTTCGTTTTGCTTCTTTCCCTCGGCCGTGATTTGTTCTTCGACACTGAGCAGTTGCAGGCGGGCATCTAGGATCGCCCTTTGCGGAGCCTGGGCTGCTTCGAGTTGGGCGACCTGGGCTTCCAGGATGCTCCGCTGATCTTCCAGGGTTCCACCGGTGAGCTTCGAGATGTCGAACTGGTCTTGGGTGTCGTCCTTGATCTTGGAGAGTGAATCCTCCCAGGTTTTCACGGGGTCAACGCCGTCTTTTTGAGCCTTGGCGATCGCCTCGGTAGCGGTCCGGATTTTCTCCTTGGCAGAGAGGATCTTCAGTTCGAGTTCGTGCTGCTCCTTAGAATCCAGCTTGGCCTTCGCGCCGATGAACTGGAGATCGTTGAGCAACTTCTTGGCGGCCGCGAGCTCCCCCGCTGCTCCGAGGCCATAGGCTCCGACCTTGGCGAGCGCGATGGCGTTGGCGGACTCGACAGAGGCAAAGGGATCGGCTTCTTTGGCTGTCTTCTCCTTCTTGCCCTTTCCACCCTTGTCGAATAATCCGCTCAGGTCAACGCCGGGAATGGTCACCTTCGGCGGAGGCGTCGTCGTCCTGGTCGATGCCCCAAAGCGCTTCGTGTACTCGCTCTGCATCTGGGGGATGGCGCCCGCGATCAAGGCGTAGTCAGGGCTCGACTTGTCGATGTTGCGAAGCTCTTCCTTCATCCCGAGGATCGCCGCCTTGAGGTCCTTCGCCCCGAGGGTGGCACCCTTCTGCCACTTGATGTATGCATCCATGCCTGTGCTGATCATGGCGTTGGTGGCTTCCTGGTCAGCCTTTACCACCTCGTCATTTTCGGCCTTGACCCTCTGCCACTCGAGGAAGGCGTTGATGGCCTCCCCGATCTTGATAGTGGAATATCCGGCGGCCAGTGCAAGCACACCAAGGGCAGCGGTAGCTCCCCCGATGGTGATGGTAGCAAGACCAATCTTTTCCCCGAGCAGCATTGTTCCGAGCACAAGGCTCTCGAAAGACGTCTTCGCGGCAATTACCGCCAATGGGATAGCTCTGATTGCCATCTCCAGTTTTCCGATGGGGCCGGACAGCAGAACGAGAGCCGCGATTCCTTCCATCGCTTCCAGGGCTGGAGCTGGGATTCCTGCCAGACCCTTGATGAGTTCTCCGACGCTATTGGCGGCCCCTTTCAATCGGGGTGTCATATCGTCCAGGGCTTTTACCATCGGAGCGCCCAGGGGGTCCAGTGCGGCGATCAGGGCGTTTCGGATTTTGCCGAATGCAGAGGACAGGGTTTCAGATTCCTGGGAGGCCTTGGCGATCGTCTCGGGGCTTTCCTTCAGTTGCTTCATCAGGTCGGCGATCTCGAATCGCCCTTCCCTGATTGCGGCCGCCATGTCCGAGCCGCCTTTGACCCCAAACACGGCCATGGCCTTCGCGGTGGCCAAGACCGGGGTTTCGGCGTCCTTGATCTCCTTGACGATCTGAGCGAAGCCCTCGGGGGCGCTGATGCCTTGCTTGGAGAGGTTGGATAGGGCGCGGCGTAGCGAGGTGAGGACGGTCTCGACGTTGACGCCCTCTTTTTCGAATTTGCCAATCAGGGCGGCGGCGGTCTCGAAATCAAAACCCATCTGGCGCATCGGGGCTCCGAAGTAGACGACGGCCTGAGACAGGCGATCGAGCGATACCCCGGTCTTTTGGGTCAACTTGAAGAGGTAGTCCAGGGTACCGGCCGCCTTGTTGCCGCCGTTGCCCCAGTCGCCCATGACGCGGGTGGTGAGGGCGATCGATCCAGCCAGGTCGGATCCGGTCATTTTGGCCAGGCGCATGGATTGGATGGCGAGGTCTTGGAGAGATTTCCCGGCCAGCCCCGTGCGCTGGTGGAGGGTGATAATCGCGGTGGAGGCATCTTCAGCCGAGGAACCCCGGGAGACGAAGACAGCCTTCATGTCGTTCTGTAGGCCCTTGAGTGCGGCGCCGGTCTCCCCGGTGGTGGCGCGGATCTTTTTGTTGGCTTCGTCGAAGTCTTCCGCGATCTTGAAGAGCACGGTCCCGATCCCGAGACCCGCCAGGACGCCAGCGAATTTACGGACACCTGCCGCCACGCCGTCGAAGGCAGTTCGCATGCGGGCGGCTTCCGAGACAGAGGCGTCTCCGGCTCGCTTGTATTCGCCCTTGACCTTGTCAACTCCTTGATGCAGGGGCGTCACATTGGCCGCGAAAATCGTGATGAGAGTTTCCAGGACACTTTCTTTTCCGGCCATTTGGCGCTCCTATTCTGGGGAAAGACTGAAGCTAATCATGGCGAAGGCTTCGGCGGCTGGAATCTTGCTCCAGTCGGTCGCCGCGGTGATTTTGGAGTATCTTTTGGCATCCTTCGGGGCGTTCCAGAAGGCGGCATCGTTGGCCAGGTAGAGCTGAGCCCGTGTCCATGTGCGCTTGAAGACCTGGACGGATGGGATCGAGTATTTCTCCATGGCCGCGAAAATCATTGCGGATTCTTGGGCTGCTCCGGGGGTTGGAACCTGCTCTTCATCAGACTTAGAGCGAAGGTAAGCAGGCCTTCGCTCTTCAAGAGCTTTCCCAGGCGGTCGCTGAGGCCGTTCTTTTCGATCTGAGCTTGAAGGACGTCCCACATCTGCACAGAGGTTACCCGGTTCTCCCTTTGGGCCAACCAGTCGAGCGTGATGCCCTGGTCCTCGAAAATGACCGCCATCGTTCGGGGGAGGGCTTTGTAGACCTCGGACTTGATGATTTTGGCCATCTCAATCGGGGTAGTGTCGGCGTTGATTTCCTTGGCCCTGGCGAATGCATCGGTGATGGCGTCGACTACCAATTCCTCCCCGCCATACCAGAGGGTTCGGATCTGCAACTCCCGGGTGCCCAGGATTGCGACATCCTTGGAAAGTTCAGGACTCATTCCTTCTTTTTTGGCCGCCGCGAGCTCGTCGTCAGTCATGGCCAGCTTCTTCTTTGCCATCTTGTCTCCTTAAAAAGAAAGTCCCCCGGCCGCTTGGACCGGGGGAAGCGGGGTTACGCAGGGATGAGGTACTGACGGGCGAGGATGTAATCCGTCTTGCTGCCAACGGCTTCCTGGACGCCACGGCAGTCCAGTTTGACGGGAACTTTCATCACCTCGTTCTCGCCGCCGCCGAAGACGTAGGGGCCGACGGAGATGAACTTCGGCAGATAGGCGATCGCTTTGTCGCCCTCGGAGTCGGTGTAGATGATGCGGCCGCATTTCTCCACGATCTCGATTCCGCCGACGGCCTGGTCCCAGTCGGTCAAGAGCGCGACGGCGTCCCCGGTGGTGGGAGCGATCGGGAGGGGATCGAGCAGGGTGATGGCGGCGGTAGCCACGGAGAGGACCTTCCGATCCACCGTCTGACCGGACATTGCGCCGGATGCATAGGTGACCGAGATGTACTTCCCGGTAGCGGTTCCGACCGGGAGGGTGGTCACGGTGAAGACGGAGACGGTAGGGACGGGGGAAGCGATGATGGTGGTTGCTCCGGAAGTGGTCCGGATGACGGGGTGGCCGCCGGCCACGAGTTCGATCGTCCCGGCGTTGTATTCGAGCCAGGAGAATTCGACGTTCCCGGACTGCCCGATGACGAAGGATTTGGCTTTGGTCTTGGGCATTCCGAGAAAGAGATCAAGGAGTTCACGACTGAATTCGCCCTTGAAACTCATGGGGTCGATGATGCCGAGGGGTTGGAAGATCGTGGAGGGGTCGGCGATCCGCTCGGCCTTGGCGTGAATGGCGAAGGGGGCGACTTCGAAGGAAAAGACCCCGACGCGAGCGGAGTCCTGGTTGATGAGGGTTTGAGCCAGTCTGGCATCAGCCATGGCGGTTTACCTGCCTTTCTATGGAGCGGGAGGGTTGACGGTGAAGTAGTCAGCCGGCTCCTTCGAGTCGGCCGCAAATCGCATGATGAGGACGTGTGTCCAGGTTCCTTTTTCACGAGAGATGTGGTGGTCGCCCGCAGGGTAAAGCTTTCCGCAGGCATTCGGATCGTTTCCAATGGGCCGGAATCCCTTGAGAAGTCGCTCGGCGAGATCGAGATAGGCGAATATCGAGGCATCGCCCCGGCGTTTTCGGGACTCGATCGCAATCTGGATCTCTGGCTCTTGCTTCTGGGAGAACGAGACGACGTTGGCCATTCCGGCGAAAAAGGGATCCCCGAAGTCGCTGGAGCAATAGGCCACGGTGATGCGTCCGCGCGCGAAGGGAACGTCCATTTCCTCCTCGGTATCGGGGAGGGGGATTACGTCGACGTCGATGATCGCGAAAGTTTCCTTGATTCTCGCCACTATCGCGTCTTCGATGGCTTCCCGATTGATCATGGCTTCCTCTTCAGCGTGGCCTTACAGGCTTTGCCGTCCTGGATGGCCTCGACTTTTCGGACGTAGTAGACGGTGGTCCCGATGGTGATTTCCTCGAGCGTGGCCCCGGCGTCGACGGCGGCCTTGAGCCCGGGGAAGATTTCGGCCTTGTACTCGCAGGATGGCTCCAGGGGGGCGTAGTCGACGTTTCCGATCCGCTGCTCTGTCGAGGGCTCCTGATAGAGGACCTGGCCGGTCAGTCCACCCCAGGAGGCCGGTTCACCGAGGGCATTCGAGATGACGCCGAAGGCGGTAGCGGCGAGGGCATCAAACGGACTTGCCATCGCCGCCCCCCTTGCGGGGTTTCTCCTCCGCGATGGGCTCCGGGGGGATGGGAAGGACGCGAATGATGCGACCCTCCCCGGGGAAGAGCGACTCGTCCGCGATACCTGCGGGGGTTCCGCTGGGGTTGGCATTGAGGACCAGATCCTCGCCGTGCCGGTAGAGGCGGCATCCGGGGGTCACCTCGACGGGTCCGGCCTGGTTGATGGCGCGCACCCCGAGGTGCTGCCAGTTTTTCTGTTCGTTCATCGGTTGCTCCATGCCCCTCTGAGCCTCAGGGCGGGCAGATTTGGATCACCTCCTCATCGAGTGGTGTTCATCAGTCCCTCCAAATCAGATGCCCCCAGAGGATTGCTCCCCCAGGGGCTCGGGCATTGCCTAGCTGGGCAGGTAGTCGATCATCAGGGAAGCCTCGGCCAGGGCGGTCGCGGAGGCCGATTTGGCCAGGGCCAGGTGCAGGACGCCGCCGGCGACAAAAACACCGGCAGTCGGGTCGATCGTTCCGATGGTCCAAGGAGTGTAGGCCAGCATCGAGGCTCCGCCGGCAACCTTGGTGGTCTTGGCTCCGACTGCGCCGATCCCGGTGCCGTCCGCACCCTTGTTGGTGGCGATGAGGGTCCAGTAGTTGGTGTCGTTAGCGGTCACCTCGTCCTTGGTGACGATCTGGATTGAGTTGATGGTGCAGGCCACGGGAAGCACCACGGCGAGGCCGAGGGTGGCGGAGACGGCACCAGCGGTGCCGAGGGGGACCGCCAGTGCGTTGTTGTTGGCGACGGCGCTCAGTTTGGCCGGGGTCACATTGAGCGCCTTGATTTTCGCGGTTTCCACGGCGTCGGCTGCGAGTTTGGCGGCGGTGACGGCCAGATTGGCGAGCTTGCCGGTGGTGACGTTGAGGTCGAGAATCTTGGCGGTCTCGACGGCATCAGCGGCGAGGTTGGATGCAACGATGGTGCCAGTGCCGAGGGTGCCCGCTCCGGGGGAGGGCACGTGGAGCACGTTAATGGTCGCGGTGGCGCCGGACTCGATGGCCTCCATCGCGAAGCCGAAGAAGTAACCGGTTGCCTTTTTCGAAATATGCGGGGTGTCGGCGTCGACGTAGAACAGGGGGTCGCCGACGGCGACGGCCGAGTTTCCAGCTTCATTGATGGCCGCCACGCTGAGAGCGACGAGCATGAAGCCGAAGTCAACGGTGGTGTAGCCGGCGGCGTTGCCGTCCTCGCCCTCGTTGGTCAAGGCAATCCCGGTGAGGGTGCCATAGCGCACGGGGCCTCCGGAGGCGGGGGTGGTCGGATTGGTACAGATGATGGACTGGCACAGGCCGGGGCAGGCGATGATATTTTTTGCCATGGTAGGCGTTCCTCCTTCAAAGGAAAAGGAGACGATCAAGCGATCGTCCCCTTGGTGGGTTACTGGATCAGGTCTTAGGGGGTGCCGTTGCGGTAGAGGCCGCGGTAGTCGATGACCTTGGAGGCGAAGTCGAGGCGGGCCTTCATCTTCATTCCGTCGGAGTCGAAGTCCATCTCGCTCTCGAGGAAGACACCCTCGTTGCCGTCGAGGAAGCAATACTCCACGGTATCCACCATGGATCCGTCGGCGGCGAGGTACCAGACCGAAGCGGAGGAGACGTCGAGGATGGGTTCGACCACGGTTTCCAGGGCGGTCTTGCCGCCGGCGCGGAACTCGTTGATGTTGCTCGACTGGCTGGGAACGAACTGGGAACTAGTGTACTGGTAGGCCACTTGCTCGAGCGCGGTCGGAACGATGAGGAAGGACGGGGCGATGTTGAGCGGGGTCACACCGTCGAGGTCCTTTTGTTGACGCATCGCGGTGCGACCAGCCCCGAGGGTGGCGACTGCGATGGCCCCTGCTCCAGCGAGGTTCTTGTGGGTGCTGGCCTCAAACAGTGCCACGCCATCGGCCAGGACGGACGCCCCGGTGATTTGGGCGTAAACCAGGCCATTCTCCAGGCGACGGGCAGAGGCACCGAATCCGGTGGTGACGCGATCGAAGGCCCTGAGGTCATCATTGATGAGCATCTGACGGCTGAAGACGATCGCCTTCCCGTAGGTCAGGATCGAGTAGACTTCGCGGGTTTCGGCCATGGTGCCCATCTTGTACTCGGCGCCTTCGGCGATGAGTTCGAGCGAGGGTGCGCCACCGAGGGCGAGGACGGCCATTTGCTTGAAGTCGGGAGCATTGGGGGCGCGGGTGGCCCAGCGCTGGTAGGTGCCGGGGGCCTGCTCATAGGACTGACGCAGGCGATTGTTGCTCACGTTGGCCAGGATGAGGGGGAAGTCGCTGGTGGTGTGCATGCGCTGGCTGAGGGCGGCGGAGGCGATCTCCAGGCGGCTCATGCTGCGGGTGTTTAGTCCGCCGGCTTCGAGGGACTCGCGGGCCATCTCGATCAGGGAACGGCCGCGGAACTGCCGGGCCATCTCGATCTCCTCCGGCTTCAGGGTGGCGGAAGGATTGACGCGCAGGATGATGGCGGTCTCCATCGCGGTGCGAGTGGTGTCGGCTGCGTCCCGGGTGACGGAGATGTTGCCGGCGGAGGCGGTGCGGGCCTGGTCCTGAGCAACCCACTCGTCCATGACGACCTTGCGGACGGCGTCGACGGTGGCTCCCGAGTTGATGAATTCATCGGCGCGGGTTTCGGCGAGCTTGGCGGAGCGGACGATGGTGCGGATCTCGATGCTTCGCTTGCGCTCGGCTTCGACGGCTTCGGAGCGGGCCTTGTCCACGTCGACAACGGGGGCGGCGGGAGCGGTGCGGGTGGCTTCGGGGGGAACGGGCTCGGGGGCGCCGTTCCGAAGGGCGGGAGTGGTCATGCTGTTTTCCTTCCTTTCGTGACCGCCGGGAACGGCGGGGGGTGCGCTTTCGCTGGTGAAGATTTCGACCTCGTAGGTCTCCGGGTCCTGCTGCGAACGGACGCCAGCCCCGGCATCGGCTCCAACCGGTACCAGGGAGACTTCAGTCGGCTCCCAGTCAACGGCGCGATAGGTGGGGATTTTCTGTTGGGCGTTCTCGATTTTCTCGAAGGTGTGGACTTGGTAGCCTACCGAGACGTTTCGAATGATTCCGCCGATCACGTCCTGGATGAAGGGTGCCACATCTTCACGCTCCGAAAAGCGGACGGTGCAATACCCCTTCCCATCCTGGATCCACCCTCTCTCAACCACTCCCATCACGCCGAAAAGATTGACCGAGTAGTGGCTATTGAGCAGGGGGGCGCCGCTGTTTAGGCGGTCCATTCTCACGGCCTCGGGGGTGACCACTAATTCTTCGTTGTAGTCCTCGTACCAACTACGTCGAAATACCGTTGCACCGGTGGTGAAACAGAGGTCAATCGTGCGCTTCTCTGCGTTGTAGGTTGCGGGCATGAATTCGGCCCGCATCTGCTGCTTAGGGATCTTCATGGTGGGCATCGATTAACCTCCTTGCCCCTTGTCGGTGGCGGGTGCTGTGGTGGGCGCCTTGTCGCGGGGTTGCCCCTGCTGGGTGGTCTTCCTGGGGTCGCAGTCGAATATCAAACCAGCGGCGTCCCAGGCCTTCGCGTCGGCGGCGATCTGGATGAGCATGGCGGCGGGGTCATATCCTCGCTCTCGTACCGCCTCACTCCAGGAGGTGAGACCCGAGCGAATTTCGAGCACGATCCCCTGGATCTCCTTGACCGGATCGATTAACTCTCTCCGGGGGGGCGTCCACTGGGCGGTCACGCCGGAGAAGTCGTTTCCGGCAACCGAAGCCGCTTCCTTGAACTTCTCCCAGGACGAGGCGCAGAACTGGGGGATAAACATCCGCCAGCGCCACTTTTCGATGTTCCGGCCGAACTCGATCCATCCCATTCGCCCGGAGGAGAAGTTGACCTGCGAGTAATCGCCGGATAGCGCCTCGTAGGTGATGCCCACTCCGGCCGCGATCTTTCGAAGCACCGTTCGCTCGTGTTCGCTGAATCCGTCGACGGTGGGCGGATTGGGAAAGGTGATGTCTTTTCCAGGGGGGAGTAGCTCGATCGCCCCGGGTTCGATCTTCTCGGGCAATTCGGACTCGGCTGCAGATGCAGGACTATCGTCCCCCCCGGTGGCGTCATGAATGAAGCCAGCAAAGAAAGCGCTGATTTTCTGCTTGACCAACTGGGCGTCTTCGTACTGGTCGAGGTCCCGGAGGTGGGGCATCACCGGGGAGAGCCAGGAAACCCCGTAGAGCTGGCCGGCGCGGTGCTGTCGGAAGATGATCTGCACCTGGTCGGCGGGGATTCGATTTGATTTCCGGGTGAGCCTTCCAAGCCAGCCCTGGTCGCCCGGGTGCTGCTCGTACAGCCAGAAGGCAACCCTGCGCCCCTCGTCGTCGACTTCGATTCCATGGATGACCCTGTTTTTCCCCTCCCCGCTCTGTTTGGTGATGTCGAGGAAGTCCGCCTCGAGCACCTGGATCTGCAGGGGGACGAGGGCCGGCGCGATCCTTCGATACCGGATGATCGCCGATCCATCTCGTACCACCGTCTCGAGTACGAGCTGCTGAAGGCCGTAAAAATCGTTCAGAGCGTCGAAGTCGCAGGCGGTGGTTTCGGCCCAATCCGTCCAGAGCTTGGAGATGGCGGCGAGTTTTCCTTTTCCCTTTGCCTGGGGCTGGCATCGGATGCCGGTACCGATCACGTTGGAGACGATCACGTCCAGGGTTCGGACGGCCCAGGCGTTGTTCTGGGCCATGTCGCGGGCATTTCCCCTGAGACGGGCCACGGCGGTCTCGTTCTCGGTGTTTGCCGAGCCGAAAACCATCTTCTTCGCCCCGCGTCGGCCGTAGGCAGCCCCATCGTAGGAGCGCTTTCCCTGGGATTCGAGCATCTTTCCGGCGGCCCGATATTGCTTTCTGAGGTAGGCGGCCTTTGGAGATACGGTCTCGATCGTTCTTTCAAGCCAACTCATCAGGACAACCCCTTCCCAGTTTCGTAGTATTTCCGGGTGGATCCGGTCGAAAGCCCCAGGGATCGGCGCATTTCGTTGATGATTTGCTTCATTTTTTCCGCAGATCGATAAGTTAGCTTTTTGTCCCCATATTCGAGAGACAGAACGCCCTGGTAGTACGCATCTTCGATGGCCTCAAGTTTTTCTCGAGTAACGGCCATGGCGCCCTCCTTTCGTAAAATTCTCGGCTCCTCGGCGACCCCAGAGATTAAGGCCCGGTGCACATGTACCTACGCGCCGCCGACGAGGATTCGGCCTTATCAAGGCGCTCTACGGAGGCCTGCCGAGGGGGTCAAATAAAAGAAGACTTCTTGCGCTTGGGGGGCGCTTGAAGCCTCTGTGGTGCTTGCTGTTTCGGTTGTTCCGGTTGTGTCGGCGCGGTGGCCGGCTTGGGTTTCGGTGTTACCTTGGCCTTCTGGGTGGTCAGGGCGTCCCAGTCTTTTTCCTTCCATCGGTCCATCCCGACGATCGCCGCCGCGGCTCGGGTATAGACTCGGCAGTCGAGGGGTTCATTTCGGACGCCGGCCTTCTTTTGCCAAACGCTTTTCGGAAATCCTCGCTTGTCGACCTGGATCATGAGTTGCTCCGAGGTAAGCTCCTTGAAGTACCGGAGTTCGTACTCGGGGAAGTGGCAGTAGCCCGGAGGATTGCCGCCATTCTCGTCTTTATCCATTTTCAGCCAGGAGTAAAGCTCGGCCTTGCAGACTGAGACGCCGACCGAATATAGCTTGACGCCCCGGATTGCTTTGCCGTCCTTCCGGCGGTCGAGGGTCTTCGGAGAGGAGATGACCATCGCCTGTTCTTCCTGGCCCTTGGTGGGAGCGCAGCGCGCCATGCCCATCTTCCGGCAGAAGTTATAAACGATCGTGGTGCGGTACCCGGAATCGACGCACGTATATCGCAGGGGCATCGAAGGACCTGCTTCAGTTTCCCACTGCTCGATCTGAATGACTTTCGCCAGCTCAGCCCAGGGACCGTCCGGGCCTTCGTCGCTGGTGTCCCCGACGATCACCCGGTAGTCGACGGAGTGGCTGCTCTTGTCTCGATGCCATCCGACGATCTCGAGTTCCAGGCGATCGCCTTGCACGTCGACGCCCATGGTGAGAAAGACGACGCCCGCGGGGATCGTGTTGGTCTTGTAGGTCTCGCGCTTGTCATATAGGCGCTGGCTCTCCGGGGCCTCGCCGGTCTCTGCGTAGGTTTCACCGAGCGAGGTGTTGACGAAGGTCTTCATCTGCTCGGGATGGCCCTTGGCCTTCTCGTAGTCCGAGGCCATATCCGCCCAGGTTCTCCAGGGGGAGTAAAGCTCGCTGATGGCGAATCCGGCGATCCCTCTGAAAGGCGCGCTGGCTTCCCATCGTCCATCCCGGAGCATTCTGGGCTTGTCGATCTCGTCGATGAGCTCCCCGCATCCGGGACAAGCCATCTTCGCCCCCTCGGGGTGCCCTTCCTCGAAGACCACGTTCTCCCATACCAGGACATGGAAGTGGCCGCAATGCGGGCAGGGGACGAAATAGCGGCGCTGGTCGCTGGCCTCGTAGGCGTCATCAATCCTGCTCGCCCCCTTCGTCGTCGGGGTGGAGAACAGGGCGATGATTCTATTCCAGAAGGTTGCAGTTCTCTTTTTCCCCAGATTTACAGGGTCACCTTCGGATCCCGCGCTGACCGGATAGCGGTCAACCTCATCGAAAAGAGCAACTCGAATAGGGCGACTGGCCAGAGAGGCGGCAGAGTTGGCGCCGGCCATGGTGATATGGCCACCCGGGAAAACCTTGTGGAGGATGGTGTTTCCGGAGTCTCGGCTCTTGACGTCCGCAACCTTGCCGCGCAATGCCGGGGTGTCCCGAATCATTGGCGCCAGGCGGTCTTTCGAGAATGCCTCGGCCATGTCGATGGTGGGTTGAACCACGAGGATCGGAGCGGGGTCCTGGTCGATGTGGTATCCGAGGATACACTTGATGATCAGGGTCTTACCGATCTGGGCGCTAGTTTTTGCCACCAACTCTCGGACCCGGGGATCGCCTATTGCGTCCATGATCCCCGTTTGGTACGGTGCTCTCGCGCTGGAGTACTGGCCCGGTTCCGAGCTGTCCTCGGCGCTTAGTTTCAGGTTTTCGTTTGCCCACTGGCTGACCGTCAGGCGGGGCGGTGGTGTCCAAACCCGGGAGGTTTTCACTCTCAGGGCTCGTATCTGCTTCATCCTCGCCTCCCTGCGCCAGCTCGGCGAGCGCTTCATTGACCATCGTTCGGAGAATTTCTTCGGCCTCTATCCGGTCCTTCGCCGCCAAGACCTGCGAAGCCGCTTTTGAGGGGAGCGAGAGAAGTTTTGCTCGAGCGTTCGCGATCATGCTCGACCACTCGAGTTCGACCTCTTCGGCGGGGATGAGGCTCTCCCGGAGGGCCTTGACCTGGAGTTCCTTCTCATCGGCCTGGGCCTTGGTGAGGCGGGTCTTCTGGAGTTCGAGCTCGCCGGTGGGGGGATCGGATCCCTCGTTCGGTTGCACCCATCGAGCGGCGCGTTCCCGGAGGTGTCGGATGTAGGCCACCCGGCATTCGTCGAGGCTTCCACCCTTAGGGATGCGTCCGTCGGTCATCATGTCCCGCACCGGCCGGATGGTCAGGTCGAGGTGCTTAGCGATCTCTACTTGGCTTGCCATGTGGCCTCCTATGGTAGCGGCACCCTTCGCATGTAAAATTCTGTGGCTAGCGGATTCTCGCGGTCTTTAGCGTC
>Ga0209319_1000878_pt1 | contig 30379 bp, 20 predicted proteins | sample RifGroE2_FD_184000 | JGI IMG/M metagenome (GOLD analysis project Ga0209319, IMG submission 184000) | Groundwater microbial communities from Rifle, Colorado - Groundwater E2 (SPAdes) (version 2) | ecosystem: Environmental > Aquatic > Deep subsurface > Groundwater | place: Rifle, Colorado, United...
ACTCCTCAAGAGGATCTCTTACGGATTCCGTAACAAAGATAACTACATTACAAAGATGATGCTCGCTTTTATTCCCTTTGTTCAGCTTGTATCGTTCATGAAGCATCACCTTGTTTGACATAGAGCCTCACTTGTACAGACTAAAAGGATCAAATCTAGTAATAACGGTTTCTAAATTAACCCAATAAAAATGCAAAAACTGTCATTTCAAGACCTGACCCCAACTACACGCAACTACATCATCTCCTCCAATTGATCTACATATTGCTTCAAGCTAAACTGTTTCATTTGATGTTGAAAATCCGTTCCGCGCTTTTGAAATTCTGGAAGATGTTGTTTCAACTGATCAATCGCTTTTTTCAATTCTTCTACACTTCCAGGCTGAATCAAAAATCCATTTTCTCCATCTCTAACCAATTCCCCCACTCCTCCGATATTGGAAGCAATCACAGGTACACCAGCCTGCAAACTTTCATAAATAACCGTTGGGGAATTTTCATAACATAAAGAGGGAACAAGCGTGGCATCACAAATATCAAGAAGCTTCACCAAATGATCAAAAGAAACAAAACCATGATAGAGAATCCGGGCATCGCGCTGTGAACGACCTGCAATATATTCTGCTAAAGACCCTTCTCCTGCGATATGAAGTTCAACATTTTCATCCATCTGTCCCATCACTTCTAATAATTGTAAAAGCCCTTTGTGCTTTTCAAGTTGACCGGCAAAAAGAAGACGTATCTTTCCATCTCCTCGTGATTCGCGAAAACGTAATTCAATATCTGGCGCTGGATTGGGGATTGTTCGAACATCACTTTTTGGAAAAAATCCTCTGTCTTGATAAAAATTTGCCAAAAATTGCGAAGGAGAAATGACCACTTCAGGAGAGCTAATCAAACGTTGGACTTGTCGCTCATACCAACGTCGCAAAAATGATCGATTAATCCATGCCTCTTCTTGGCCTCCCATCACAAGCCCGCTTGGAACAGAAAGTTGAACATCATGAAGTGTGTGAATCTGTCGAAGCCCTAAAGCTCTCATCACCTTAAAGGCTTGTAACCCAAACCCTTTCATATTATGTGTAAGCACCACATCTGGTTGTTCTTTCTCAAGCACACGACGCAAACATCTGGCAGGTTGAGGATTCCAAAGATCGATCAAATGCCACCCTAAACGAAGAACAAATGGCTTTCCACTATCATGAATCACATGATAAAAATTGAATGGAAAAAATCGATAAATACGTTCTACATGTGTATCTGTGACTTCAAGATGAAGAGAGGAAAGATTTTCATAAGGCATCGTAGTCACTACGAAAACATCATGCCCGCGCATAATAAGCTCTTGAGCAACGCGTCGCGCAATAATTTCCGCTCCCCCGCGTGAATAGGGACGATAAAGATTTGTGATGATTCCTATTTTCATATACGTGTTGAATAGTGACGTGATGACTGCTGTTCTATAACTGAACAATATGTCTGCTCGAGCTTGCTCACAAGTGGCTCCCAAGAAAACGTTGATTCAACACGTTTTCTTGCAGAAAAACCAAGACGCTCACGAAGATCAACTTGTTCAAGCAAAAGATTCATGCCATGAATCAAACTTGTTAAATCATTGGGTTCAACAAGAATCCCTGTTTCTCCATCTAGCACCACAGAACGCACTCCTGGCAGACGAGAAGCAATGGTTGGAATACCACTTGCAGCTGCCTCCAAAGCAACAAGTCCAAATGCCTCTGCGTGTTTTGTGGAAGGAAAAAGATGAACATCTGCACAACGGTAATACCGTGGAAGGTCTTCATCACTTGCCCCTCCGACAAAATGCACTTGAGAAACAAACGGCTTTGAAACAATTTGTTCTTCATACAAACCTCGTAACTTTCCTTCTCCCACAATCACTAAATGCCAACGATTCGTTGTCAGATGTCCAAGAGCTTCAAGAATAACAGAAAGACCTTTGAAATGATGAGCAGCGTCTAGCCCTCCGACAAAAACAAAAACAGGTGCCGTCAGTGGAATCCCGAGAGACTCCCGTAAATCTGGTTCTTTCCCTGGATAAAATCGCTCTGTTTCTACCCCAAAAGGATGAATCTCAATCCGATCTTGAATACTAGAAATTTCATGAAGAGCACACACATCCGCATAATCTTGTGAACTCACCAAAATACGATCTGCTCGCGAAACAAGCCAAGGAAAAAGCAAACGACGATGCATACCAAAAAATGCCCCTTTCAAACCATGGGCAGCCGCATCCATATGATAGGTCATCACAAGCCCTTGATCATCACGAATCGCTTTTCGCACAATAGCAGGTTCTGCGCCTCCAAAAAAAGGATAATGCAAATGAACAAGATCAAACCCTGAAAGACGTTTATAAAGAGAAGGCACAATACCTGCATTTCCCATGTGTACAGGAGAAGGCACTCGATGGACATAGGAAGGATCTTCTTTCACTTTTTGATAACGAGGAGTGAATACATGGACATTATGCCCGCGTTCACGTAATCGCTCCGTGTATTCAAAAGCCACTCGGCCAATGCCACCTTTATAAGGAGGATAGGTACAAGCAACTTGAGCAATTTTCATAATGAATTACCAACGTATCAAAAATTTCATCATTCCCCAAATCAAAGCAAGAACAGGATTCACATATTGATTCAAAAAAGGACTTGCCACATCTTGATGTTCAATACGACCTGTAAAAAGCTTTACGATGTCTTGATCTGTCGTTTTCCGAAGAATAGCAGATTCTTTCCGTTTTTGTTTGAGATAAGACCAGGTTTTTGAACGTAGCCATTCTCGATAAACTAACAGCTTTTCAGAAATCCACCCACCTTTTATTGCAAAGAAAAGCAATGCTATTTCTAATCCAAAAAGCCAAGGCGACAATAGTACGAGTGTTGAAAGTTTTAAGTGTGAAAAATGAACAAACAACCGATTTCGTTCCATCCAATAATATTTCTGAATGGAACGAGAAAATTCATAATGATGATAGGCAATAGATTTTACAGACAGAACATTGCGATATCCTGCTAATCGAATACGCCATCCAAGTTCAAGATCTTCGTGATAAAGAAAAAGATAGGGATCAAGCAAACCAACTTCTTGCAAAGTTCTTGCACGATAAAGAACGGCAGCGCCACTGGCATAAGCAATTTCTTCCCCCTCTTTTGCGGTAATGTTTTTTACAAACTCACCATTATCTCGTACAAAACCAAATCCAAGAAAGTGTACCATTCCACCTGTAGAATTAACTTTTTGAGGATTTTGCCAAAGAAGCATGAGCGATTGCACACTTCCAATCTTCACATCTGATTCTGCTAAAGCAATAGCATGCCTAAGCGCATCTGATTGCAATTTCGCATCATTATTCAAAAAATAAACGTATTCTGCTCCCTCAAGTAATGCACGTTGTATGCCAAGATTATTTCCTGAGGCAAAGCCCGTATTTTTTTCTTGAGGAAGATAGATGATCTCTGGAAGTTCTTTTCCAGATTTTGGAAGAACCTGCTCACGAATGATGGCATCACTTCGATCTGTGGAAGCATTTTCCACAATAATCAACATCAATTGATCTTTTGGATAGTTTAGCTTGGAGAGAGACAAAATAACCTCATCAAGATAAGGCTCTGAAAAATAGGAAAGATAAATGAGAGCAACTTTAGGTTTCATGATCTTTTTTTTCAGGAATCTCTGTTAACGCAATTTTTCGTACAAGGGTGGTCATATCTCGATCAATATCTTCCATGCGTACAAACAATCGAAACACAAGATAAAAAAGTACTGGAATGGAAATATAAATTGCTACATCGACTCCGCGTCCAACTCCAACAAAACGTGCAACGATTTCTGTGGTTTGTGGAAGCCACACAACAAGTCCAGTCAATACCCAAAAAAGAATCCAAAAAATGAGCCACTTCACACTCACATTTCCACGACGATACTGAACAAAAACACGCCCGACGGCAAAAAGGGCAAAGAGAATAATGACGTATTGAATCAACTGCATAAGAGAAAAAAATTAAAAACAAATGCGTCGCACAATCAACTTAAGAACAGTTTTAATGCCCACAAAAAAACTTTGACCTTTAGAAAGTGAGTAGGTGGTATAAATAGCTTTGATTGGGACTTCTGTAAAATGCAAATGATTTCGTTTGATTTCTGCAATTAACTCAGAAGATACTTCCATACGATTTGTACGAATAGAAATCTTCTCCAAAGCATCTCTTGTAAAAGCACGGTATCCAGACTGACTATCTGTCACCCATATTCCAAACAAAACAAAAGTCACGATATTTCCAATCATTTGTGCAATTCGACGATACCAAGGCATTCCCTTAAATCCTGTTTTCATGCGAGAACCTATAACAGCTTCAGCTCCCTCCTTTACAGCTTTTTCAAATAACGGAATTTCCGCTGGATCATGTTGACCATCTGCATCTAAAGTAATCACTAAATCAGCACCTTGTTTTTTCGCAGCTTCAAACCCAGTTCCAATAGCTGCCCCAAGACCACGATTGATCACATGTGAGGCAACCAAAACTCCGTATTCCAAGGAAATTTCACGTGTTCGATCTTTGGAACCATCATTTACAACAATAATCTCATCAACAAAAGGCCGAGTTCGTTTAAGAACCTCGGCAATCGTCGTTTCTTCATTAAATGCTGGGATGATCGCAATAACCTTCATACCTAAATCGTTGAAAGAAGCAGATGATTCGCTTTCATATACTCAATCGTTTTTTCAAGTCCTTCTTCAAGACGCACCAGTGGCAACCATCCAAGCTGTTTTGCACGAGCGGTTCGAGGCAAAGAAAGTTCTGAGAGGAATTCGAAGTTGTCTCCGGCAACAATCTTTGAAGAAGAACCTGTCATGCGCACAATTTGTTCCGCAACCTCTTTAATCTTTAAATCAACATCACTTCCCAAATTGATAGGACCAAGATACTCAGATGTATTCATCATTCGTATGAGTCCATCAACAACATCTGTGACATACGTGAGCGAAGTACTGAACTCTTCACCTCCATGCATAAGCAAATCTTTTCCATCAAGAGCATTCAAAATAAAATCTGGAATCAAATGACCGTCTTGCAAAGGCATACGTGGACCATAAGTACGAAAAATACGTGCAATACGAATTTCTAGTTCATGAACCTGACGATACGTTTCAAACATGGTTTCAGAAAAACGTTTTCCTTCATCATAACAAGCGCGCGGGGTGAGATGATCAACAATCCCAGTTTCCTCTTCACTCACATACGGATCTGTGGAATTGCGCTGACCATAAACAACAGAACTAGAACCAAGCAAAATCTTTGATCGATACTTTTTTGCAAGCTCAAGGACATGATAATTTCCAAGAGAATTCGAAAGGAGAGTTTGAATTTTAAATTGATCGAACTTACGGATGGAAGTTGGACAAGCAAGATGATAAATTTCTTGAATTCCTTGAAAAGGGATTTTGAAAATCGCAAGTTCTGCGTGTGTTTCAAGATTAAAAGGGATGTTGACATCAAGTCGCAAAAAACGAAAATGAGGATTTTGCATGAGAGCATCAATGTTTCGTGCGTGACTAGTAGAAAAATTATCCACACAAATCACACGATGTTTTTCCTTCAAAAGTTCTTCACACAAATGAGAACCAATAAATCCTGCACCACCCGTGACAAGAATATTCTTGTTTGAAAACGTATTTTCCATAACGTGTTTGTAAAAAAAGAGGTCTTATGCATCTTAAGGAAAGTCGAGACTTTCTTTAGTTTACCATATTTTAGAGACTCCATGTGCTCACATTGATTCCTTGCCTATCTGTTTCCTGATCAGTAAAAAAGGTTCCAATAAGTTCTGCATGGTTATTATAAATCTGCAAATGTGGACCTCCACCAGGTCCTGCTGCAGTAATAATAGAGGCTGAAGCATTTTTTTCTTCACTTAAATTCCCTACCGTCACCCGTACTCCTCCACGGAATTGATCATCATACGCAAAAAATGTTCCAATCCAACTCCCTGTGCCATTAAAAATCTGTACTTGTGGACCTCCTCCTTCATCTGTTCCTGTCACAATCTCATCACTTCCGTCTCCATCAATATCCCCTGCGGCAACAAAGACTCCTTGATCATAAGTCGTTGCATATGCATAAAATTCAGAAACAAGAGTTCCATCAAGTTCAAGAACTCTTACAAGAGGTGAGGTTCCACCTCCTTGTGAACACACAATCTCCTCTAGTCCATCACCATCAACATCTGCTGTTGTTACACGAACACTAATCTCTGTGGAACCAAAAGGCCAAAGATCCTCAATACCTGTTCCTTCTTGGGTAAATACTTTTACACGACCTCTTCCACCTGCATCTGCACATACCACAATGTCTTCACGATAGTCTCCATTCACATCTCCCACGGCTACAAAAAATCCGGTTTGAAGATCTTCTCGAAACGCATAAAACTCTCGAATCAGTGTGCCATCTTGTTCAAACAAACGAACCAATGGGCTTCCTCCTTTCCCTGGCACGGTCACAATTTCATCTTCTCCATCAGCATCAATATCTCCCATTGCAACCCGCACTCCTCCGCTAAACGCTTCATCATAAGCAAGAAACTCTGTGAGAAGTAAACCATTTTTTGAAAACACACGAACCATAGGTGGAGATCCTGCTTCTGGAACAACCACAATATTCGTACTTGGTTTAACAGATTCTAATTCTTCCCTGCTTAAACCAAACTGACCAGCAATAGAAAAAGCGCGTGCCACATTGATTCTTCCTGCCCCCATTTCTCTTCGTCCCACAATGCCGATTTGCACAACAGGATCAACAGAAAGTTGCAAAATTATTTTTATTTGTGAAGGGGTCAATGTTGGATACTCTGCGATAAGCAAAGCAACAGCCCCTGACACAACGGGAACGGCCATGGAGGTTCCAGACCAATAGCCATGATAGTATTCTTCCGAAAACTCCAACCATTCATCATCTTGAAAAAACGTTGAATAAAAATCTGTTCCTGGAGCAGAAATGTCTGTGCAGTATGAGCCGTAATTAGAAAAAATCGCTTTTGTATCATCCTCTTGTGTAGCAGCCACCCCAATCACCCAATCATCTGAACCCGCTCCATTAGTAAAACAAGCAGGATAAGAAGGATAATGATTGATGTTCAGTCCTCCATCAGAATCATTTCCTACAGCAGCGACGGTCACAACTCCTGCTTCATAAGCCTTTTCAACAGCCTCTTGAAATCGTTCACTATAATCGTAACCGGCAAAACTCAAATTAATCACATCAGCTCCATTGGTTGTTGCATACTCGATTGCTTTGCGCACCGCTTCTGAATCACCAACTCCATAATTATCTAAAACACGCAATGACATGATCTTCACAGACCAATTAATTCCAACAATTCCTTCTGTATTGTTTCCCACAGCACCGATGGTTCCGGCAATAAAGGTTCCGTGAGATACGGCATCTTCTTCAAATCCAAGCCCAACATCGGGAATTGGCATATTATCCTCATGGACAAAATCCCAACCATAGACATCATCGATGTAGCCATTTCCATCATTGTCAATTCCATCCTCGGGAATTTCTTTTTTATTCACCCAACTATTGTCTGCAAGATCTGGATGATCAAAATCAACTCCTGAATCAAGCACAGCCACAATCACCTCTGAAGAACCTGTTGTTGTTTCCCATGCTTCTGGAACCCCAATATGATCCAAATACCACAATGAATCCAAAAAAGGATCATTCGGAGAAAGAGCAAATGCTGGTTGAACAAATGAACAAAAAAGAAGGAAAAAAGAAAAAATTTGTTTCATAAACTATAAAGCAATATGAGATCCTGATTGAATAACATCTTCTATCAGGAACAAACTATCTATCACTTCTCCCTCTTGATTAAAAACACGTAATTGAGATCCTCCTGTGCTTGTGGGAATTGTGTAGATTTCAATTTCTTGATTGTGATCAAGATCTCCTGTAGCAGTCATGACTCCCCCTAAAAAAGTCTCTTCATATGCTAAAAAGGTTTTTTGTAAAACACCAAGTGATGAATAAATAAAGACCCTTGGATTCGCCCCAATCCCTTCAGAAACAAGAATCTCTGCGAGATGATCACCATCGATATCTACAACTTCTATTTGAGGAGATGATCCCGTATTCTTTATAAACACAGGAAAAGATCCAATATAATCCCCTGTTTCATCAATACTCATCAAAAAAGTACTTGTTCCTTGGCTTGTGTAAACAACTAATTCATCGCCTTCCTTTGCATCGATGTTTCCCACACCAAAAGAAAGGGGTGTCACACTTCCCTGAAAACGATCAATCTCTTGCAAAAGAAGCCCATCTTTATCAAAAATTTTTATCAAACCATTTCCTTTTTGATAAGAAGTTGCGATGATTTCATCTTTCCCATCCGCATTTACATCACCCACTTTCACCTGAATACCACTTCGATCTTGCTCATCGAAAGCAAAAAATTGAGATAAAACCTGACCACTCATATCAAAAATACGTACTTGTGGACCCCCTCCAGAACCCGCTCCAACAATGATTTCTTTATGTCCATCTCCATCCAAATCTCCTTTAGCTAATGATACTCCTCCGGTAAATTGACGATCGTAAGCAAGAAAAGATCGAACTTCCTCACCATTTTTATCAAAAAAATACACAAGTGGGGGCGATCCTGTTCCTAAAGAAAAAAGAAGAGCCTCTTCGGGATCTAAAGGAGTGGTAGATAATCTTTTCGGTTTTTGGGCAAAAGCATGGGCAGCTTGAATTGCTAAGGAAGCATTCACAATTCCAGAACCCAAGAGTGATTTTCCAATCAAAGCAGATTCTTTAATAGGGTTTGTAGAAAGTCGAAGGGCAAGAAGAATTTGCTGAGGTGAAAGAGAAGGCTCCGCCGCCTTCATAAGAGCAACAATTCCGGTCACAATCGGTGCGGCTACAGAGGTTCCTTCCCAAGGACCCCCATAGAGTGTTGAGAGTAAAAGAACTTGTGGATCATGATAAACCATGCCAAAGATCGTTGTCCCAGGAGCAGAAACATCTACGCAACCAGATCCATAATTAGAAAAATCTGCTTTTTGATCTAACTTGTTTGTGGCTGCCACTCCAATAATATAATTCTCTTCTTGATTCAAATCATAACACGCAGGATAGACTGGATGTTCAAGAAGATTGATATTTTCATTCCCTACAGAAGTGACAATCACCACTCCTTGTTCATAAGCCCATTTGATTTCCTCAAATAAATAAGGATCCAGTTCACTAGCAGTAAAACTTAAATTGATCACATCAGCTCCATTCTCCACAGCATAACGAATGGCATGACGGACATCGTAAGAAGAGCCGATCCCTTCTTCGTTCAAAATACGAATAGGCATAATGCGCACATTCCAATTCAACCCAGACACACCGAGTTCATTATTTGAAAGCGCCCCAATCATTCCAGAAACAAGGGTGCCATGAGAAACAATTGCATCTTGAAACGATCCTTCTGTATGTGGTCGAGGATCAGAATCCCCATCAACAAAATCCCACCCAAAATAATCATCTTCAAATCCATTACGATCATTATCAATTCCATCTCCTGAGATTTCCCCTGTATTCACCCATAAATTTCCTACAAGATCCGGATGATCAAGATCTACCCCTGAATCAAGAACCGCAACGATTAAAGAAGGTGAACCTGTTGTTATGTCCCAAGCGTCATAAACAGAAATACGGTCTAAATACCATTGGGAGCCTAAAAAGAAATCGTTTGGAACAAGAGCGTTCACAGGAAACGCAAAAAAACACGCCGTAAAAACAAGAAAAATTGTGATGATTTTTGAAAAGGCTCGATTCATAAAGATGGGCATATTGTACCATGATCTCATTGGGGGTCAGATCTTGAATTGCCACTTTTTTCATTTTTATTAAGGATTTTGCTTACTGTTGAATAGTGTAGACCAAGATGGTCAGCTATTTGTTTCAATCGATACCCATTCAATATCCTTGCTAACATAATTGCTTCTTCTTTCCTTTTTTTCTCTGATAATACTTCTTTTGTAAAAATATCCTCTAAACTCAACCTCCCCCTCTTTTTTTCTGCTTGAGAAATTTCTTCTACTTGACCGCCGTCATCAATTTCGTCCCTAATAAAATGGACAAATTGTTGACTTCCCAATATGCCTTCATTACTTGCGTATTGAAAAGGAGAATCTGCTTTTATTCCATCATGAACAAATTCTTCATACATAGCTTGTGCAACTCTACTATTCGATGAAAACTTCTCTAAAATCCAATCTGTTGTTAAAAACCAAACAGGATCATCAATTCCTGCTGTTAATCGATAACTGCTCCACACCCAATTTTTTGGATGTCTAACCAATTTTGCTCTGACAGGATTCAAAACAATGTATCTCGCAACCTCAAGGAGATAAAATTCTTTCTCAATAAGAAATGATTTATATCGCCCTTGAAATAGATGCCCGACTCTGTTGTGTTTCTTGTTATGTGCCTGAGCATAAACACTGTTGAGGTGCTGCATGCCATCTGAAAGATTCCCTTCGGGTGTTTCTATCAAAAGATGATAGTGATTATTCATCAAACAGTAAGCATGACAAAGCCAGTGGTAAGTTTCAATAGTCAATGAAAGAAAAAATAAAAATGTGAGCCGATCAAGGCTATTCACATAAATATCACACTTATTATTTCCTCTTTGTGTTATATGATAAATAGCACCTGGATATTCGATACGAAGTGGTCTAGCCATAGACTTTAAGTATACATAAAATTGCTAAATTCTTTAATGTTTCGCGAAAAAGTGGCAATTCAAGATCTGACCCCAAGGTGTGTGTGCGAATTTTCTCTGTCCTAAAACAAAAACGAGCCCGAAGGCTCGTTTTTGCGTAGTCTCTTTTCAAAAGAGTTTAACTCTCAAGAGAAAGATTGACTATCGGCTCCAAGATTCTGAATCTAGATCAAGATTCAAGACCAAGTAACCGTTTGCCCAATCACCGCTTGAAGAAGCGTTGATGTCATAGGCGTGAGATGAAGAACTCATATCAGACCAGATGAAGTTTGCAGCAGTACCATCACTGGTGTTTGCAGCAGCACTGGTGAAGAGCTCTAAGATCTCAGATTGTCCAGCAGCAATATCTGTTTCATCATTCAAGTACATGCTGGTTCCATTGTGAGTAGTATCACCCAAGAGATAGAAGGTCACACTATCTTCTGCAGTATCGGTTGCACCATTTACACGGAATCCTGTTGGAGTTCCTTTAACTGTAAAGGTTGCAGATCCACCAGCAGAAATTGTGGCTTCAGTATCAACAAGGGTGATAATCAATGTGCCATCATCTTCAAGAAGACCGCTGGTGCTAAGGACAGAGTTTCCATCCTCATCAACCATGGTGACTTCTGTAGAATTGACATATTGGACACCATCTCGATAGAACTTCAAGCTTTCAACCTCTAGGGTATCAGTTGTTCCGCCATCAGACCAAGCAGTATTGATCTTGAATTGCTTCAAAGCAATAGATCCGTTTGAGGAAGCAGAAACGGTGAACTTATAGAGATCAATTGCGGAGTTGTTCACCAATGTTGTATTGGTCAAATTCACTGCCGTAACAGTTGGGATGGCCTTATACACATGGATGTTGTTTGCCGCACGTGAAGTTGAATCAGTATCTGATGTTCCGTTCGTATCTTCATACTTCACATAAGTCATGGTTGGCTTCACATTTGATTGTGAGGCACCTGCACCAGTTCCAATGTCGTTCAAAAGATATTTAAGGGTAAGTGTCTTGTAGGTGTTTGCTGGAACATCAATATCTAATCCGGTCATGTGAGTGATGGTATTGCTTGAAAGCGCATACACACCTGTTCCAACGAGATCATCACCGTCGTAAAGACGAGCTTCACTGATTGCAGAAGAGATTGCTGCACTACCAACAGAGAATTTAACTTCTGTAATAGTATAAGTCTCGTTTGTTGTAGTAAAGCGGAACTTCGCAGCTTCAATCTCTTGGTTTCCTTGAACAATCTTGGCAGTTGAACTGTCATGAGCGGTTGTAAAGGTTCCTGTTGAGAAGGTAATGGTTTGACCACCTGTTTGTGCAGCGCTTGCTGTTTGTGCAGACACAGCTCCTTGACCAGTGATGGTCAATAATGGAGTCATAGTATCTGTTGTTCCAGCACCATCAGTGATGCTTGAAGCAACGTTTGAATACACATTTACATAAATGGTTGTTCCTTTTGTAATGGTGTAATCAACAGACCACGTGTTATCAGAATCTGCAACAGTGCTCTTTACAGAACTGGTTGTTGGAGCGCTGGCAGAACCATAAGTGATGTAGAGGTTTGAAAGGTCATCAGAAGCATCAGCAGCATCACCACCGGCTGTAAAATCAACATCCCATTCAGTCACGCGAACATCCTCAGTTGTTCCAGCGGTTACGCTGAAAGAAGCGAGTTTATAAGCGGTCTTAGGAGCAACAGTTACTTGATCTGCATAAGAAGTATTCTCTGCAAGAGTCAAAGCGCCTTGAGCAACAGTCAATGAGTTGGCAGCTGTATCAGAACTTGGTGCTGTAAAGTAACTTCCTGTGGTTTGACGATAAGCATTGTTTGAAAGAGCTGTTGCATCAATCACCACTTGAAGGGTGTCTGCATCAGCAATTCCATTTGTTCCTGCATTATCGTAGATATCAGCTTTGACTTCCAATGTCACAGGGTCTCCAGGAGACACAACAAGGGAAGATCCAAAACTGAATGTTGAGTAAGAAGCTCCTGAACCACCATAACTTGTACAAGTTGTTTGTGTTGCATAATCACCACAGATAGCGCTTGTGCTTCCAACTTGGACTCCATCAGCGTAAATAACGCTGTTTCGAAGTGCCAATGAAGTATCGTTATCATCATCTGCGATGTTAAAGTTCAAGCTTTCTACTTTGATATCTTCTCCATAAGCCTTGAGCTCATAGGTTGCAAGGGAAACAGAGGAAGAACCATTAGTAACATTTCCAGATGGAGAAGTTGTCATCTTTGTGACAGTCAAGCTACCACTATTGATGGTTTGTGCTCCAGCTGTACGTGCAGAGAAAGTAGAACTTGCTGCTGTTGCCAAGACACCTTGACCATAATCTTGATCAAATACGACAGCATCAGCAGTGTTTCCAAGTCGAACTTGGACTGTGCGTGTTGTTCCGCCAACAATATCAGCAAGAACTTTGATTGTATGATTTCCTGTGTTCAATTGAACAGGATCATCAGAAAGATCAAACACAATGTATCCATTATCATCTTCATTTGCCACAGCATCACCATAACTTACACCAGCGATATAGAGACGATAATTCTCGATATCATCAGCATTGATGGATCCGATGTTGCGGAATCGGAGAGCATAAAGATCGATTTCATTGTTTCCAACAGTCACGGTATTTTCCCACACACGGTAATCATCTTGTGGGTCAATAGTAGCTGCTGATGGAGTGGTACTTGTGTTGAAATCAAGAGTTGCGTAGTTACTTGGTGAAGAAGCGATTGTGTGGGTTGATCCCGCAATTGGGAAAGATCCATCAGCAACATAACTTCCACTAAAAGTAATTGCACTAGCTGAAGCAACAGTAATTCCGACAGTTTGTCCACTTGTACTTGCAGCAATGTTTGAACGAACAGCAATGTTTGCTGAACTATTTGCAGGAATCGTGAAGAGTCCTGAAGAGTCATTGAAGTTGATTGCTCCACTACTTACTGTTGCAGAATCAGTCAAGCGAACATAACCATCAAAGAGATAAACACTTGACAAAGTGGTGTCTGAAGAGACGCCGGTGCGTGTCAATGTTACTCCAGTAACAGTTAATGCTGTGCTTGTTGGGTTGTTGAAAGTAAGGTGGGCAAGATCAGCAACTCCTTGACCAGCAATCAATGTGCTAGCTGCAGGAGAATCAGAAGCAAGGCTTACAGAAACTTCTGTGGTTGTGACGACTTCCTCAACAGTTGTCAATTGAGCAGCATCAACCATATTTGCGCGCTCGCTTGTGATTTCATCACCAGCGGTCATGCCATCTAGGTCAACTCCAGCTCCAGAGAGAACGTAAGAACTGTTAAATCCATTTGCAGTCATACCAGCACTTGAGACAAGGCGAGCTTCGCTATCCCAAACAAGGTATGTTCCATCATCACCAGTCAAAAGCATTCCATTGTATCCTTCGCTTGCATCATCAAGAGAAGAACCAACAGTATAATCTACAAAGAAGACATCTGGGACGTCATCAATGAAGGTGTTCCAAGTACTACCAGCAAGGTCAACAGCGACTTCTTCAGTCTCGATCCAACGGATAGTTCCGTTAGTTGAAACAGCATAGGTCTTAGCATCGCTCTCAATCTTGATCCAGCGAGTTCCTGGTCGGTAAACAATGTTACCAGCAAGGGTGATGTCTGCGAGCTCTGCATCAGAGATCTCTACGACACCATCAAAATCTTCGTACCATGAAAAGTACGTTTTTTCATTAGGGAAAGAGTAGCGTTGTCCATCAGAACCGTAATAATAAACGGTTGAAAGAGTTTCGCCTTTAATAAGATCACCAGCAGCATAACTTGCAGCTGAAGCTGTCAATGGAGCAATGAAGGCAGCAATGCCGACAGTCCAAAGAATAGTTGCAGCAGCAACGAACACTGTGAAGGTTTTCTTTCCCATTCGAAGTGCATCATTCATAAATATATTTTTTACCCGGTTTGAGGCCGAGTGAACCTTTTCAATTACTACTTTTTTATTGATGGATAACGGTCTTGCGACCTCGACCTTTTAGCTACCCATCCTTTAAACGAATTAATCTCGTCTTAAATTGACGATATCGGGAATTCCCGATCTCGAATTCCTTTCAAAAGAATCCGAGATCGAGAGAGGATTATTCATCCTCTGCTTCAATTAAATATTGTGAATAGATCATTTCAATCTCTTGCAATACTTGGAAAGCTCTTCGATAGGCACCTTGATCTGCTAATTCTTGTGAAAGTTGAAGATACTCTTCTGGAGTTATGCCGAATTGCTTATACCCTTCATTGATTTGTTCAGAAGTAAACTTTTGAACTATTTCTTGAGTTGATTGAAAATCTTGGGAAAAAACATAAGCAAGCTCCTTTGCACTCTCTTCATCTTGCACGGATTCATGTGTGGAAAGAAAAACTTCAACTGCTTGATCTTTTGTTTCATCAATAATTTCTTGGACAGCTTGTTCAACCTGTTCTGTATTTAAATCAGGAGAAGAAGAAACGGTTGTGCTATAAACTTCCACTTTTCTTCCAACAGCTCTTGCTAATTCGGCATTATCTGTTCCGTTTATTCCAGAAAGATTATTTTGAATGGTTTGGGCTTCTTTTTTGAATTGCTCCATGGCAAGCAAAATTTGAGAACTTTTATCTTCACCTTGTGATGTTGAAGCAAGATCCACCATTTCTTCTAATCGACGCCCTGCAAACTCGACTTGTAACTTTGCATGTTGTTCTGCACTAAAAGCAAAACTGAGTTGCACTTGCTCAATTGCCAATTTCACTGGATACATGGCTTCGCCCGGCAAACTACTCATGGAAGTATTAACTGTTGTGAAGCCTCCTCCGAAAATGACAATAAATATGGAAAGGGCTACGGCTACTGGTTTTGCAGTCGCACGAGCCACAGAACACATGGCATAATCAAGATATTCACGCAACGTAAAAGACTCAGATCCTAAATCTGAGTCAAATCCAAGTTCGTTAGAAATACGCACCCATGCGTCTTGTGTGTGTTGTGTTTCAGAAGCCTCTCCGAAATCGGAATTATTCTCGAGGTTCTGGAGGAATTGTGTGATCTCTTTCTCGTTCATGTTGTTCTTTAGAAAACAAGGCACGGAGTTCTTTCAAAGCACGGTGAAGTCCCACACGAATCGCACTTTCAGATTTTTCTAAATAGTGTGCGACTTCTTTTGTGGAAAGACCTTCCAAATAGCGAAGGATCACAATCTCTTGATATTCTGACTTCAACTTTGGAAGAATCTTCTTTACCAAAGAGATGTCTGATCTCACCATAAGCTCTTCTTCTGTGTTTGTGGTATCTGCAACTTCTTTATTACTTTCATCAAGAGAAGTTTCTTTCTTTCTTGATCGATAGAAGTCTGCGACAACTCCGCGGGCAATCGTGATGGCCAAACTGCCAACATGATCAACTTGCGCGGTTGTCGTATAATTCCAGAGACGAAGGAAAGTGGTTGAGAGAGCGTCTTCAGCATCCTGCCTGCTCGGCAACTTTGTAGAAAGGTACCGATAAACAGGAGGTTTGTGCTTGTGAAATATCTGCGCAAAGGCACGTGGATCTTTATAGACCCGCAATCGGTAAAGGAGAAATTGTTCCTTTGAGCCTTGCACAATAGTAGTCGTTAGAAAAATAGAAACGTTACAAGATGCGCCTAGGATACGCGAAAAACGCCAAAAAATCAAGGGTAAGTTGACAAGTTTCCTTTTTTTGGCTACACTGATGTAGACAAAAAGTTATTAACACCCCTCTTTTATGCCAGTAAATCCTGTTATTCGACTCTCTGTGTCTGAAGCGGCAAGAATGTTTGGTGTGAGCCAGAGAACCATACGTCGAGCTATTCAAAATCAGGAAGTTACCTATGTAGTTGTGCAGGGACGATACAAAATCAACTTTGAATCCTTACTCCGATGGTCACAGCGAACAACGACTGTTCGAAATAAACGAGATGGGAAAGGGATTGGTCAATATGTTGATCAATGGAAAATCAAAAATAAACTCTTCTCCCCTAACCCAGAAAACCTTTCAAAAATAGATCCTGAAGCAGAATAATGTGAAGAAATATCTCTCCACAATTCTCCTTTTCTTCCTACTCTTGCTTCCTCAAGGGAGCTCTTTTCTTCTAGCAAAAAACTCTTCTCAAACGTTTGTTCAAACCGCAAACTATTTTCTCTTATCCGGATCAACCCTTGAAGACCAAGAAACAATTCAAACACTTGCGCGTTTTGATCTCATTGTCATTCCTGTCGAAGCCCAAGTTTATAATGAAGACTTTTTTCAAACAATCCGATCTTACAATGAAGACATCCTCATCCTCGCTTATATTCCAACGGTCAGCTGGAATGATGTTTATTGGAATGATAGTCTCCACGACGAATTGTATAAAGGTATAGAAAACGGCTGGTGGCTTAAAGATGCTTCAGGAAACACCAAATCTGTTTGGCCAAATACACGCGCGCTCAATCTCAACTCTGGATGGATTTCTTACCTTGCAAACTTTGTTCAAGAAGAAGTGATGTCCACAGGTTATTGGGATGGGATCTTTTACGATGAAGTCCAAGACACGATCGATTGGATCTCCCCTCTTGATGTTAATAAAGATGGAAAGAATGACACCACCACTCAAGCAAATACCTTGTGGGAAGAGAATTATCTCGAACTTTTCTCTACCACGCGTGAACTTCTTGGAGACGAAGCAATTATTATTACTAATGGAAGTTCGAACAAAGCTTTTGCTCCCTCTGTTAATGGTCGCATGTTTGAAACCTTTCCGTCTAGTACTGATTCTTTAACAGACTGGAAAAATAGCACAACGGATTATCTTCAGTTTGAAGATGAGATCGAACATGATCCAATTATTATTGTAAATGTTAATACAGAAAACACTGGAACAAGAGATGATTATCAAAAAGTTCGTTTTGGGATCACTTCTACTTTGCTTGGAAATGGTTTTTTCGCTTTTGACTATGGAACAGAAGACCATGGTCAACTCTGGACCTATGATGAATACGATGTCTATCTTGGAAAAGCAAAAGGAGAACCAGAAAATATCCTTAGTCCAAGTATGAGTTCCATTGTTTCAAGTGTATGGGAACGAGATTTTGAGCAAGGAAAGATTATTGTAAATGCCACCAACAGCCAACAAACCGTGCGACTTGATGGAGAATATGAAAAAATTCATGGCTCTCAAGATCCTTCCATCAATAGTGGTTCTATCGTTTCTACAATAACCTTGGCGGCAAAAGATGGCATTATTCTTTTACGACCTATTGATTCCCTTCAAAATGCTGTATTTGCAAATGGTTCTTTTGCACGTATTTTCACTGCTGAAGGTGCGACAAAACGCACAGGATTTTTTGCTTATGATAATTCTCAATCTGGAGGCCTGCGCGTCATTACCCAAGATATTGATCAAGATGATTCTCTTGAAACCATTGTGGCAGGAGATACTTATGTCACTATTTATCGAGAAAATGGAACTGTGGAAAAGACATTTGCTCCGTACACGGAAACCTATACTCAAGGTATTAATCTTGCTATTGGCGATTTAGAAAATGATGGAACCATTGAAATTGTGACAGGCACAGAAAATGGTGGTGGTCCGCATGTCCGTGTTTTTAATAGTGAAGGCGAGCTTATTAACCCTGGATTCTTCCCTTATAATGAAGCATTCCGAGGTGGTGTACGTGTAGGGATCGGCGATCTTAATGGGGATAACATCAATGAAATTATTTGTGCAGCAGCAGATACTGGTGGTCCTCATGTACGCGTTGCAAACAAATATGGAAAAATCATAAACCCTGGTTTTTTTGCCTATGATGAAGACTATCGCGGGGGGGCTTACATTGCTGTCGGAGATGTGAATGAAGATGGAATTGATGAAATTATCACTGGTCCAGGAGTTGGATTAGAACCCATAGTTCGTGTGTATGATCGTGATGGTCAGCTTCTTTCAGAATTTCTTGCCATGGACGCTTCTCAGAAAACAGGTGTCAATGTAGCAGTGACAGATGTTGATAGTGATGGACAAAAAGAAATCATCGCCCTTACAACTGATGTCTTTACTTTCTCTCTTTATTAATCCTCGTCATTCTGACGAACCTTGAGAACATGTATGTCTCTTAAAGAAAAAATTACTCGACGTCTTGCCTGTAATTCTGTCGGACGTCCTGAATCTGTGATTGGACGCACTTTTTGCTTGCTTTCGCACCCAGGTAAAATTTTCCTTGCTCCATTTGCTCACTGGTTCCGTCATCACTATCAAGGACACTATCGATTTGAACGAATCGTCTTTGTAATAGATCTTCTTTTGATTGGCATAGCGATTGGTCTTGGAAGCATAGCTCTTCTCCTTTCTTTTTATAAACCCCTTTCTTTTGCAGATCAAATTGCTTATGACGTTTCTGTAGCGCCAAGAGAAATTATCTCTGGAGCTCCCTCTACACTGATCATTCGTTATACCAATGAAACAAACGAAGAACTTCATAATGTCACCCTGACCGTAAAATATCCCGAACATTTCTTATTACAAGAAGTGCTTTCTGAAGAAGAGATTGTTGATGAAGGGGTCATTTCTCTTGGAACAATCCCTGTGGGAGGAACAGGATCTATAAAAATTACTGGAGTTATATTTGGAGATGTAGGAGGTGAACAAACCTTTCAAAGCAAAATGACTTTTGTTCATGGAGAAAATAAAGAAATTGGGTATAAAACAAGCGAACATACCTTCTCTCCTTCTGGCTCAACTCTTCATCTTTCCCTTTCTCTTCCAGAACAATTAATTGCTTATCAAGAAGTCTCAGGAGCTATCACTTATGAAAATACAGGAATAATTGATTTTCCAACGATCAGTGTTGTTCCACAGTGGCCTGATGGCTTTTCTCTTTCCTCAAGCAATCCTTTGCTTGAAAATGGACGTTTTTCTCTTCCCTCTATTCAAGCAGGTGAAAAAGGGGAAATGACTTTTACGGGTTATTTGGGAGAGATAGAAAACGAAGTGAGTTTTATTTTCTCTCCCTCTTTTACCTTTGGAAACACGCATTACGCACAAGAAACACTAAAACAGACCAGTCCAGTTCTTCCTCCTCAACTTTCTATAAACCACACAATTGACCGTGATTCTCTCCGTCCAGGATCAGAAGTAAACATTACAATTCATTATGAGAACATCGGAGAATCATCTCTTACAAACGTGCAGATTGGTTTTGAAACAGAGAGTCCATTTTTCACAGAAAAGAACTATCTTGTTGATCAAACAACCTATCCTGAACTTACTGAAATTCTCCCAGGACAATCTGGTGATGTTATCGTAAAAACAAAAACTCGTTCCTCTCTTATGCAAAGTGAAGCAAGAGAAGAAATTAGTACAGTTAAAACACAAGCTATTGCTATCTATGTTCTTGGTGAAAATACTGGACAAACAATTCTCAATAAAGGGACATTGATTTCATCTCTCATGACCACACCTCTTGTTCTTGAATCCTTCGCGCGCTATTCCCTTCCAAGTGGAGATCAACTTGGTCGAGGACCTTTGCCTCCGCAAGTCGGAGCAGAAACAAAGTATTGGATCTTCTGGCATGTCACTGGAACGATCAATCCTCTTTCAACAATTGAACTCTCAGGCATACTCCCAGAAAACGTCCGTTTTACAGGAAGACAAACCGTGTCACAAAATGGCGGAGTTTCTTATGATGAGGTGACAAGAACGATTACTTGGACATCAGATCGCCTTTTACCAACCCTTTTTGCTGATAGTACTGTTGTTGGTATTGCTTTTGAAGTCGGAATTACACCCACAGAAGACCAAATAGGATCGTCTCCTTACCTTATCAATGATATTCAAATCACAGGGGTTGATGAAACAACTGGTCTGTTTGTAAGTGCAGGGGGGGCATCTGCCACAACAAATCTGCCTGCAGACCTCTTAGCAACTGGAAAAGGAATCATCTTGGAGTAATAAAAAGGAAAAAAGAGAAGACTTTCTGGTCAAATCGCCACTTGAATGGAAAATGCACGACTTTCTTAAATCCAACTCGCAGAACCCAACAAATGTTGGGTTTTTTTGATATTTCTCTAAACTTACCCCCATCAATCATTGACAAAAACGGCATTTTCTGCTAAACTACGATGTTTTATGAAAATAGCCATGATTGGACAAAAAGGAATTCCTGCTCGTGCTGGTGGTATTGAACGCCATGTAGAGGAACTCTCTAAAGAGCTTGCAAAACGCGGATATGAAATCTTAGTATTTTGTCGTTCTTGGTATGGAAAGGCACAAAAGAACTATCAAGGAATTGAATGCCTTACAACTCCTAGTATTCGATCAAAACATTTAGATGCAATCACCCATACCTTTACTTCTCTCCTTCGCGCTTCTCGAGAAAATGTCGATATTTTCCATATTCATGGAGTGGGTCCATCACTTTTGGCATGGCTTCCAAAACTTTTGCAACCCTCAGCAAAAGTGATTGTGACATTTCACTGTGTAGATCGCTATCATCAAAAATGGAATTGGTTTGCCAGGTTTATGCTCCATCTTGGAGAATGGGTTGCCTGCCATATGGCAGACGAGACCATCACGGTTTCTCAAATACTTCAACACTATTGTCAAACGGCTTATCACACACAAACGACTTATATTCCAAACGGAACACAAATCCCCATGAGTCGCTCAGATGTTTCCCTTTTGAATCCTTTTTCCCTTCAACCAAATACTTATCTCATGATGTGTTCACGTCTTGTTCAGCATAAAGCTGCTCACACACTTATCGAAGCATGGAAACTCTTACAAACAGAACAACCAACCTTAACCAAAGGAAAAAAATTGGCCATTGTAGGAGGAAGTGCTTTTACAGATGATTATGTTCAAGAAATAAAAGACCTTGCACAAGGAGACGATTCTATTGTTCTTACCGGAACTCAAACAGGCGAAACACTTAAAGCCCTTTTTGCAAACGCATATGCTATTGTGCATCCATCAGAATCTGAAGGATTGCCAATTGCGATATTAGAAGCAATGAGCTATGGAAAATGTGTACTTTCTTCTGATATTCCTGAAAATCGAGAATTAACAGATGTGTGTGGACTGACATTTGAAACAAAAAATGTGAAAGATCTTTCAGAAAAAATGACTTGGATCCTTCAACATCCTGATCTTGTTATAGCCGTGGGAGAAGAGGCTCGACTCCATGTAGCAAAACAATATGATTGGAAAGATATTGCAGAGAAAACTGCTTACTTCTACGAATACGCGACCACACAACCTCCCTTCTTTGCAAAAGTCCTAAAACCACTTAAATAAGCAACCAAAAAAAACACCAAAAGGTGTTTTTTTGTTTCTTTTATTCAACAGTGACCAACGTTCGTGTTCATTCAAAGAATCCAAGAGCCAGAGCATCAAAGGGTCAAAATATCAAAGAGCCCAAGGATCTAAATAGACAAAGGAACAAAATCTTTAAGTTTCAGACTTGCTTGCCCGGCTCTGCCGGGCGGAGACGGAACACAAACTTGAAGCAAGGATCCCACGGGATGCCCCAATACACCCAAGTGCCGTTGAGCCACAGAAGACCGCCCTCGCCACGGTCCATGCTGAAGACACGCGGGCTACCATCGGTGTCTGAAATTTGTTTCATGCCCATATAGACCCAATCATCCATAGCCTGATCTAGCGTTGCTAAACGGTAGGTTGGACAAGCTTCCGGAGGAACGAGTTCAAGGCCAAGTTCTTGCGCGCGAGCGTAAATTGTATCTGTAGTTGGAACGCCCTGGATGTTAAGATCGGCCACGGATAGGCGAATGAAATCCATGTCCTGTGCGGGTTTTAACTTCCACTTTCTCCAATCTGGTTCAGCTTCATCTTCTATGCGAAGGGATTTTTGAAAATCCTCATGTTCCATCATCGCTTTTGCCTGGTCTGAAATGTTCACTCCTGCCTGTACAAGTTGTTCAACGAATGCTCGTGTTTCCTTTGTGAGCACGATACCCTGCGCATCAATCCTCTCAAGCCATGCTTTTGTCTCTTCGTGTTTTTCCATACTTGAAAGCCCGTGTGCTTTCAACTCTTCAATGTATCCAGTGAAATTCCTTCCACCTACCTCAATGGTTTGACGCAAGATTTCTTTGCGATCTGGTGAGGTATAGATGTGCTCCACTGAATCTGGAATCTGCCCAAAAAATCCTGGTTGCAGTTCTCCAACATAGATGCACGTCGTGTTGTCGATTTCATCAAGTGTTCTGGCGATTGCTATGGGTTCTACATTAATACCTTGAAGGACAACAAGCATTTTCGCAAGGATCTTTCTTGGTGTTGTAGCACTTGTTTCAAGACTTGATGTTTTGAGCACTAATAATTCACTCTTTGGATCGTAATCTTCCCAAGATACTTCGCCTTCATCCGTAAGGATGTATCCCTGTTTTGGGTCTGGGAAATGCTGCGTTTCAGACTTGGCAATAGAACGAATAGTGCGAGGTTTGCCCGTATCCAGCTTGGATGCTCTTAATGCCTTGAGAATTTCTATCACGTTTTTATAGTATGGATCATTTGGACTCAAATACTCGTCATCGTTTTTTTTCATCTGTTCAATCACTCCGGTCTTCACATTATACTCAATGGTCAGGACTGGCGTATCTTGTGTGAGCTTTCCTGTTGCTTCATCAACTTTTGGCGCAATGCGGACTGAAAAGATCTCCACTTCACCGCGTTTCATTTTGTTGATGTACGAATTGGAAGTTCCTACACAGTGATTCATATACTCAGATTCTTCCTCTAGGTGTGGCATGTTCAAAAGTCGTGCTAACGCATACTCATGATCTTCTGTTTGGTACACCCACTCAAAAGGATTGAACCTCTCTTCTCCTGTCATTTCAGCGCGTTTGCGACGCATCTCTGCAATTTTTTGAAGAGTCTTTTGTTCATATGTTTCAAACAAACGATGTAGCGAACCTTTGTCTGTGTTTAAGAATTTTGGACTTTCTCTAAGCGCGTTATAAAGCGTATTCAGGTCGCAGACATCGTTATTTTGAAAGTAACGAGCAAGTTTTAGCTTCAGCACAGCTTTTTGAATATCACCGAACGTGAAATCCGCTGTTTGTGCAAGACGAACAGAGAGATTGCGATAAGTCTCTTCAATGAGTCTGGTCTTCACCTCTCTGCTTGATGGCTCACCGGTTGGATTACCTTCCGCATCTTTCGGTGCCTTTTCTGAAAACGTTGCCAAAGTTGTTTCATAATCTCGATTAAGTTTGGCAAGATACTTGTTCTCAAACGCTTCTTGTCGTTCTCGACTTACATCTTCTTGGGTCTTCTTGGGTTGCAGATCTATTTCATAAAAGTCTGCGGACAGATCTCCCTGTGTGTCTGTTCGAACTTTATGAAACCCGAAGCGCTCGAGTGCTTTGTTAAGGCGTTCATTCCAACCGTGAAAATTCACTTTTACATATCCCTGCTCTTTGGCGTATTTCAAAAACCTAGGGACCTCAAGGAAAAGGTTGCGACCTCCCATACCAGAACCACCAAGATACTTCACATACGCTTCGTGAGGAATAAAGTCCTCACAGGCAATATAGCCTTGAAGCTCACCTTCTTTACCTGTGACAATACGATTGAGTGGATGACCGTTTTGGAGTGTTTGAATAACATCTTCTACAGCCAGTTCTCGTACCTCTGGGTCTACTTCTTCAATCCCAAGCGTAATAAAACGAATGTCTTGCTCTTGCTTGGGTGAAAGCTCAATGTGTGTTCTTTGTTCCTCCTTAGCTTGTTCCGGACTATAGAGTGGTTGTTTCTCTGGCATATGAAGTTATTTTATCACACGAGAAAGCATATTTCATTCTTGCCTTCTCTTTCATTCACTATTCTTTCTTCTCATTTCTTGATAAATATTCAAAATGGCTTTTTGATGATCTTCTAATCGGAAACGTTGTTCAACGGTTGTGCGTGCGCCTTTCGCAAGTTGTTGTCGATAATCCTCATCATAATAAAGACGCATCACAGCTTCTGTCCAACCATGCAAATGGAGGGGTTTAACTAAAAGACCATTCACGTGATCTTCCACAATCTCTGGAACACCCCCAACATCACTTGCAATTACCGGTTTCCCAGCTGCCATGGCCTCTAACAAAATTAATGGAAAATTTTCTTCTACGCGCGAAGGAAGAAGAACTGCTGTGGACCTTTGATAAAGATGAAGCAAAGCATCCCCCATTTTGAATCCGACAAACTCCACATTCTGAAGCTCTTGAGCTTGTTTATGCAAAAAGTCCGCTTCTGGTCCTGCCCCAACAATTTTAAAAGAAATATCTGGAAGTAATTTTGCAAGTTTAAGAATAGTCTCCCCTCCTTTTTCTTCAGACAGCCTTCCAACAAACAAAAAATATCCATCTTGCTCATAACAAGGAGTGATGATTTTCAGATCAATCCCATAACGTACTGTTCTCACCTTCTCTTTTGGAAATCCTGCTTGAATCAATTGTTGGTGCATGTACTGCGAAGGACAAAGAAAAAGATCAACATTCTTTTGATAAATTTGAAGAAAACGATGAAAAGAAAAAACAGCCACTTGTGTCAAACTTGCAATAAAAGAGTGTTTGTGGAAACGAGAAAATATTCCCATAATCCATCCGATCTCTTTCAGATTAGGACCACATCCATGTGCCCAAATATTATATTGAGGAGAAACAAGATGATGATCATGCACAGTCATCACTACTGGTACTTTCTTATCTTTTAACGTGTGAAGAATCGAAGGAGAAATTTGCGTGTATATGTTATGAAGATGACAAACATCTGGCTTATTATCAAAAATAAGCGTGGCTAACTTACGTCTTGCCTCAAGGGAATAAAACATTCTGCAAAACGTACGCAAACCTTCCCAATTGAAACGAACGTTCTGTGTCTGCACTTCTGACACAAAATATCTCTCAAAAGGAGTCTTAAGGTTTTGAGGATATCTCATGGCAAAAGGCATGACCTCATGTCCTTGCTTTTTAAGAAACTCTTCAAGCTCAAGCAAATAGCGAGATGCCCCACTGCGAAGATAATAAAATTTATCGGCTTGGATAATCTTCATAAAGCCTCTTTTAAACGTTTACGTTCCTTGTTTGGGCGTGGCTTTTTTTGATGTAACACATAAAGGAAGCCTGCGTACAACCAAAAATAAAACGCAAGCGTACGAATTTCTAAAACCGTTGAAGTAAAAGCATTGAATGCTACGGCGATTATCGTTGCAGTAAACCCCGCGGCCAACGCGCGCACAAGAGGGTCTTTGCTCTCTTGAACCACTCGTAAAGCAAAAAAGAAAAGTGCACCAAACATCCATAAATAAAAGATCATTCCCAAAGTGCCGCTCTCTCCCCAAAGAGAAAACCAATTGTTATCAATCATACCCTCTGTTCCATACACACCGTAGGGCAAACCAAGTTGTTCATACACAGTCGTGTTTCCAAGTGCTGCTACAGCTCCTCCTCCAAACTGTCCAGGACCAAATCCAAACAAAGGAGAAGCAGAAATCACAGAAAGAGGAGTTTGCACAAACCAAAAGACACGTCCAAGACCAACATATTCCCCACGCCAACGCGCATAACTAAAAGATTCATAAAACCGTTCTGTGACGGTTTGCCCTGGAGCTTCAGTAATAAATCGGACTTGCAAACCTGATAAAGCAAGATAAGAAGAAAGAAACAAAATCAACGCAATAAACCCAATAAAAATTCGTTTATCTTTTTTGAGTATGATCCCGATATAGAAAAACCCGAGAAGAAAGGCAAACCAAGAAGCACGCGAGTATGTCAGAACAAGAGCTGGGATGGCCACAAGAAAAAGAAGACCCAAATGCTTTTTCTCTATCCAATTCTGTTTTTCATAAAAAAATCCAGCAGCTATCAAAAGGAAGAAGTAAAGGAAATTTCCTAAACGATCATACCGACCAAACGTGGCAAAAATGCGTGATCCCGGATCCCAGAATTGAGAAACACCAGCGGTCAAAGTGATTTCCCCAAATGTTCTTGCGTCTGATGGAAGCAAAAACAAATCCATGGGTTCTCCAATAAACGATTGTGCAAGTCCAAGAAGAGATTGAAAAGCCACGATTCCAAGCATGATCATGGTCATTGTTTTGATGTAGGTCTTGGAGGGCCGCAAATAAACGACAAGGAAAAAAACCAAAATAAATCGGATAATCTGCCGTGTTCCAAGAATTGCAATTGTGGGATCCACGGAATGAATCAAGGCAGAGGAAAGAAGCACGATAAGAAAAAGGATAAATGGAAGATCAAGTGGCGTTTGTTGAAGTTTGATTTTTCCAGAAAGCCATTTCCAAAGCACAACAACGCAAAGGATATAAATCAATCCTTCTGAAAAATATCGCGCAACGACATAAATGTCATCTGAAATAAACTTCAAGATAACTGTTTCAAAAGGAAGATAAACCGCAACAAAGCCAAGTGTCCAAAGCGGTTTATAAAAACTGAGAATAAAAAAACCGACTGCTAAAACAATCGATAAGACAAAAAAAGGAGAGAAAATGGATTGTGCAAGAATGAACACGACAAGCAAAGCGAACAAACCAAAAATCAGAAGCGTGACATGCTCCTCCGCGTGTCGATAAACAGAACGTAAATTCACCATAGATGCCTTTATTGTAGCATGTGAGAAGAGGATTGAGGAGATGAAGGAACAAAAAAGGCACTGAACAAATGTCAGTGCCATCGCACAAGGCGCGTGCTACGGAAGCACAACCTCGAAAGAACCATCGTAAGAATAGTCCACGCTCATGAACGTGCCAGTACCGGTAAAGGCACTGGAGATCGTAGAACTGTCAGAGAACTCACCGTCCCAATCCAACGCAAGAACGGCCTGGCTCGAGAGAATCTCCCCTTCGACCGTGAGGTCAGAGAGAATGTCCGCCTCGACCGTACCGATCACATCACCTGCGTAGTAGTACGCGAGTGCGCCCGAGAACGTGCAGACCACGTTGCCCTCGATCATGGGATCAGTCATCACATCCACATCCAGGACAATGTCGCCCTCGCAGACATCCGAAAGACCCCAGCCCATCTCGTCATTGACCGTGATGGAGAAGGAACCCTCGTACACACCCTCGTACAGGCAATCGGTCTCATCGACCGTGCCATCGCAATCCTGGTCCACGCCGTCGCCGCAGACTTCGAGCGCGCCAGGGTAGGTCCCCGCATCCGCATCATCGCAGTCCGAGTTGTCCTCGAGATAGCCGAAGGGCTGCTCGCAGGCATTCATGGTGTTCTCGGCGTCGCCGTAGCCATCACTGTCGCTGTCCGCGTACCAGGTGCTGGCGTCCAGAGCATCCGACTCGTCAAGCGAGCCGTCGCAGTCGGTGTCCACGCCGTCGCAGTATTCGTCGGCACCCGGGAAGGTGTCAACACTGGTGTCGTTGCAGTCCGTGCTATCGACCGTGTACCCAGAAGGAATCGTGCAGGCAACCAAGCTCATGCTCACATCCCCGTAGCCATCACTATCGCTGTCCGCGTACCAGGTGCTGGCGTCCAGGGCATCATCCTCGTCCACTTCGCCGTCGCAGTCACTGTCCACGCCATCGCAGTACTCATCGGCACCCGGGAAGGTGTCAACACTGGTGTCGTCGCAGTCCGAATCGTCAGGCACGTAGCCTTCCGGAGCACTGCAGGCTTCCGCAGAGGTAAAGGCATCGCCGTAGCCGTCGCCATCGCCATCCGCGAAGTACATCGCACCAAGATCCTCGTCCACCGCGCCGTCGCAGTCGTTGTCCAGGGTATCGCAGTACTCACGCGCGTCTGGATGAACATTGGCAGCGATGTCGTTGCAATCCGTGTCATCTGCCACCGTACCCGAAGGCGCGTAGCAAGAAACGGAATACACACTGGCATTGCCATAGCCGTCACTGTCGAGGTCCTCGTACCAGGTACTGGCATCCGCGGCATCATCTTCATCGACCACGCGGTCGCAGTCATTGTCCATGCTGTCGCACAGCTCGATCGCACCAGGGTTGGCCGCGCTCTCGCTGTCATCGCAGTCCGTGTTGTCCATCACATAACCCAGGGGGGCGTAGCAGGAAGTGGAGTTCACGCTGGCATTGCCGTAGCCATCACTGTCGCTGTCCGCGTACCAGGTGCTGGCGTCCAGAGCATCCGACTCGTCAAGCGAGCCGTCGCAGTCATTGTCCACGCCGTCGCAGTACTCATCAGCATTGGGATTGATGGCAGGATCAGTATCATCGCAATCCGTGTTGTCCCACACCCACACACCGTACTCGGTGGGCAGGGTATCGTTGCAGGTGCTCGAGGTATCGGAATTGTTCCCGAACCCATCTCCATCATCATCTGCATAGACCCACGTGAACAAAAGACCTTCACTGATCTGACCATCGCAGTTGTTGTCGATATCGTCGCAGATCTCCTCTGCACCCGGGTTCACCGAGGCATCGGCATCATTGCAATCCGTGGCATCAACTACGAAACCGGAAGGCACCAGACAGGCTTCCACGGTCGAAACCGCATCGCCGTAACCATCGCCGTCGTTGTCCGCGTAGTAGGTGTTGAGCAGACCTTCGTCCACTTCACCGTCGCAATCGTTGTCCTGCTCATCGCAGTACTCAGTCGCGCCAGGGTTGGTATCGACATCATTGTCATTGCAGTCCGTGCCCTCGGCCACGAAGTCCGTGGGCTGGAGGCACGCCATGGTCGTGATTTCCACGTTGCCGTAGCCATCGCCATCCGTGTCACCGTACCAAGTCACGCCACCCTCGACATCATCATCCTGATCATCGGTCATACCATCACAGTCGTTGTCGATGTTGTCGCAAATCTCGGAAGCATCCGGAGAAATGGTGGCATCCAGATCGTCGCAGTCATCCCCGTTGGTCACGAGGAAATCCTGCCCATTGCACTCCTGCGCCATGTCTGCGTTTCCGTAGCCATCGCCATCCGCATCCACGTACCAAGCATCAGAAATGACGTTGTCGTCCACGACTCCGTTGCAATCGTTGTCCAGACCGTCGCAGATCTCTTCAGCCGAAGGGTTGATGTCCGGATCCATATCATCACAGTCACCTGCAATGTCCACGGAACCAGATGGTTGATCGCATGCAAGCAATTCGAGCTCATCCGTGCCATAACCGTCACCATCGAAATCCACATACCAGACCTGCTTCTCACAGGTGTCGTTCTGATCCGAATTACCATCAGGAATGCTCGCGGGTTGGAAAATGTCACAGCCACCAAGAAGAAAAAGACAGAACACCAGGGTTGAACGCATGAGACCTCCTCAGGTCGTTGCGGGTTTTTGTCGGGGTTGGGGGTTGTTGTTGATGTAGCGCGTGCCAGGCCAACACGCGCGGTTGTAGAGAACACAAAAGAGATGACCTGACGAAAACCGCCTATTTCTAAGCGTTTTTCGTCAAAATATCTCTCTGTTTGTGATTAAATTGACGGATATTTATACCATTTTAAGCCAAAATTGTCAACCCTTCGTTCTCTTTCATGTCAAATGCGACATAGCGAATTCATTAGGTGTTTTCATGTTTAATGAAAGGTGTGGACGTTCATAAAGATAGTATTTCATGTAGATATCAAGCTTTTTCTGAAGTTCTGGGATT
>Ga0209319_1000883_pt1 | contig 30273 bp, 32 predicted proteins | sample RifGroE2_FD_184000 | JGI IMG/M metagenome (GOLD analysis project Ga0209319, IMG submission 184000) | Groundwater microbial communities from Rifle, Colorado - Groundwater E2 (SPAdes) (version 2) | ecosystem: Environmental > Aquatic > Deep subsurface > Groundwater | place: Rifle, Colorado, United...
GACTAGGAGATTTATTTTACAAAAAAATAAACTCATTACGCTATTATAGTAATGAGTCTATTCATACTTACTTTATTTTTTCATATTCATTCTTATACATAATCGATATCGCATCGGTATTATTTTTAATAAGATTATAGATATCTTCGCACAATAATGCCACGTATTGAAGCGAATATCTATTTTGTCTTACTGCTTTTAAGCATAACTCCAGAGTTTGTTCCTTTACATATTGGAGTGAACTTTCAGTATTACGTACTGCTTCTAAACATATCTCTAAGGTTTGTTCCTTTACATATTGGAGTGAATCTCCAGTATTATGTACTGCTTCTAAGCATATTTCTGGAGTTTGCTCATTTACATATTGGAGTGAATCTCCAATATCACGTACGGCTTCCAGACATAACTCTAGAGTTTGTTCCTTTACATATTGAATTGCATATCCATTATTCCTTACTGCTTCCAAACATATTTCGAAAGTTTGTTCCTTTACATATTGAAGTGCATATCCACTATTCCTTACTGCCTCCAGACATATCTCTAGAGTTTGTTCCTTCACATATTGGAGTGAATCTCCATCTTGTTTTACTGCTTCTAGGCATAACTCTAAAGTTTGTTCTTTTACATATCGAAGCACATTCCCGTCTTGTTTTACTGCCTCTAGACATAACTCTAGAGTTTGTTCTTTTACATATTGAAGCGCAACTCCATTGCTCCTTACTGCCATTAAACATACCTCTGGAGTCTGTTCTTTTACATATCGAAGTGAATCTCCGATATTCCTTACTGCTTCTAGGCATAACTCTAAAGTTTGTTCATTTACATATCGAAGTGCATTTCCATTAGTACTCACTGCTTCTAAACACGCTTCCCCATTTAGTACTTGAAATTTAAACATTAATAAACACTTCCTTTTTATTAATTACTATATATATAATATATAATTAAATTATTAGGATAAAGCGGTTGATATATAATTATATAGATAATATCCTTCTTAAAAAATTAAGTTATCTTAATGCTAAAAATCTATCTACTATAAAATAAATAAACTCACTATGATATCATAGTGAGTTTATTTTTATTTACTTACTTTATTTTTTCATATCCATTCCTATACATAATCGATATCTCATCATCGTCATCTTTAATAAGATTATAAATATCTTCATACAATAATGCTACGTATTGAAGTGCATATCTATTTTGTTTTATTGCTTCTAAGCATAGTTCCAGAATTTGTTCCTTTACATGTTGAAGTGCATATCCATCTTGTTTTACTGCTTCCAGACATATTTCTAGAGTTTGTTCTTTTACATGTTGAAGTGCATATCCATCTTGTTTTACTGCTTCCAGACATATTTCTAGAGTTTGTTTCTTTACGTATTGAAGTGCATCTCCATCTTGTTTTACTGCTTCTAGACATATTTCTAAAGTTTGTTCTTTTACATATTGAAGTGAATCTCCATTTTGTTTTACTGCTTCTAAGCATAACTCTACAGTTTGTTCCTTTACATATTGAAGAATACTCCCATTATTTCTTACTGCTTCTAGACATATTTCTAGAGTTTGTTTCTTTACATATTGAAGTGCATCTCCATCTTGTTTTACTGCTTCTAGACATATTTCTAAAGTTTGTTCATTTACATATTGGAGTGAATCTCCTGTATTCTTTACTGCTTCTAAGCATAACTCTACAGTTTGTTCCTTTACATATTGAAGTGCATACCCACTACTCCTTATTGATTTTAAACATATGTCTAAAGTTTGTTCTTTTACATACCGAAGTGCGCCTCCATCTTGTTTTACTGCTTCTAAACATAACTCTAAAGTTTGTTCATTTACATATTGGAGCGCATCTCCTGTATTCTTTACTGCTTCTAAGCATAACTCTAAAGTTTGTTCATTTACATATCTAAGTGTATGTCCACTACTCCTTATTGCTTTTAAACATATTTCTAAAGTTTGTTCTTTCACATACCGAAGTGCGCCTCCATCTTGTTTTACTGCTTCTAGACATAACTCTAAAGTTTGTTCATTTACATATTGGAGCGCATCTCCACTACTCCTTATTGCTTCCAAGCATAACTCTAAAGTTTGTTCGGTTACATATCTAAGTGCATGTCCATTACTCCTTACTGCTTCTAAGCATAACTCTAAAGTTTGTTCGGTTACATATCTAAGTGCATGTCCATTACTCCTTACTGCTTCTAAACACGCTTCCCCATTTAGTACTTGAAATTTAAACATTAATAAACACATCCTTTTTATTAATTACTATATATATAATATATAATTATAAATTATTGTTATAGGTAGTCTAATTATCTAAATTTATTATATACTGTCAATATATCATTATCTACAAATATAAACAATGTCAATCTATGGGATTTTTTATTTTGAATTATAACAACTTCTAAGAAAGAGAACAATAGGAGGTTTAAATACGTGAATAAATTTATCGTAGCTGTATTAACTCAGTATTTTAAAGAAATGAAGGCTGTAAAGAACTATGAGAATTTAGAAAATGTCAGAAATATTATTAATAATGAAATCAAAGAATCCCAATGCATTAATATGTATATCAATGATTCATCTACGGCAGATTCTTTCTATGGGATGATAGTATTTCCAAAGTTGGCATTAAATACAGAAAAAGAATTGTATATAGAGAGTTATGCAATAGAAATTCAAAAACAATTATTAGATATACTCGAACCTGATGAGTTAGTTGCTATGTTAATACATGATATAAGTCATAATGTATTAACTAATACTGTATTAGAACGCCTTAAAGCTGCTATATATAAATCAGCTAAAATGTCTAATATGAAAATAGCTGAAATTGTTTATAACATAGATAATAGAATCCGCAATCTGGCTATATTGGATATAGCTAACCGAACGTATAAAGAGAAAATAATTCCAGGATTAGACATGTATGAGCCAGATAGGATAATAGCCGATTTAGATATCTGGGAGAGTTTTAATTCATCGATAGAAAAAATTAGAAGAGAAATCGATATTGAAGATATTAGTAATCCAGATCAGCAAGACATCTCTGATGTTTATATCGGAACAAAAGTTATTAAAATGATACGAGAAAAGGCTAAAGGTATTGTAAAGACCTATACAGAAGTATATAATTATATAATTACAAGATATGATACAAAGATATTTAATATCTATCCAAATATTGAAGTTTCAGAAGATGAAGAAAAGTTTGGAGAAAAAGTTTCAGAAATTGAAACATTAAAGCCATATGAATTACAATTTTTACGAGAAAATGTTTATTTTCATATATCAAATAAGAAATCATATGCCACCACCCTTCTTGAAAATGTATTTGCATTAAAACGTCCTAATATTTCAGAGATGCAAAAGGAATTAGTTATAATAAGTTTTAAAATAGAATCTATGGAAAGTAATTATGCCAGATTAGCTATATTAGATAGGATCTATGATAATATATTCGTTATAGAAAAATATTTAGAAGATAATCCAACAGATGAGACAGTTATTTCATATTTAAAGAAATTTAATGATATGACCATCATATTAAAAGATACTAAAGTTGCTAAGAAGCAATATTCAATATTAAGTATAAGTAATCCTGTTGGATATGAAGGATAATCTATAAGTATATTAACTAATAGAGAAGGCTGAGATTTAAATCTCAGCCTTATTTAATATCTTTATATTTCTTCTTTTAGTTAATATATATCCCCAATATTTTAATTCTCCGGCAATTCTCGAATCAATCGCCTTATCAAGATCGCGATATCTTCCAAGATAAATATATCTACTATTTACAGTTATAACTACTTCATACTTCTTATTTCTTCTACGTATACCAGAGAAGCCGAGTTTATTATTTTTATGAACTCTCTTACTTCTAGCTTGTATATTTATAATAGCCCAGATACAATTACTTGGCTCATAATTTCCATCAACATCTTTTCTTTCTATGCTATACAAATGTTTAGGTGTTAGTTTGCCTCCCATATCTTCATAAAAATTTTCAAACCCCTTTTCTTTATCTAACCATCTATCACAAACTTTAATTCCCCTACCACCATAGTTGTCATATGCGTGATGTTTAGTATTATAACATCGCTGTTTTATATCATCCCATGCTCGATATTCAGATGTTCGAGACTTATTGTGTTTCATTGCATTATTATTAGCTGCTCGTTTATTTGCACAACCACAAGATGTATGCTCTTTAGCTAATAAATTTTGTGCATATAAAACTATAGTATTGGAACAATCACATCGGCACAATACTTGCAATCTATCTCCTATATTACCTTTAATATAATCTATTACTACTAATTTTTCAATTCTTTTATTTATTATCATCTTAGCATTTTTAGATAATCCAAATTTTTCTCTATAAAAATCTAAAAGTTTTGAGTTATTATTCGGTATAATTCTATACATCGTAAAATAATAAACCACCTTTCTGAATAAATTATACTCTATATATAATATATAATTAGATATATCCACTATAGCGGGCATTATATCGACATTAAGATAATACACATATAAAATAGGGGGTGATTATTATCTTACGCAGACCATATGATGAGTATGAGCAAGATTATTATACACATAGTGAAACTAAAAATTTATCATTTATTAAGACGGCTATACTATTAAAAAGGGTAGGAATTGAAAATTACGATTTTATGCTGAAATTATATGATAAGGATTTATTATATATAGATCCATTTGATGATGAAATAAGCCTTGAAGATATGGGAAAAGTTGTAACTGAAATATCTAGAAACTATTACTATTATTTAAGAGAAATCGCTAGGATTCCTGAGGAGGGAGCCGATACCTCAATCGGCGGTGGCACTCCTTTTATATTGCATAGGGGAAATTTAGCCCAGGCTTGGGCGTTTGAAAATAATATTTCACATCTTCTAGAACTTCCTCGCCAATTCGGTAAGTGGCATTGCCGCCTTTAAGAAGAAATTCTTAATTGAATAATCTGTCTAATTGCTGGAACCCACTAAGAGCCTCTATGCCTAATTCGTTAGGAACGAAAGTAGAAACAAGTTAGAGGATGTCCTATGGTGATAGGTAAGCCTAAGGGATATTGACAATGGGGAATCAGCAGCGAAATCTAATCTGAAAAGATTAGTAATCGTTCAACGACTATCCGAAAGCTATATAAGTATATAGTGAGTAGTCCTGAGATGGACATTAGGAGTACGGCCTAAGCAGGTGGGTGAGAATCCCTTAAATGGAAATGGCAGAATCCTAAAAGACACTTACTGTGTCTTATGGATAATGATATAGTCTCGACTTCTAGGGAAAACCTAGAGAAGTTCATAAGAGAACTGCATAGATTAGCGACCTATGTGAAGACTACGAAGACTACAGGATCAGTTCAGCGGTATCATTGGCAGTTCTCGTTTGCAACAACGTCATCGACTGTTATATTTATGAATTTCGATAAAACTGCCGCCGTAAGCAACTTAACTAGATTAAAAGAAAGTCGTTCATTACTTCCAGAATATTTACAGATGGTATTTACAATAGATGATAAGGGACAATTGAAGAAAGATATCGATAATGTAAATGAGATTAAAAATAAGAAACTTAAAAATACGATTATAACGAAAGCATCTGCTAGAAATGTACAAAATGCCGAGAGGATTGGCCGTGGTCTATCATCTCCAGGAGTATGGTTTGATGAGTTAGCTCATACACTATTTAATGAAACAATATATTCTGCTGCAATACCGGCATTTTCAAAATCTTCTGAAAATGCTGCTAAAAATGGAAAGCCATATGCTATTTCCATTACAACAACACCTGGAGATTTAGGAACTCCACATGGGGCATTTGCATATGATTTAAAAGAAAGAGCTGGAAGATTCACCGAATCTTTATATGATTATGATTCGAGCGAAGTTGATACTTGGATGAGTAAAAATTCCAGTAATAAATTAATTTATATATCATTCTCATTCCTAGCTCTTGGTAAAACAATGGAATGGTTCAATGACCAGTGTGAGAGGATGAATCATAACTGGATTAAGATCCGCCGTGAGTTATTACTTCAATGGAATAAAGCCTCGACAAATTCCCCATTTGACCCGATTGATATAGATGAATTAAATACATTAGTTAGAGATCCAATCGATAAATTAAAGATTAATAAGTATTATGAAATATCTATATATAAGAAGTTAGATCCATACCATAAATATCTAGTTTCAGTCGACGTATCTAAAGGTATAGGTAGAGATGCAACATCAGCCGTGATAACTGATTCTAAAACTTTAGAAGTCGTAGGAGTATTTAATAATAATCAAATACGTAGCAGAGAGTTAAAACGATTTCTAATGACTTTGATATTAGATCATTTACCAAATTCCGTATTAGTTATCGAAAGTAATAATATTGGAGATGCCATACTTGAAGATTTATCACATACTGCATTAAAACCATATTTATACTATAGCTTTGTTACCCGATTAGCTGAAGAAGAACGTAAAGATGGATTTATTCAGAAGAAAGCAAAGACTAGATTAAAATATGGCCATGAAGTTACAGCAGCAACAAGACCTAAGATGATGGAGCTTTTACTCCAATTCGTATCGAAGAATAAAGAGAAAATTGCAGTCAGAGAAATGGTCGACCAAATAAACCATTTAGAGTATAATAAGGCCGGGACCAGAATTGACCACTCCACTAATAGTCATGATGATATAGTAATGGCATACTTAAACGGACTATATATTATGTTTTATGGCGGATCGGCACTATCTAGGTTTGGGCTATTTAATTCATATAATTTCAATGACGATGAAGGTATTTATGAAACTGAGATTAAAGAAGATAAACTTAAGAAACTATTAAATAAAGCTCATATTAATAGAGTACTAGCTGCAAATCCTATGCTAGATGGAATATTTTCCGACCTTGTAACAACAGAAGATCTAGATCGTGAAGCAAGACAAGAAATATGGGATATCGAAAGTGATGATTATGGGGATTCTAATTCTATATATGAAACACATGAGTATGGAAATGGGAGAGTTCTTAAAACTAATGCTATTAAGAATTTAAATAAGATCAATTTTGAAAAGCTTAATAAAACTACCAATGAGATATTCGGATTATCGAATGGTTATAATGGAAAGAATTGGTAAACTATAAAAAGAAGAAGATAGTATATAATACTATCTTCTTCTACTATATGATTAAATATAAAATTAAATTTCAAGCGAACAGCACAGTAATAAGATGACTATATACAAAAAAGGATGTGATATATAATGACAAGTGTTATGGATTCTGAAAAGATAAGCAATGAGGCCAAATTATATGAGATAGCAAACTTTATCGATAATTCATTTTTTACTGAATCTATACGAGATCAAATCAGAGACGCGCTTGATTCCTCGTCTGTCGATTATTTAAATGAACTATATGTAAAAATAGAAAATATTAAAGAAACTTATGATGAATATGAATCCACAGATATTGTATTATTTCAAGAAGAATTGAATAGAACTATAATCGATGATATACGAAATAAATATAGTATCAATATTGAATATGACGATGATGAATTGTCTAGTATTGCGAAAAATTTATATCATTTTTTCGTAATAGATCTTAAAGAAATCATAATAGCATTCTTAGTTGCATATATACAAGAAAATTATAAATACATTATTCAGAATATAGAACTATCTAAATTTAACACAACATATTTATCTATAGATGAATCGATTGATGATCAATCAGAATTATTAGTTCTCACAAATATCGGAACCATAATTGATGAGATATCAAATACATATATTGAATTTGATAAATTTATTCAATATGCAGCAACAAATGGGGATATTTTAAGTTTATCTGAAATAGTCAGCGGTGGTCATGTATTGTCATTTAGTGATAGCGATAGTGTAGTTAGTGATCTATTAAGAAATATACGAAATGATTCTTATGATTTCAATATCATTGTAACAGTTGTTGACCTATTATCGGCAGCATTCAATATATTAACAGTTAAAGGGGAGTTAATGTAATATGAGTATTAAAAATATATATGAGTTTAAAAGAAAACCAATTCTGTCTTCGTCGGATGTAGAACAACTAGACAGCCCCACTAATGTTTTGGCGGATACTGCAAAGATACAAGCATTTAATCCAGATGATGATGAATTAGCTGGAGTGTCAAAAGATGAATTATTGAGCGAATTGGCTGTCGTCAATCAGGAAATCCCTATTGTTGAAAAGGTATCAGTCGACCAGATAACTGGTGAAGAATGCTCTGTGAAGAAAACTGATGAAAATAGTATTCTTTCCATAGATTCATTGCAAGATATTAACCCAGAAGAAATTAAAAAGCAGTTAAATATTTTAACGAAACAAAGTTTATCAGAATTAATCCCAGACACATACTCTGACGAAGAAATTGGAAAAATCATAACTCGATTGGAAGAAAAATTAATTAATGTATCACATACTGATATAAAATCAATGACGGCACAAGAAGCTGAATTATTTATTGGAAATGAAATATATTCTGGCATAAAAGAAGCATCTGGTAATCCATCAAAGATAGTGAAACAATTTTTAATGGATATGAAAAATGCTATAGTTGAAGTCAGAGATTTATTAGATACAGTAAATGAAGTTAAGATCCATATGAAATTTCTAGAAGACTATAATATTGAAAAATTACAAAAAGATATTAAAGATAGCCTAAATATCGGAGAAGGTTTATATAAAAGTGAATATCATAAATATATTAAATATCTTCAATTATATATAGATGCCCTTAAAGAGACTGGTGGGTATGAATCTAATAGCTTCATACTGGAAGAGATTAGAATATCAGAAAGCCATATATCTGCAGTTACTGATGCATTATCATTTAAACTTATACTTGATAAAGCGAGAAATTTAAAAAGTAAAATCTTTAAAGATTTTACTGATGATAAATATATACAAAAACTAATATATAATTTTATTGGAAATTTAAATAATGATCCTAATATTGTAATATCATTTCCAGTTCCAAAACACATGACAGAAAATGTATCACAAAAAACAGAAGTTCTAGTTGGTTCGTGGCTATTATTTTTAGAACTGATATTTATGACTAATCAATTTCCAGTATTGAAAGAATTAACTCATTCTGAATATTATGAACTAAGTAATATCATTCTTACTGGAAATTATGATAAGGAAAATATAAAAGAAGAACTCTTATATGAGTTTGCACATACAAATCATATTAGCAAACTAGTTATTAAAGATTCTAAGAAAATGGCTATTATTCTATCATATATATTAGCCAAAACATTCAAAATAGGAAACTTGAATACTGATCCGCAAAATAAATATATTCTTTCATATACTATGAATATTTTATCTAGTGGATTAAAAGATCCATATGCAGGTATGATTTCCGATTTAGTTATTGATATAATATCTATATTAAAATAGAAAATGAACGAGTAACTGGAAATTTCCAGTTACTCTATTTTATTGTATTATAATTAATACAATAAAACATGTTATTAAATAGAAAGAGGGTGATTGTAGCAAATGCATAGTTTAAATAAGAAATATTTTATTGAAAAAGAATCAAAGATAATACTTGATACATATATTTGTGAATTATATATACCAGAATCATATTTTGAATCCAAACTAGTCTCTCAAGATGGAATACTATATGAATTATTTTTTATTGTAAAATATAGACTTATCCATAGTGAAATGGACGATATCTCAAAACTTCCATATTATGAATTCCTTCTTCCAACCTTCATCATAACCAAGCCTGATGAGGTTGAGAGAGTTAAGATGGATCTATATGGAATTAAAGAAACATTTACGATATTTAGATATTTTAAAGGCGGAGAACTTATATCTAACTGTGAAATTATCAAATCAGCTAAAGTTGTAGAGAGATATGAAACATTATTAAATGATGGTAAAATTAATGCTCCATACATAAAAATGAATGATATAACTAATGATATTCAACAAATACACAATATTAAATTAAATGTGCCACAATATATCCAACAAACAAAAATATCTGAAATATATAGAGATATTAAAGACTATTCGAAACCAGCTAGATTAGTTATGACGGTCAAAGATTCCGATAATTCAAAAATACGTTCATTGAATATGCGAGAAAATGCAGCTTTTACATCGACACTAGCTGGAGTAGGATTCGAAGATATTAAATCTATGTTGGTTGTGGCAGACAATAGAGATGATAGATCTAGTAAATCAATAGGTAAGATTGAAAAGGCTATAAAAGGAATGAGATAATTAACAATTTAATAATATCTATCTAATAAAAAGGAGGAAAACTCGATGTTTGATAAGGTTATTATAATTGACGAGTCTACAACTACAGAACAGACTCAGATATTAAGTAGCAACAGGCCAACTGCATTTATTCCGATTTTCTCACAGCGAGGATATGGGAAAGACACAGATGTTAAATTATTATCTGGACTTAGTCAAGCAACACTCGTTAATAAATATGGAACTCCAAATATCTCAACCACAATGGCTCCTTTATACTATGCGTATCAATTTCTTCGCGGTGGTGGCGATGTGTATATTCGTCGAATTACATCAGCAACTTCTGGATATGCACATGCTATTATCGTAGCTAAGGGTAAAGTAAATGCATTAAATTATGATGTTAAGTTTGAAATAAAAGCGCTTACAACTGCCGTTAATCTAGAAACGATGGTTACTGAAGCCGAAGCTTTATATTCTGCCGTTGCAGATACCGACGGATATAAAACATTTCCAATTGCAATTGTTGGACTATCCTGGTCCGGTGAATTGGGAAATACATTCACATTTAGACTTTTGCCCAATAAGGCATTAGATAAAGAAGTTCCTGTAAAAACATATCTTACAGAAATAAAAGAATCTGCTTCTGTGATTACAACAACAACCGGATTCTCACTAGACTCTAATGCAATATTAGATGGAGAATCTATTTATTCTAATGATATATATCCAGAAAATGCTCCAGATTATTTCTTTACAACATTATCGACGTATAGTCTATTTCTTGAAGATATTAAAACATTTATTCCAGCAACTGAAACTACAATGCCAGATATCTTCTTTGGTAAAAATAAGAGTGGGACTGTATATCCTAATTACAATATCATCGGAACCTCTGTTGATTTTACAGTAGTCGGAGGAATTCCATTCACTAAAGGTAGCGATGGTGATTTTGCTATCACAAGTGCGACAAGACAAGATAATATGATGGCAAGATATGTTGCATCATTTTCAGAAATTACAACTCAGATTTTAGAAAATGAATATAAATATTTTATCGATTTTGTATTTGATTTTGGCGCAGATCAAGATGCGAAAGATGCATTAGTTGGATTTACCGATAGGCGGCAATCGACAAAAGTAATCTTGGATACTGGTTCTTCAAAAACATCAACAGCAATTTTAGCATTACGAAAAACTGGAGATCTTGCATACAATAATATGAAAATATCTATTGCGGCTGGTATTGCAGTTGCAAGAGATCCATTTAATAATAGAAAGATTACAATGCCATTATCGTATTTTGAGGCATATGCAATTCCGAGACATATTACAACATATGAAGGCGGTTCCAGACCATTTGCCGGTTCTCTATATACTTATGATGGGATGACGGCAGGAACATATCAACCATATTTCTATGATGAAAATTCAGATATTGTAGAAAGCTTTATTGATAATCAAATTAACTTTGCAATGGAAGATTTTAATGGTTATCAAGCATTTCACCAATCTACAACTGTTAAATTAACAGCATCTGCATTAGCTGAAAGGAATAATGTATTCCTTCTTCATAAAATGATCAGAATTGGGTTATTGGAAGCTAAATCTGAGCGTTGGAACTTCCTAGAGGACTCCGATATTGAGAAGTACCAAACACGATTGGAGCAGCGAATTGGGATTGAACTGGAAGGAATGATCGGAGAATTCTCATTAACTGCAGAAAGAGAAGGATCGATCGGAACTGCTAGAAATCGAGTTGCTGTTTCAATTACTGTAAGATTCAAATTTATCAATAAAGGAACTACATTTACATTTACAGTTGTTTAATAGATAAGATTAATAAGGAGGTATATGTTAAATGGCAACTGTTCAACCCGTATCACTAGCCGACTATAATTTGTGGATTGGCGTCCCAAATGTATCAGAAAATCTACTTAAATCTTTTGATCCGTCATATACTGGGAATGTCCATATCTTCGTAATTAAAACTCCAGTAATTTTTGACAGATTCTATCCAGTATTTTCAGCAAATCTAAAAGCTGTTCTAGAGAGAGCAAGTACGAGTTTTTCTGGTATTCCAGAAATGACCATGAACTATCAAGATCAAGTTCATGGATTTGCTGATAAGAAAGTCCCACACGCAACGTATTCCGATTTTAACTTCGACCAAGGAACTATCCGATGCCTGGAATTTAAAGGATTGCCAGTATATAATATGATAAATACTTGGCTTGAAAATTTATCCGATCCTATTTCAAAGATCCAAGACTACAGAGGTAGAGCCAGTGAATTGACCGGTGGTTATTCATTGGCTAATCATACTTGTAGCTTTATTGTCGTAACTGCAGATCCTACACATACAATGATTCAAGGAAGAGCTCATTATATTACAAGTGCAATGCCAGTGTCTATAACTAATGATCATTTTAACTGGAATTCGGGGGAGATAGCAATCGTGGAAGGTTATGATATTGCATTCAAAGGAGTATTACGAGTAGGGCCAATCGTGGACGCGAAAGCCCAGTCGTTGTTAACAGCCAGGAAAGCATTAATCAATTATTATAATGATAAAACACCAGCTCTATAATCCAATTAAACTAAATAGAGATATCTCAATTTTGAGATATCTCTATTTTTTATCATACACATGTAACTATACCGCTATATCAGCAATATCAAATTATATATTATATATGTAGTATATTAAAAGGAGTTGTTAGTAACTTGCATAATAATTTAAAATTAACTACATTTATTGGTTATGCTATTCCTAAAAGATTAAAGAATACTATATCAGAGATTGGCTTTCCTGATTTTATCATAGTTGCAGAACGAAATGACAAATTAATACTAGGTGATCTGGGACTCGATAATCTAGAACATAGAACTACAAGATTGAGAAAAATTCTAAAAAGCTATGGGCTAGAGAAATATTGTTCCAGATTATTTTGCTTTGTTGAAGTTTAAGAGATATCTTGTTATTGAGATATCTCTATTTTTTTATTATATATACCGCTATATCTAAGATATTGAATTATATATTATATATGTAGCATATAAAAGAAAGGTGGGTTATATAATGAAATATTTTGTAGCTATACGACTGGCTGGCGACTTTCCAGTATTTGAGGGAAGAGCGGCAATACTACTTGAAGCAACAGACGAGATTGATATCTACGACCAAGCAACTAAGATAACCGATAGTTATTATGAAGCTATTAGTTATACTGAGGTAACGAATATGACAAACCTGGATCTTGTGAAAGCCCAAAAAGGACTAGAAGACAGGATGGTGAACTGTTCGCATAATAAAGTTTATGCCAATAAAGAATTTGAAACATATCCGGCACAATCTCCTTGGATTTGTAGCCTATGTGGTAAAGAAGGCTCAGACTTTATTGGTGTAGGTAATTATTTTGAGTTAAAAAGAAAATTTAGAAAATAAAGGATATTATTATATAGAAAGTAGTTTCATACTTAAACTACTTCCTATTTTTTTTATTTAATTATTCTTCTAACTATGTAGTAATAAGTTAGAAAGGAATGATATATATTAAACTGAGAATGAAAAGAATCCAGAATCGACCACGGCTAATATCAGAAATGATAGAAGAAAATTTGAACGTAGATGATGTTCCAGATGAAATTTATACCATTGAATGCATAGAAGCTAATGCCTGTGTAAATAATAAAAATAAAACCCAATATATTCGCCTAGGAGAAGTAATCAATGCGACAAATGAACAGGATGGACAAAAGATGTATTTATATACAAATGGTGTAGACTTCTTTGTTCGAGAACTTGAAGAATTTGGAATTAAATTTACACATAAAGATCGAGACTAATAATGAAAGAGCTACACCAAATTAATTTGGTGTAGCTCATATTTTTTAGAATTCTTCAGCCGGTTGTTCTCCAATAGCTGGTTCTGTAGCTGTAGTTGTTGCAGTTTCTGCATCGGTCTTTAGCTTATCTGCAATTAATTCTTCTTTTATTTTACTAAGGATTTCATCGATTGAATCCCAATCGTAATTATAGTATTTTCTAACAAATTCTTTAACAAACATTTTCTTGAGATTTTCATCATCTCCCAATATATTAATATCGGCAAGATTATTTGCTAGATCTTTAGTTGTATTAATTAAGTCGCCAGTCATTTGGATAAGCATGCTACGACTTGGAATCAGCGTCGCCTTAATTGACTCGACTTCTTCTTCAGTTAGGTCCAATTCATAAAGCATTATTTTTTTGAACAATTCTGTTAATGGGGGATTTAATTCTGCTTGAGATAGTGCGGTCGATGTTGCAACTTCAAGATTGGAGGCCGCGATAGTTTTTGCGAATTCTACATCACTTGTCGTATCGACAACATTTGGAGGCATGTTGAATGATAGGATAATTGACTTAATTAAGAATTGAAGAAAATCTTCATCCATCTGAACTGTTTGCCCAGGAACAATCTCAGTATTTATTGGCTTACTACCATCTGATGACTGAGGGATGAATAAATCAACTGTTGATCCGACAGCTCCAATAATGCCAGCTATAGTTCCTACATCTGAGAAACGTACTTGAGATTGCTGTATAGCTTCAATTGCAGCCATTACACTTCCTTCGATATCGTTACTTAATCCATTATCTACATAGTATAAAGTTCTATCAGATCCTTTTCTAACTTTAATTAATATATTATTTATAATCATCAATAGATATAATTTTGCAAAGAAAACTGCATTTTTCATTAGTGATCCATCAGATCGTTTAAATTCTATTACATCATCTGGGTGCAGCATTATGATATCTTTTTGAACTCTATGAATATGATTATCTCTCAAAAATTCATAGAGTATATCCATATTATCAAAGTTTACCTCAAGGAATTTTGGAGATAAATTTGCTAATATTCTTCCACCAATTTCTTTTATCATTCTATTTTCTAATAATTTAAGATTATATTCTGTACTACCATTGTATAGTCCAGATCTACTAAAAGAAAAATTATTCTTAATATTGCTTTGTAGATTATACTGTAATGCATCATCTCGTCGTTCCTCTAAATATATATATGCGACAATAGTATCTTTAATCCTTAGTGGGAAAACTCTTGCTGGATCTAATCTTTCTATTTTACATCCAGTAATTTTTAAATTATCATAATCTTTATCATCTATAATATTTAATCCGTCGTTGGAATTCTTTTTCATTTTCATTTTTTTACTATCAGAAAAAAATTCTTCAAATGATGATTCAAACATAAATGACGAATCAGATGATACGGCATCTACGATAGCAGATTCATACATTAATTTCTTATTTGATTTATATATATTAATTGAACCTATATATTCATTCATAGAATTATTAAAATTCTTCATTTCAGATGTTTTAATGTTACCAGTCAGCTTATTGAATGATGCCTGTTCTTTTTCATCAAGGCTATCGATGAATACAGATTCAGTTATTATCATAGAATTTTTAGTATCGATTTGTAATGATGATTCTTTTAATAATTTCTTTCTAGAAGAAGTATTAAAACTATCAGATTTAATAGCTTCAACGACAGCCTTATATGGCACAACTGTGATATACTCAGTTCCTATAACAAAATAATTCTCAACAATAGTTCTTATTTTTTTATCTATTTCATATTTCTCTCTAAGTTTTTTATTTAGTTCTGTTGTCACTCTATCATTAAAATCATAACTTAAATTATAGGTTTCCGAACTAATAACTTCTGGTATGATAACACTATTAATTAAGAGGTTAATCACTCTTGATATTTCAGGTATTGCACGTCTTAATAATTCATAATCTGCTATTGTTTCATAAAATTTATTATTCAATAATAAGTGTTGTTTTAGTTCAGAAAATAATGTATTATCTTGGTTAATTAGTTCAAATAGATTTTTTGCATTACCCTTATCTTTATTATTTTTATCTGCAGTAGTATTATTTCCAAATATCAAACCAAAACTATTGACTCGACTATTTGCATAATTATTGCCATCGACAGTATTCTTAATTGAATCTTTATTTCTCTCTTGAAGCTCATCTAATTTATTGATAGATTTTTCAATATCATATAAATCACTACTAACTTTATATGTATTATAATTAGTATTCTTACTCAAATTCATTAAATTAGTAAACAATGAACTTATAGACTGAATGGTAGATCCCTTATCAACTTTCTTGTTCGCCATATATCAGATCTCCTTTTTACAATTTTAGCATATTATACAAATTAATAATATTATAGTCCTTTTTACTAGCTGTTGCTTGTAATATATATACATTATCATTAGTCTTATTTGGAATACATACTGTAGATAATATATCATTTTTATGAACTGAATAAAAGACAGATTTAGATATTCTTAATTGATATATAGTATGATCGAGTAATACAGGTCGTATACTAGATAATATTTCATCAGTATTACAATATAAGATATCTGATTTATTATCGAAATCATAATTATGTGATACTTCAGTCAATAATGACGTTAGCTTAGAATATGATATATCATCTGATTTTAAATAATCTAAGTTTATAGTATATCCATTATTTTTATTTATAAGCAATGATATTATATATCCAGCAGAATTATCTTTAAGCATTTCTTCTGAATAATCTTTATTATATATAAAAGATATGCCAGTTTTAGTAAATTTTATAGAATCTAAAGTAAAGTACTTATTTATAAATACAAATACAGATGGGTTTAATTTGTATTTATTTGTCAAAAATAATAGTATTCCATTTTCGATCTTCTCATTAAATGTAAGTATATGGATAGAATCTTTTTCCATAAACATAAATACTCCATTAGATACTATTAACTCAGTATGGGATATCTTATTTAACATATCACATACATTAATAAAATTTTGATACATTTTTTTCATTACTAAAAATCTCCTTTATCATTTATTATATATGAAAGTTATATCAATAACTAAATAATATATCGATCAACAAATTTATAATAAGCGTAAAGTATATAGAGGAGGATTTAATATGACTATTAAAAATATGATGAGCAGTCTTGGCCCAATGTGGGAAAATGTGAATACTGAAGAAGATTCTGTTAGTCCAGAAGAAATCTTAGACGATGAGGATGATACTTTAGAAAACGATACAGACGATAATGAAATTGCCGTAAATGATGATGAATTTATGGCTGAGGTAAATTATGCTATTTTATATGAAGCATTTGCTCTTAATAATGAACAAGAATTTAAACAATATTTAATAGAAAACCACAGCTCATTGATAGCGGATAAAATATTAACAGAAAATCAAATGACTAAATCTTATATCTCACTATCTCCTATGGCAAGAAAGCAAAAAGCAGTAAACTTATTAAAATTACGAATGGCTAAACAAGCAAAAGACACTAGATATATAAAAGCTGTTCGACTTAGAGCTGCTTATAAAAGATTACTTGACCAGATTCGATCCGATAGTAGATATAAAATTGCTGAGACTATAATTAATAAACAACAATTTAGAATAGTTAGCAATCCTAGTGCTGCAGCAGCATCACAGATGTCTAAACGATTTAAACTTAGTAATTGATATTAGAATAATAACACCTATCTCATATGTGTGAGATAGGTGTTATTTATTATATTAAATATTTATTAAAATATATATTATAATAATAGACTAGACAAAATATATACTAATAGGAGGAGTGTGTTAATATGGTAAAAGTAGTAAACAAATCTAGCGAAGAATTGGGAGAGGTGGTTGATCCGAATCTAAAAATTCCAATATATATTAATGACTATATAAAATCAAATATTGGAGTATATTGTAGAAAAACAAATTCAGTTGATTACAAACTAGTAATCAACTCATTTATTAATATGGAGAGATATGATAAATATATTGATGAGTTAATTAATACGGTTAAAAAACAGTTATCCGAATCAAAAGATGAGTTAAAACGAACTCAAGTTGTATATAGGTTTAATTGTACTGATGAAGATACAGAAAGAATGAGTCTTGTATTATTTCTATTCAATATTGTCATGTGGAGGCCTTATATACATTTTAAAATAAAAATAACGAAAAAAGATATCTTTCAACCAGAAACCTTTTACAATACTAAATATATGGACTACTTTGATAGATTTTCTGAAAGTCATAGAGATAAATTTACTATGTCAGAGTTTTCTGAAGTATTATACCATATACAAATACACATGAATAGGATAGCAGTTGAAATCGGCCCATTATTTGGAAACTCCATCTCTATTTATGATATGGTAAAAATGGCAAAAAGAAATGCTGAAATCGATGCCATATTAAATACAGAAGTTGATCTAGAAAATTTTAAAGTAAGAGAAGTAGAAGAATTCTTAATATCGCAAACCGAAAGAATGTTTCAGATCTTATTGGCTGAAGACGATAGGAACAATCCTCTGAAGCCTCTTATAAGAGCTCGTACTGGTGTAAATCGTCATCAAGTGTCTGAATCTATGATAGGAATCGGTTTTAAGCCAGATTTAGACGGGACCACTATTCCAATAACTTCCAATACAAGTTTAATGGGAAATGGATTAGATAGTCCAGAGGTAATCTACAGCGATGCTAAGGGTAAAAATATCTGCCCCTTTTAAGAAGAAATTCTTAATTGAATAATCTGTCTAATTGCTGGGACCGACTAAGAGCCTCTATGCCTATATATCTAGTCAATATATAGGAGGGATAACCAGAAACAAGTTAGAGGATGTCCTATGGTTATAGTAAGCCTAAGGGATAGTTATATTAATACAGTAATATAACAAAATGCGGAATCTAGCAGCGAAATCTGACTCTAAAAGAGTTAGTAATCGTTCAACGACTATCCGAAAGCTACTATATAATAGTAGTGAGTAGCTCTGAAATGAGCATCAGGAGTACGGCTCAAGTGAGTGGGTGAGAATCCCTTAAATGGAAATGGCAGAATCCTAAAAGATAGTAATATCTTATGGATAATGATATAGTCTCGACTTCTAGGGAAAACCTAGAGAAGTTCATAAGAGAACTGTGCAGATTAACGACCTGTATGAAGGCTAAGGGCCGCAAAGCGTCGATATTACAACAAAAGGTATCCGAGGCGGGCTATTTCTCTCAGGATGGGAGCCTTTAAGAAGAAATTCTTAATCGAATAATCTGCTTAATTGCTGGGACCGACTAAGAGCCTCTATGCCTATATATTTTGGTCGATATGTAGGAGGGATAACCAGAAACAAGTTAGAGGATGTCCTATGGTGATAGTAAGCCTAAGGGATGGTTATTCTAAGTAGTAGAATAACAAAATGCGGAATCTAGCAGCTATATTGTGTATTTTTATAAAAAGTCTTAGTATAATGGAAAGGATGTGTTAAATTATTATTCAAATTAGGTTAAAAAAAGAAATATGGAAGAAATTAGTATATGCTAAAAAAGATGGGATTATATTAAAAAGTGATAGATACTTTATTTCAACAAATGGAAATGTCTATGATAGTAAAAGAAATAAAATTATAAAACAGGATATAGACAATCAAGGATATAGTAGAATTTTTATAAGATTTGATAGTTTAAAAGATCGTGTAACAGTAAGAATCCATCGAGCTGTTGGATGCACATTTTTAGGAACAAATAATCCAAAAAATGAGGTTAATCATAAAGACGGTAAAAATAAGTTAAATACACTATACGATATTGAATGGTGTACACCATATGAAAATATAGAACATGCATTGCGAAATAATTTAATGAAAACTAAGTTATCTATATCTAAAATTGAAAAAGCGTGCGAATTGATGACAAAGCCTAATTGGTCATACCTATCAATTTTAAATGATCTAGAAATTGATAGTATTCCAGGATCTTCTGAATATCAAACTATTTATGATATATATACAAATAACGCATACTCTTTTATATCAAAGAAATACGTTTTTGTGAAACCAACTGATACTCGAAGTAAATACTCAGATGATGTGGTTCATCAAATTTGTAAATTGTTAAAAACAAATATAACACAACTTCAAATATCAAATATTGTGGGATGCAAAGAAAGTTTTGTTGGAGATATTAAAACAAAACGAGGTAGAAAAGAAATATCTGACCAATATTTCTAATAGATACACAATGTAGTTCAACGACTATCCGAAAGCTAATATTAGTATATTAGTGAGTAGCTCTGAAATGAGCATTAGGAGTACGGCTCAAGCGAGTGGGTGAGAATCCCTTAAATGGAAACAGCAGAATCCTAAAGAATGATTACTACATTCTATGGATAATGATATAGTCTCAACGTCTAAGGAAAACTTAGAGAAGTTCATAAGAGAACTGCATAGATTAGCGACCTATGTGAAGATATTGCGCCATGCAACTTTCACAACGAATGATATTGTATTAAATGAAGATCCGATATATTCATGCAATACTGTCAATTTAGTAGAAGTTCTGATCGAAAATCAAAGACAGTTGGAATCATTAGTTGGAAGATTTAGAAAGGTGGGAGATAAAGAATATAGAATAATAACTAAAAAAGATGCAAAACTAATTGGAAGTAAAATTGAAATACGTTCCCCAATCACGTGTGGAAATTCTGATAATAAAATATGTAAGGTATGTTATGGCACATTATATAATGTCAATTATAATATCCATGCTGGACTATTTGCAGCGATAGATTCAAATGAATCAAAAACACAGGTTGGTTTATCGGCGAAACATGCATTAGATACAACTAGTGACAGAACTGAATTAATAGATGAAAAGATGTTTCTAATTAATCAAAATGGTTGGTTATTTAATCTAAATAAGAATATCAATAAAGAGAAATATGAATTAGTAATTGCCCATCATGACATATATTCAGAAAATCCTAATAATTATGAGAAATATGATAACTATTATATGGATAAGATAATATTTAGAAATATAAACACCCAAGAGACTTTTGATGTAAGTGAAAAAACCGATATCCATCTATACCTAAGTAAACAGCTATTTATGTTATTAACTGAAAAGAAATTCTTCTTATCTGATATAGACGTAACAATTCCTCTTACGGACATAAAATGCAATGAACCATTTATGTTTTTACGTATTAGTAATGAGGAGTTAACTAAACCCATTAAAGAATTAACTAAATTTATTCAAAAAGGTAAGAAGCCACTAAAGGAAATAAAAGATTATAATGCATATATAGCTAAACTGAATACGTTATTCAGACAGGGACGAATGAATATTCCATCTGTTCATATTGAAATGATTATTAGAAATTTAATAAGAGATGCCTCTAATGACCTCATATTACCAGATTGGACGATTCCACAAACTCCCAATATGTATAAACTAGTCAGCTTGAATGAATCTATAATTCTAAAGAATTCAGTTGTTTCTGGATTAATGTTTGAACAAGTTAAAAGACAATTAAAAGGAACTCGAATCTATAATAAGAGGAAGAGTTCTATTTATAGTCTAATGTTTATTAATGAATAGGAGGTTGTTGGATAGGGTTAAATAGACCCTATCCAATTATTTAAATTTTAAATAATGAAAGGGTTGTTATAATGCTGAATGATAAGTATCTTATACCAAATCTCGATACGTCAAAAATTGTAGGGATATTTCCTAAAAAATATCTTATAGAATTTTACTCTAGCTATGATATAAAAATCAAAACGGCTAAGGGATTCATCACTAAGCCATCAGAAGTTGAGATTTTTAATTTATTAGAAACTTATAAAGATGAAAAATTTTATAACAATAATCTCTATAGTAGTATAGAATATTTTATTATTAAAGAATATTATGAAACGCATTTAACTCAATAAGAAAGAGGTGTTATTCGATGGAACGTATTGGCATTGAAAAACAATTATCCGAAACTGCATTAACCAACATTGAATGCATATCATATACATCTCCAATTGATGTGTTTACCACATTAACTAAACTAGTAGTATTGAATGATACTGATGACAGCGTAGAAGTTGAGATTTATATTCGTCGAAACAAACTTCGAGATATATTAATATGTAATACAAATATCCCACCTAATAGCAGATTTGATATAAACAATATCGGAATTATTATCGAATCCTCTGAGATGGTAATAGCAAAACAGAATTCTATGGTTGGGGTTGATTTAATTATATGTGGAATACAAGATATGACAACTCAAGTACTTTCGCTAATTTAATTTATTATACGCATGTTAACTAGTTATAAAATAGAATAATTGGAGGAATTTGAAAATGGAAATGAAAGTAATTGGTTCAACACATCCGGGATTTATCATCGATATGGAAGATGCTATGAGTATGTCAGCACATGCAGCTGGAGTCTGTTATATGAAATCAAATATTAACGATATAATTAATGAAGATATTGAAGATACTAAAAAAAGAGCTGAATTAGTGTTGAATAATGGCCACCATTCAGTATTTGAACATATTAATTATAATTTTGTATTTTCCAATATTCCCAAAATTCTTGCCATGATATTGAACAATGAAAATCAATATACTACTTCAGAGAAATCTGGTAGGTATACAGTAACAGCTTCGACTAAGTTGGAACTTGATTTTTATGATAAATGGATTCCAAGATTTATTAGATATATTAATAACCAATATCCAAATTTGGATAGTTCATTTGTGAATAAATTAGCATTAGAAAATGTTAGATATTACAATAGCGTATTTTCTCCTGGAACTACAATGGTATATACAACTAATTTAAGACAGATAAATTATATTCTCGAAATGATGGAAGATTTTATACAAGATTCTCCACGTACACTATTTTATAATAGAATTGTATTGGTATTAATAGACTTTATTAAAACGATGGAGGAATTTCGAATACCCGGTCTTAGCTGTAAAAATAAAGATCGTAAATTATCCCTATTCAACACAGATAAATATAATCATGAATATTTTGGCGATGTCTATTCGACTAATTATTTAGGGACTTTTGCATATATGGCACAGGCTATGCGCCATAGAACTCTAGACTATAATATGTATATCAATGAGAATTCTGAGCGCAGATTTTATGTTCCATCTATTATACCAATTAAAGATATAGTAGAATGGGATGACGATTTTAAGGCATTGCCAGCTAACTGGTTTCCTCAGGGAACATTATTAGATATAAATGAGCGTGGGACATATGAAAATTTTATACTTAAATGTAGAGAACGATTATGTTGCCAAGCACAGCATGAAATGATGTCCAGAACTGTTTCACTATTTAATAAGTATATAATAAATTCAGCATTTACATCTAAAATGAATTTAGATCACCCAAGTATAACAAATTTAACACCATTAAAGAATAAATCACAAATTCCATATATGAAATGTGCCAATAAGTGTAATGGTATAGGTGGAAAAAATGCACTAACTCGATTAGTTTAATCTATTAACTGTAAGAGACATTTAATTATGTTTCTTACAGTTAATTTTTAAATAGGAAAGGATGTATTGTTATATGGGATTTATTAATTTAAATGATCAATATGAGGAATATAAAAAGTTGTTATACCAACTGAATAGTGAGAAAGCATTATCTGAAGAATATAATGTATTTCCAGTACGTGAATTAGTAATAAACTATATTAATTATATAAATTCGTGTACAAAAAATGATAAGATAATAGGATCTTATGCAGATTCTAGCAATAGTAGCGATTATTCTAGTTCATGTATTAAAGCTTGTGAAATGTTAGGATTTCATATATCAGAATTAGACATAATAATGGATGGTATTAAATTGGCCTTATTCGATTATTCAGGCGTAAAAAATATTACAATGCTTTTATATGATGGTCGGCTTAGTACTATATTATATAAAATTCCAGTTGATCCGATAATAACAAAAATAGATAGTCATGAAACTATTGAAAGTCATATATTAGCAAATGATACCAGAAATAATATTATTCATATAAAATTATATGACAATAATATAACGATTTTTACGCATCATTATAGATGTAGTTTTCGTAGTCGAGACATTAATTCACTTAAAGTCTTTAAGGTATTCTATTCAATGTGTAAAGAGAAACATTATATTTAATTATATATCGTAAGGGACTTTTAAATAAGTCCCTTACGAATATTTTTTAATTAAGGAGTTGATATAACTTTGTCTAATATAATAGCAAACTTTTCTCACTATTTAATACAGGATTATAATAAAGGAGATTACTCTAGGTTAGAAAAAATATTATGCTCATATAATGAAAGACTACATAGAGCAATTCCAATAGGGTTTGTTTATGATAAAGAGACTAAGGAACTTCGTATTCCGAGAGGATTTTCTGCAAATAATTTAAGTTCAATTTCCGGTCAAGATATTCATATTAATTATAAACCTTCAGACTATGATAAAATGGAGATGGAACTTTATCAACAACCGAGAGAAAAACTACAATTAAAAACTATAGCATTTTTATGTGGATTAGGAAAATATGATTATACGAAAAAATATTCTCAAGTATTCTGCGATTTAAATACTGGAAAAGGTAAAACCTATTGTGCAATAGCGGCTATGTCGTATTATAGACATAAGACAGTAATATTTACTCCAAGTAGGATAGGCAAAATAGCCGATCAGTGGTATGAATCCATTATAAAATATACTAATAAGAAAGATGAAGATATTTTATTGATAAAAGGATCGAAAATGTGCTTAGATATACTAGATGGAAAATATGATAATAAAGAAATCTTTATATTTCCAAGATCGACAGTAACTTCATTTTCTACCAAATATGGTTGGGGAAAATTTCAAGAATTGATGGAGAAGATTAAAGTCGGAGTTAAGATTATCGATGAGACACATCTAGATTTTGTAACGAATATTAAAATAGATTGCTATTCGAATATAAAGAGAAATATATATTTAACATCATCAGCTGGTAGGGGTGATGATGTGGAAGATAAGATATTTAAAGCTATTTTCAATAGTGTTCCTATATTAGGAAAGGAGTTAACGACAAAAGAAGATAATTATATCATAATGATTATTATAAAATTTACACATAATGCATCATACGATCAAAGATTGAGTTGTAAAACAAAAGAAGGATTGTCAACAGCTCTCTATTCAAATTATTTGGTAGATCAACATGGCGCAAAACGAGAATTCTTTACATCGTTGGATTATGCGCTTAAGAAAATATTTATTAAGTATAGAGATGATAAAAATGGAAAACTTCTTATTGTTGGATCTACTAGAGAGTTTTTAAATACAATATCTAGATTTTTAAAGAAAAATTATGAGGAATATTCAGTAGGAATGTATACGAGTGATGTGAATAAAAAGATAAGACATGAAGAGTTAAACTCTGATATCATACTTGGGACTGATAAAGGGATTTCTACAGGATCTGATATAGAGAATCTTCAATTCATAATTAATTTAATCCCTTACAGTAATAAGATATATGCAGATCAAATCAATGGCAGAAATAGAAAACTTGACGATGGAAGAAATTCATTTTATGTAGAAATTGTTAATGATGGATTTCCTGAGGCTATTTCACAATATGATAAAAGATCGAAATACTTATGCAAGAAAGCTAAGAATAGCAAATTAATAATTATTAAGGTATAATAATATTGGAGGAGATGGGTAAAACTTATGAAAATATTAACACAGCCAATACTTAATAGGATAGAATTATATCCAAATAAGATTGATTGGTATAAATTATGCTTAGAATATATATTACCAGAGGACTTTATCGATAAATATCAAATCTATATATTATGGGATAAAATAGGATGGAGACAAAAATTATCTGAAAACTTTATTAGAAAATTTCAAGATAGGTTGATATGGAATCAAATAAGTGCCCACCAATTATTATCTGAAGATTTTATTGAAGAGTTTAAAAATAAAATCAATTGGACTTATATAAGTTCAGATCAGGCATTGTCAGAAGATTTTATACGAAAATTTCAAGATAAATTGGATTGGTATTGGATAAGTAGAAATCAGATATTATCTGAAGAATTTATTAGGGAATTTAAAGATATTGTACATTGGTCTTGGATATTTTCGAGTCAAGAATTATCAGAAAGATTTATTATAGAATTTCAAGAACGTATTTAAAATTATATATTATATATTTAATAAGGGGTGTGGCAATATGATATATTTACTTATTAAAATATTAATTAATAAAAAATATGTATAAGATTACAAAAAAGGAACTAGTAGATTCTATATCTATACCAATAATGTATCTTGGAAATAATATCATATTGTCTCATAAAGTTAAACTATCAAGGCCCGATAAGCTTGGAAAGAGAGATTATTATCATAAGGAATTTACATACTCATCTAAATATTCAGATCCTAAACGTGTAACCACATTAAGATTAAATCATTCATCTATCCTAACTATTGAGAATAAAAATGAAAAATCTATACGAGAATCAATAATAATCAATATATCTAATAGAGATTTTATAGTTAAGTCATTATCATCAATTAAGAAAATATTAAAAAACCCAGATTTATTTATCGAGCATGATGAAAAATTTATAGTTAATCCTAAACTAAAAAAGGAATCTATCATATCAGTTAGTCCATATAAAGATAAAATTATAATAGTAAAACCATGTGTAATCGAAACGGATGATAATGATTACGTAATAGGAGTTGAATTATGTTTAGATTATACTAACATGACATTTATTCAGATTAAATTAGAGACATTTAAATCATTTTTAAATATTATAAAGAAATTCGATTTCCACGTAGCTGGAATAGCAGCTATAACATATTTACAGAGTAGTGAAATAGGAAATCATGAGGTTGATATATATCAATCATCAATAAATGATTTCGATGAGGATTTAGAGCCAGTTCATTCTGTTAAACCAAAAGATACTAAGATAGATGAATTCGTTGTTAAGAAAAAAGAGTTTATAAATAATAAGGGATGGTGATTTGTTTGTTATCAGATAAAATTATAAAAATAGGTGATTTTATTTATAGAGTATATGAATATACAGATAATATGGAGTTAGAGATTGGAAATGCATATCTAATAGGTGGTAAGTTTAGAGGTTGTATTATTAGATATAAATATATACTACCATTTTTAGGAGAACTTCAGAAAACATCTGAGGAACCTGGTATATATATAACTAAAAAGAATAAGCATCATATAATACATCCATCAAATGATAAAGAATTTAAAATATATTCTATTAATAGAATATTCGAAATTAATCCGAAATCCATTAATACTACATTGGATAAATATCTATCCGAGATAGATTTAACGGACTTGAGATATACTGGAAATTTATTTCAACCAAAAATTAAAGAAGCTGATGATATCGGAATTGCTATTGTTAGGTTAGCTATATCATTAAAACAAATAGATTTTAACACATATGCAAATAAAATGGCGAGAACGTGGGATAGAGCTAATCTGCGTAAAGCATTAGAAAAAGATACAACTTTAACATTTTCCAAATTAAAACAATATGCAGATATATTTGATTTTGACTATGGAATTATTATCTTTGACAAGGATAATGCAAAAAATCCAATATCAAAAGATGGCAAAGCCATTGTCATGTTTAATGATTCTGAATATGGGATAGCCGATGATAATATCGTCATTGTAAATGATATAAATTCAATTATGGTTGAAAAAGACGTAGATAACGAATAGTAAGATATTCGTTATCTTACTTAATAAAGTGAAGGAGCTGGTTATTAATATGAAGCAAACTTTAACAGCATATGAGTATAACTTAATACGAAAAATTCCAAATATCATAGATTGGGATCTTATTTGTATTAAAACTATATTATCTGAGAACTTTATAAGAGAATTTCAAGATAGAGTAAATTGGAACGTAATAAGCTCCAAACAAAAGTTATGTGAGAATTTTATTCGAGAGTTCAAAACTAAAGTTGATTGGCATAGTATAAGTCATGATCAGATTTTATCAGAGGATTTTATTCGAGAATTTAAAGATAGGCTAGATTGGGATATAATAAGTTCCAAACAAAAACTATCATACGATTTTATAAAAGAATTCACTGATAAGATTAATTGGAATATAATTAGTGGAGTATTAAATCTACCAGAAGACTTTATACGAGAATTTCAAGATAGTATTGATTGGTATTGGATAAGTTATAAGCAAACGCTATCCGAATCTTTTATTAGAGAATTTCAAGATAGGGTAGATTGGAAACAGATATGCATTAAACAAGACTTGACTGAAGAGTTTATTCGAGAATTTAAAGATAGATTAACTATTAGTCGTATATTACGATATAGGACTCTATCTAAAGATTTTATCGCAGAACTTACAAAAGAAGAGAAAGTTGTAGAAGATAATACTATATTAAGTAACGTATCATCTATCTATGCATCAATAAAAAGAAAATTATTTTAAAAAAGGAAGGATGTTATTTTATAGTGAAGGAATTATCCAAACAAAGTATTACAGCGATTAAAGGACAACTATATGAATCCATACATTGGAAACGTCTATGTCGAAGATATAAGCTATCAGAAGACTTTATTCGAGAATTTCAAAATATAATCGATTGGCGTAGACTAAGTGAATGTCAGAAATTATCAGAGGACTTTATTCGAGAATTTCAAGATAAAGTCGATTGGTGTAGGATAAGTGAATATCAGAAATTATCAGAGGACTTTATTCGAGAATTTCAAGATAAAGTCGATTGGTCTAGAATAAGTTATTCCAAAATGTTATCAGAAGACTTTATTAGAGAATTTCAAGATAGGGTTAATTGGTATTCAATAAGTGATGAACAAGTTTTATCGGAAGACTTTATTCGAGAATTTCAAGATAAAGTAAGCTGGTATTGGATAATGTCTAAGCAATATATATCTGATAAATTTAAATTAGAATTTAAAGATAAATTAGAGAAACATGAATACTAATTAATATCTATTGCTAGATTTGCACGGAAGAGTCAGATATTAAAGAACTAATATATTTTATTTTAAAAAAGAAAGGATGTTATTCTGCAATGAAGGAATTATCAAGTTCAAATATTGAATCACTTAGAGATCTTAAGGATATTTTAGATAAAAAGGCTTGGAAAAGAATATGTCGAAAAGTTATTTTATCTGAGGAACTTATCAGAGAGTTTAAAGACGTTGTTGATTGGACCTGGATAAGTCATGCTCAAACTTTATCCGAAGATTTTATCAGAGAGTTTAAAGGCGTTATTGATTGGAACTGGATAAGCTATGCTCAAACTCTATCCGAAGATTTTATCAGAGAGTTTAGAAATATTATATACTGGAATGGAATATCGCATAACCAAACTTTATCGGAACAATTCATTCGAGATTTTAAGGATGATGTTAATTGGTTCGATATAAGTTATGCCCAGACACTATCTGAAGATTTTATTAGAGAATTTCAAGATAACGTATATTGGCACTGGATAGGAACTAAACAAAATATATCTGATGAATTTAGATTAGAATTTAAACATAAACTATAGGAGTGATAATCTACTTCTATAGTCTTTTATTGATTTATATATACAGTAAAATAAATACATGTTAAAGGAGAGTGTTTGTCTGATGATAGAAATGCCTAATGAAGTTATTATCATCGTTAGAAACAATATGAGTGAAATGAATTGGTATTTTATAAGTAGTGAATTTATTTTAACAGAGGCATTTATTAGAGAATTTAAAGATAAAGTTGAATGGGATAGGATAAGTGCTAATCAAACTCTATCAGAAAATTTTATTAGAGAATTTCAAGATCGAGTTGATTGGAATAATATAAGTTATGCTCAAATTTTATCAGAAGATTTTATTAGGGAATTCCAAGATAAAGTAAGCTGGTGTTGGATAGTACCTAAGCAGGTTATGTCTGATAAATTTAAATTGGAATTTAAAGATAAATTTAATTAAAAGATATAC
>Ga0209319_1000884_pt1 | contig 30235 bp, 82 predicted proteins | sample RifGroE2_FD_184000 | JGI IMG/M metagenome (GOLD analysis project Ga0209319, IMG submission 184000) | Groundwater microbial communities from Rifle, Colorado - Groundwater E2 (SPAdes) (version 2) | ecosystem: Environmental > Aquatic > Deep subsurface > Groundwater | place: Rifle, Colorado, United...
AAGCATTTACAGACATTGCAGATACCTTTCAATCGACACATAAATTTGTAGTTAAAATTAATATTCCGATTATGGCTTATATGTTTTTTAATACTACTGAGGAAAATAAAATTCTGGTAAGAGAGAAATTATTAAATTATGTTAATAAAGAAATGTTACCTGGAGATAAGTATAAGGCATACACAGGTGCAGGGAATGTTAAGAAGGATAAAGTTATTAAACGTATTAATGGTATGTTTGAGATATGTGGAGTGGTAGAAATACCAGTAGTAGCAGTAAAGCAAACTTATGAAGAGATTAATGCAGTATTGCAAGAATTTAAAGATGAATCTGAACCTAAGATTGAACATGAAGACGATTCTACTAACGATAATGTCAATGTGCAATCTGAATCTAATGAAATACCAGAATTAACAATAGATGATATTCCTGAAATTGATTTGACAGGTGAAGTAAGTTAATAGGGAGGGTTAAAATCCCTCTCTAATCCTTTAAAATTAAGTTTATGGAGGTTAAATTTAATGAGTAATAATAGTATCTATCTACAAAACGTAACGGTTATGACAACAGAGATGACTATCTACAGTGTCTATCTGAAGACTATGGAGTGCCTTTAGAAACAGTTTATATCCTTGCTGAGACACTTGGAGAGAATGAGGAATGGGACGCTTTAATTTCAGCTTTAGAGGACGCAGAAGGTATGATTTTTGATTAATAAGGAAGGTTAAAATCCTTCCTAATACATATCAATAAAATAATATCAAGGAGTTGTAATATTATGGATACTAACATCAAAGATACATACTTAGGTTTTACAGACAATCTAAAACCAATGCAAAAAGTAAGAGCAGAAAAGACACTAGACAATTTAATCAGACACAATGGTAATGTAATAACCAATAAGGAATTTATTCTAATTAAACTACAAGAAGGATTAAAACCAAGAATAGAGGAAGATTATTCCTACTACAGCAGAAAACTACAAGGTGAAACTAAACCAAGAACAGACTACAGACTTAAAGATCAAGATGGTAGTTTCTATCATATAACAAAAACTGAATATGATTATGCTAATTATCTCTTAGAAAATAATTTTCTTGACGAGCAGAAAGTTAAAGAATTTGTAGTAGCAGAAAATAATAGACTCCTACAAATAGCACAGGATGAATTAAATCATAAACAACAGGAGAAAGAACGTAAAGAGACATTAGAAAGAGAAAAACAAGAGTTTGACAATTGGTTAAACGAGCAAGCAGAAAACTATAATAACAATGATAAATTTGACATTACTAAGAGTATATTCTTAGATGTTCAAGGTCAATACAATGAATTAATGTTGTGTAAATTTCTAGTATTGATTGAAAACATAGATAATCCTATGTGCAAAGATATGTTAAAAAGTTGGTTGCATACTCACAATACCACAAGTAAGAAAGTATTTTATCATATGACAGGGATTAAGTTACCGTCAACGGATAAAGGTGCTATGCCATTGTTAGATAATTTGAGTACAACGAATTTTCAAGGTATTGTACCATATATTAAGAAACAATTAAATGTCACAAAAGTTAATAAAGAAGTAATAACAGATACCTTCTATAAATTGATAAGAAAACCTGAACCACATTATGAAGAAGTCATAGGTACACCAATAAGTAAGTATGGTCTGGATATGTTTATAACTCAAGATGCTAATGGTGTATATAATATATCCGAAGCAAAAAGTGGATTACTGATTACTAATGCATCTACAAAGACAGAATTAATGAAAAAGTTAAAGGATACTATTGAGCAGTATGGAGTCGAAAAGGTTAATCAAATGATTTAAGAACAAATTGATAATAGTGATATAGGTATTAGTCCGAAGTATAAAGATGTTGTATAGGTATTAAATATAACAAAATCATAAAATAATAGTTGCTATGTTCCGAGCAGAGTGTTATAATATAATTATAAATAATAAAATACATAATTTAAGGGAGCGAATTAAAATGTGTAGAGCAAAACGATACACTGAACAACTACTAGAGATTTATGATAAAATTAATCAAGATCTAGAATATTTTAAATATAAGTTACATTATTTACAATGGTTACAAGAAGATTTATTACATATTATAGAAAACAAAAAGTTTAATGTTGTGCAAGGTTATAAACTATCAAAGAAACTTCAAGAAACTAGAAATGAACGCAGAGATTACAAGATTGAATTGGAAACTATGATTAATTTAAAGAAAACATTTGTTGATAAAAATATTAATTATCTAAAGCATACATATGAAAGTGTTAAAAGGCAAGATGAAATATTATTGGAATTAAAAAGGAATAGGATTTATAGACCAAGGGTGTTAAAGAGTATGGAATTGAAAATAGTTGTGCCGTTAAAAAGAAAGGTTATATAATTAATAATATAAGGAGGATACAATCATGAAAAATACAATGTTATCAATTGTTTTAACTTCGCCACTATTTTTAATTTCTGGTGGGATATTTAAAACTAGTTATGATTATTTTAAGGTAGAAAATATTATGTATTCAGTACCATTGTTTGTTTTAAGTTTTGTATTTTTTCATATAGGCAGTAGGATGGAAGAATATTGTTTGAATAAATTAGATAATAAAAAATAAGGAGGAAATAAAAATGAGATATGGAAATATGACAATTAGGAAAGCAATTGAACAGTTACAAAAAGTTGGTAGTCATATTGTGCATTGTAGAAATGGTGCAAAAATCTACTTAACATCTATGAATGACGATGATCAAACCATGTCTCAATATAAGACAATAAATGGTAAAAGAGTTTGCAGGAATATATACTGTTTTGTTTCACAAGAAAACGGAGTAAATAAAATATCTGAATTAGAAAAGTATTGCTTAAAGCATGAAAGTTGTGGATATATTTTTGACGAAGATAATTACATACTACCTGAAAGAGTAATGAATTTACTTATCAGTTTTAATGGTGGCATTGATGAATATCAAACTTTATCAATTCCATATTACATGATGGTTGATACAATGAGTATGTTTGAAGATGATTAATATCATGATAAAGCGATAATTCTATTATAAATGAGGGTTAAAATTATGGATATAATAAAACTAAAAAATGATTATAATTTAACAAATGATGAAATAGACGAAATAATATTTCTTGAATCTTTAGAGAATAAAACTGAATATGTTAATTGTTGCAAATGTGGGAAGAGAATTTTAAAATCAGTAACTAATAAATATAATGGTTGTTGTTTACCATGTTTTGATTTTTGGTATTGTTAAATTAAATATAAAATATAAAGGAGAAATTAATAATGAAAAACAATAATAAAAACTATAAATATCTGTATATTATATCTTCTTATGCAGGTGGTAGAGGTGATGTAGATCAGGTTGTATATAAAATGAATAGTAATACCGAAGAAATGAGAAAGGCATGTCAAGAAAATTTTAAAAAGAACAATCCAGAAGCAGGTTTATATATACATTTATGTTCAGCAATAGTTATTGAAATTAAAGATATTGGAATAGATGCTTTTATTAAAGATGGTGATGAATGTTATAATCAATTTTTACAAGAGCAAAAAGAAATTGAGAGACAAGAATTAGCAGAATTAGAAAGGTTGCAGAAAAAGTATAATAGACGTACACCTACACCTTCATATGATAATAATAAATTTATTGGTGGAGCATGGTCTGGAGATTGATTCAAAATGGTTATATGGTTATAATATTTTAAGGAGGAATTTATATGGCAAGAAAAATTAGAATAACATTGGAAAATAGAGGAACAAGTAATTTTAATCCGCAAGAAGCAATAATTGATTCAGATGATTTCGCAATAATTATTTCAAATTTTGATGGTAGTAAAAAATGGGAAGCACGAATTAATGTAGATGAAAATAATTGTCCTATTTTTAAATATCCTCAATTAGAAGTTTGCTCTAATTGGAGTATGCCAGCATTAAAAATTAAATCAGCAGATTAATACAAAGGAGAAATAACAAATGAGAATAAGAGATATGATAATTAATCTTATAGAAGAAGGTTTTTCAGCAAAATCAATACCTTTAATGTTAAAAAATGAAGTAGGATTTAAAAATGAAGAAATCTTAGAAGCATTAGAACCTGATAAAATAAAAATTCCTGAAGGAATAGGTACAACTATTGAATTGCATATAATACAAACCATAGACAATCTGAGAGAAACAATTGAATTTAACAATAAGATATTCAAAGATATATCTAAACATGATATAATAAGTAGTAGAGAACATACTATGCAACAAAATGTAAATTTATCTAACGAATTATATCATCTTAAAAACTATGTTAAGCAATTAGAAAATGAGAAAGTAGATTTACAAATTAAACTGGAGAAGGTAAGGAATTGTGACACAAGAAAAAATGTGTATTGTTATGAGTGTGAAGATAATAGTTGTGTGAATAATATTTGGTATAGTTTGAGGAAGGAGAAATAATATGAAAATAGTAAAATGTAATAATGACAAATGTAAATATTCTAAAAATGGAATATGTACTTTAGAAGAATTGGAATTACTTACTACTGAAGATAATGGTTATATTTATGTAATGTGTACTTCTTTTTCAAAAGGAGCAGATGGGAATTAAAAATATGATCAACTATGAGTTTTGTCATGATTTTAAAATGAGAGGAGAATATTAACATGAGACTATGGGAAATTATTAAATTAGCAGATGAAAAGAAATTAACAAAAGGTGAAAAATTCAAAGCAATAAATATTCCATTTGATTTAGTACTTGAATATGACGAAGATGATTCTTTAGTATATAATACTATAATGGGAAATACGACAGAAAGAAAAGCAGTTAGTTTATGTAGTGGTGAATTAGGTACAGAATTTATGCAAATTCTTAAAAAAGGTTTAAGAGAATATGATATGATAAAGGAATTGACTATTGATTCATTATTAAAAGCTAAACGTAGTGATGGATATTGGGATGGTTATATTTATTTTCATAAAGAAGGTCACTTAGTTTGGGAAGATGGAAGTCATTATATTGTCACAGGTTCAACTGCATTGTGGGATGTATATTATTAAAGAGGTGATATAAATAATATGAAAAAACTAGATTTAGAAGAATTACATAAATCAGCATGGATTTGGTTAGTTGAAGGAGAACGATTTAATACATTAACACCAGAGAAATCATTGTTTTTATATGATATAATGGTTGTGTTGAATAAAGTGAAACAGAATAGTATTGATATAATTGTTAGTGATGAAACACAAAGAAATATATATGTAGATAGATGTGAAAAAGAGGAGATGTAAATTATGTATTTAACTTATATAATTAAATATGGTGGAACAATTGGTGATAGCACTTCACATCATTTTATTACTGATGATATTGAAAAGGTAGAAAAATGGGTAGATAATTATATAAAAGAATTTAAAGAAAAACATGATTGGTGTGTAGATGATGTTTATGCTTGTAAAAATAATACTTTGCTCATACAGTTTATATACCCTCATAGTGGTACTGATTATAAATATTGTTTAAGAGCAGATTTCCCAGAAACATTTGACAGATGGAGTGTATGTTTATTTGAGGAATTATTTAATCATGATGAATTTAATGAAGTTGTAAGGAAATTAGATGAATTTGTTAGGGATAGGGATAATATTATTAAGAAAGAAATGGAATTACATCCAGAGTTATTTGATGAAAATTATAATTAATAGGAGGAAATGATATAATGAACAAAAGTATACTATAAAATTTATTACTATAAACCTGAAGATAATGTAACTGTAGTTTGTATGCAGTATTTTGATGAGTATGATTATATTCAGGAGAATTTCTTTAAAGATGAAGATGGTGAAGTGCTTAAATTTGAATGGGAACATGAAGCAATTGAATGGCTTAATGATAATGTCATAGAGGATAAAATTGATCCGGAATATAAGAAAGGTTTTAATCAGAGTAAGTTTATGAAAAAATAATAATAAAAAGGAGAATGTAATTTATGCAAGTAATTCAAGAACAAGAATATTTTGAGAAATACATAATGACTAAGCAAGAATATGAAGAACGATTAAAAATAGCATTTAATAAAGGTAGGAAAGATTTTGCTAATGATTTATTAAATGCAATTAAAAATTTTCCTTATCAATTAACAAGTTGGAGAGCATTAGATAATTTTACATCAATATTGGTAAATAAAATAAAGGATGAAATTATGAAAGGATGATAATATAAATATGAATTTTGCCTTATTAATTGACAAGAAAAATAATCATTCAAAAATAGTTAAAGGAGTCAGTAAACTATTAGATGTTGATTTTCATAGGGTATCACCTATATATGCTACTACAATAGATAATAAAAATAATTGTATAATAAGTATTACACCTTGTAAAATACATTTTATGTTCTTTAATAGTAGTAACGATACTAATAAGGAAAATGTGATATTGAAGATTAAGAAATATTTAGAGTCATATTTTAATGGTCAAGTTGTGGGAGTAGCAAATTATGAAAATAATAATAAATTGTTTAGTGATGTAAATAATGTTGATATAATTTATATATAATTAAATAAAAACAATATGAAAAGGAGAAAAATAAAATTGAAAAAATACACTAAGAAAAGTCCTAAATTTTTTGAAAACATTAGAGAAGTTAATGGAGTAAAAGAACGTAGATGTTCCAAATGTAAAGAATGGTTTCCAGAAACAACGGAATATTACTATATGCATAATAAATCAAAACCAGAAAGAGGTTATCAATCAGAATGTAAAAAATGTGCTATAAAACGCTCTGATAAAATTCAAAAAGATAATCCTGAACGAACCAAATATTATAAAGATAGTCATTATTATAAAAATATTGATATTTGGGTAGACAGACAAAGAATATATAATAAAAAACATGCAGAACAAATAGCTATAAAAGAAAAAGAATGGGCAAAAAATAATCCAGATAAAATGAAAAGGTATGCTCAAAATAGATATCACCACAATCATGATATATCAACAAAAGAATGGAAAGCATGTCAAGAATATTTTAATTATGTTTGTGCTTATTGTGGTAAGACATTAGAACAACAATATAAACAAAATAATCATCAATTTCATAAGGAACATGTTGATCATGAGGGTTATAATGATGTTAGAAATTGTGTTCCAGCTTGTACCAATTGCAATAGTACAAAAAAAGAAAAAACTATAGAACATTTATTTAATATAAATATAATATCAACATTTACACAAGATAGATATGATAAAATTATGTTGTGGTGCAATGAAGATTATAAACAATACATAGAAGAAAAACCACCTTATAAAATAAAACATAGTAGGATATATAGAGAAGATGGTACATATTATTTACAAGCTGAATTGTGGATAGTTGATAATAAAAGGAATTTTATTAAATGTATAGCCACGGAAGTAAAGAAAAAAGATTTAAATTTACATATTCAAAAATATTTTGGATATATGTAATATTCTAATTATTTAATAAGAATAATAAAATAATTATGTTGACATATGATAATAAGTATGGTATTATTAATTAATGAAATTATTAATTGAAGGAGGAATTTGCAAATGGAAAATATTCTTGAATTATTTAAAGAAAGAAATTTACTTTTAAATGAAATAATTAAAGTTGCCTCAACAAGAGAAGGACAGCACATACTTGAAATAGTAAATAATATTAGAGAGTTATGTGATAAATTAGAAAATACTGTAAAATAAAGGAGATAAATTAACATGAATATATCTACAGAAAAATTTGTTAAGATAGCGGATGACGCAGTTAAAAAATACGAAGAAAAACTTTTAGAAGTATATGGTCTTATATTTGAAGAAATGATTAAAGGTATGTCTGAAAATAATATTCCAAAAAGAAATTATGCAAATGAAGAAAAAACCGCTTGGCAAGATTCTTGGGAGTGGATATTATTATCTGATAGGGCTTCAAGTCGTATAAAAGCAGTATGGGAATTGGATATGTGCTTCTTTAAAAATACAAATGATATTGAAAAGAAATATGAGTAGAGAGGAGAGATATATAATGAATTGGGAAAAGCAAAAAGAGATTATTGAAAAATTTTGCAAAGATAATAATATTAGTCTTAGTGATTTTGCAAAAATATGTAATTTTATTATGAATGGATTTAAATGTTAATAATTAAGGAGTAAATAATCATGAATAGCATTCAGAAAACATTAAGAAAAATTGTTAATTTCATAGATGATTATTATAAAGTAGCACCTATATTTTATAAATTATGGTTAGATAAATATGGAGTTGATAATCTTAATTTTATAAATTATATATCTTTTGAAGAAGAAAATGAGGATATTGAAGAATATTTAAATTATTGTTTATATATGCTTGAAGAATGTGAAAAACAATATCCTAAAGGTAGTGAAGTTATAGGATTCCAAATTGCTGATATTATGAGAATGATGATAGAAAGTCAAGAATTGAATGGGTTATAATATGGAGGGGATTAGGATGAAAATCATCGCAACAAATAAAGAAACAGGTAAAACATATGATGTATTAATGTTTCATGTAGAAGAAAAATTGCAAGTTTGGGTAAAAAGAGATAATTCATGGTGGGAAAATGCAGATAAGTATGATTATAATTATGAATATTTAAAGTTATCATAAAGGAGGAAATACATATATGAATAAAGCAATTGATGTAATGGAAAGAGTTAAGATAGGGTCTTTAATTAGATTACATGGCATTCATGATTTTAGAGTAGTATATCAAGAACCAAGTTATGAAGAAATATATGGTTGTTGTAAAATTCCCAGAGATCATGTAATTAGAATGATTAATGAAACTATTCCTAATGCATTAAATTGGACAAAATCTAGATCAATAGATAGACTTAAAATAGAAATGGTGCAAAGTGCCGTAGCAGGTTTGTATAAAGATATTGAATTAATTGAAGAATAAAAATAATACAATATATAGTATTAAACATATTTATACATACTATATATAGATGTAAATTCATTAGCAAAGAGAGTTTTTGTGATGATATTTTAAGGAGGAAATTATCATGACTATTAGAGATAAATTAAAACAAATGAGAGAAAATGCAATGGTGTATACACTAGGATTTACACATAATGGATTTACAAGATATAAAATTAGAGAAGAGTATGAAGCAATTCCTATCGATGGTTTAGATTTATTGAAGTGTTGTGCTGCTATTGGATTTATGATTAAAAATGCAGATAAGATAGACGTTAATAAAGAATATGTTCTTGAATTTATAGGAATAGGAACACATATAGTAACAGAGATAAAGAAAAATCAATATGATTATAAGTATTGTACCATATTACCGTTAAGAACTGGAACAGCAAAAGATATATTGGGTAATAGAGTGTTTAATTGTAAAATAAATAATGGAAAAGTAGATATATTAGATGATAATTATGAAATAAAAATACATGAAATAGAATTAGATAAAGTGCAATTTGTAAAACCAGAAGAATTTTATCGTCAAAAAGATACTACTATGTGGATGAAATAGGAGGAATTATTATGAATCAAATAGAAGAAGTTTTACTTAGAAGATATAAGAGAGCACTTGAAGGTTTAACTGTGGGTGGCTCTGAGTATTATAATAATCCTGAAAGATGTGCAGAGGATATTAGACATAGATTAGATAGACAAGTTGAAATTATTAAGAGATTGGTTAAGGAAAAGAATGAGTTGAGAAATGAATTTAAAAAGATGTTTAAATTGATAAAGGAGAGTAATACATAATGAAAGGGCAAGAATTTTTCCATGATAGAAATAATGATATTTATTATTTAGTTAATTTTCAAGAAGAAAGATATATGAAAATAGCAGAAAAAGGAAGTCAATATTATGAATTATGCAGACATTTATATTGTAATAATTGGGAATATGCATATATCAGACATAAAATACTATCTACATTTAAGAAGGTAGATAGGTTAATGCAGATTGATGGGACAGAAGATTAAGTTGAGAGTAAATTATTCTTTAGACACGATTTATTTTGAGTAGGTTAGAAAATAAATGTTGACAGAATGATAAAATAAATGTTATAATACGCATAGAGTTGAAATATACTCTATGTTTTGTTTTGTTGTAAAAATAAAATCACATCAGAAAAGAGTTGATCCAAATGATGTTTTCTCATGAATGGGACGAAGCATTAATTGAATACAGAGCAACAGAGCGTAAAAAGAAAGCAGATAAACGTAAAAAGTTATTAGCATTAATTAATGATAAAGCCACCACTGAGGGAGAGAAGGATAATGCCAGAAAGTTACTACTAAAGTTTGAATAGTTTTTCATTAATATATCAACTTAATATAACCAAAGAAGTGTATTAAATGGGTGCTATTATACTTGGTATTATTTTACTAGCAATATTCGGTGGTAAATAATAATAATAAAGGTATATATAAACATGGACACAATAAAATCATTTAACTTAACATTTGCATTATCAAATCTACCTAATAATGTAAAAGATATATTCATTGAAATTATCCGTAGTGCTATGACAGGTAAAGAATTAACTCAAGAAAATAAAGATATATTAGCGTATGCTTGTTATCATAGCACATTGCCTATTGAGGATGAGGAAGTGCTAAGTTGGAGTATTTCGAAATGTGAAAAATAAATAAAAGCAAATAAAATAATCAAAATTAATGAAAGTTTTTCTTGACTTTTTCACAGAATATAAATATAATAATAAAAAGGAAGTGAAAACACATTGCCACATAAAATAATTAAAAAACTTGATGACTTAGGACGTATTCACATTGTAAAAGAAATAAGACAACAAGTAGGCGTAGATGAAGGAGATTCAATGTTAATAGAAGTTAATGAGAATGGTCAAATTGTGTTGACTAAGATTATAGATCAAGAGTAAAATATAAGATAGGAGAGATAATATGTTGGCATTAGAAACTTTATCTGATAATGGTAAGGAATTAATAACTAAAGATAAGAAATATGTTATAGGAAAAGAATTAGGTTACAGTTATACTACAAAATATTACGTCATAAATAATTATGGAGATAAATTATATTTGACAAGAGAAGAAGTATTATCTAAGTTTAAATTATCAGGGAAAGAAAATTTGTAAGTTTGATAAATAAGTATAAATTAAAGGAGGAGATAAATAATGTTCCCAATATATCAAACAAAAGAAGTTAAAATGAAAAAAGAACAACTAAAGAATAATGTTAAGAAACTTAGAGATAGTGGAATCAAAGATGAAAATTTAATGGGTGAACTTGAAAATTTAGATTGGAATTTTCCTCAATATAGAATACTATTCAGTTCCACAAGAGAATTGTGTATGTTTATAAATATTGATAGTTCAGATTATAATGGTGTTATTTGGAGAAATTAAAATTGTTATTAAACTGTGATTTATAAATTTTAAAGGAGGAATTTATTACGGGTTATCAAGAATCATACGTAACAATTAACGGCAATGTAGATGAATTAATCACCATTATTCAAAAGTTAGGCAAGAATCATTTTGAATACACTATGGCAGAGCCAGTATCAATTATCACATTAAATGAAAATATTAAAGGAAAATATAATTATAACAAAGGTAGTAAATTTATTTATTTTGTAGGTGAGAGAATTGGTCAAAGGAATACCAATGCTATGTTTGGAATATTGCCAAATGAATTATCAGATAGCATAAGTATTATATTTACAGAATACTTCCCTTCTGATAGAATATTTACAGAAGAAGGATTCGCCTTGCATGAGCAATTTGTTTGGGAGAAGAATAGGAGAATCAAAATCATGATTAGATCATGTATGAATTGTATCTGGTGTAGTTGTAGGAATTATGGATATAATAGACCAATATGTTTAAATTATATCCCTGAAAAATTTATTGGAGAGGATAATAAAAATGAAACCAATATGTAAATTAATCGGTGAAGATGGGAATATTTTCAATCTTATTAATATAGTATCAAAAGTATTAAAGAATAATAATTTACATAGTGAAGCAAAAGAAATGACTGATAGAATATTTAATTCTAGAAGTTATAATGAAGCATTAAGAATTATTTCTGATTATGTTGAGATTGAATAATTATTATATAAATAAAAGGAGTTGACACCATGAAAAATCCAGACGAATATAAAATTGAAGTTATCATGAATCCTCATCCTTGGGATAATGTAGAAGAGCCTTATTTTTGGTGTATATTAGGATGGGGAAATAAAAGTTGGTGTAATAATGGTTGTGGTTGGTCAGTATCACCAGAGCAAGCATGGAAAGATGCCAATGTGTATTATAATAAAATGATATCAAGAAAACAAAAGGAGAATGATAATGTTAAAATTTAATATAGTTACTGCTGATGAAATTTGGCAAACTGGTAAAATATCATTTAGATTTATCTTTGATTCCAAAATGGATTATGAAAATCATGCTAAAGTTGATAATTGGGGTGCTATTATTAAAGAATTTAATAGTAATGATAGATTGGTAAATATATTTAATTCTAGCGGATTGGTATTTGGATGGGGTAATGATACAATGGACGATGAAAAGTGGGTTACTGAATTATTAGATAAATTACCAAGTTGTTCATTATTAATGGAGAAAGAAGATGCTGAAATATTTAAAAAGTATTGTGATATACTAGGATATGAGTATACTTATATTTGTGTTGATGGATATTTGAAAACAGCTTAAATAATACAGTAATAAAAGGAGTTGACATCATGAAAATTAAAAATGGCACATTTTCAGATTATTTTGTTAGAATTAATACAGATGAAGGTGTTGGAGGACAAATTATAATTAATCGTATATCAGGAGATACTATAGATTTAAATATTCGCCAGCTTGTTATTAATGATGAATCTGAAGCAAGAGAGGTAATAAGATTAATAGAAGATGGTATTGATTATTTGAATGGGAAATGTTAGTATGAAGTGTAGATTTATAATAATTAGAAAGGAGAAAATTACATATGAAATTTAGATATATAGATAAATACGAAAATTGGGGTAAAAAACAATATTATTTTGGCAAGAAAAATGGAGCAAAAGTAGAAGTATATAAAAAAGGAAATTATTATTGGTTTTATATTGATAGAGAAAAAGATGATTTTATATTTAACTCAGCATGGGGCAATCATACTGATACAGAGCAACAAAATAGGTTAAATAATTTACCTGATATGAAATTTAATTCAGATGCAGAAGCATTAGAATTTGTTGAGAAATGGATGGATGAAAATGTGCATAAATTAAAGGAAAATAAAAACTAATATTAAAAGGAGAGATAGTGATGGAAAATAAAGTTTGGAATATATTAGATAAAGAAATATGGACAGAAGAAGGGCAGATTGAAATTGAACAATTGCATGATTCTATTGCTAGAATGTTTGAAAAAGTAGGTAAAGATGATATGAGAATATTCTATGAAGGTATGTGTACTAAATTATTTCCAACAATGAATATATTAGAGAAATATTTGAAGGAGGAGTAATCAACATGTTAAATATACATTACACTCAATCAGGCGAAGCAATATCTGATTATCAATGTGAAGAATATATCTTAAAGTATTACAATAATATAAATGAAAGGTATTATAAAGATAGTATTAGTATTTATACCAGTACAGAATTAGTTATTCATACAGTAAGAGCATTAATAAAAGAAGGTAAAATTAACAATGAAAAAGTAGAATTTTATTTTAATGGTGAATTAGTAGGTAAGGCAGATAAAGATGGTAGATTAAATAATTGGCCTGATGGATTTTGTGATTGTTATGATAAAATAGTAGATAGATTATTAGAGATATGAGGAGGAATTTAATTATGCATACGAGTATGGAAATGGCTTTAAATAAATGTAATAAGAAACAATTAATATTTATTATTGATAAACTTTACCTATCATTATTTTCAATATGTGAAGAATGTATTGAGGAGAGCAAACGTCATATTAATAGTCAAAATACAGTTGAAGATATTCGTAAGCATCTTAATGTGTTAAGTGATTTTCAATGGCATAGTGATTATTTTGTAGATTTTATTAGATGTCAAATGGGCGAAATATCAGTAAGGGAATTTAGGGAAATAATAGGATTAGAAACTGAAGAAGAAAACAATCAAAAATGTATTGTATGTGATTGTGACGTAGAAGAAAATTTAAAAGTTTGCAATAAATGTGCTAGTAAATATAAATTTTAACGAAATTAAATAAAATTAATGAGGTGAAAATGAAATTATGAATAAAATTCCATTTGGGCAATTTCTAACTGTTGATAAACAAATATATAAAATTTGTCCAGAATGTAGAACAGAAATATTACCAGAGTGGAAACATGCATATGAGTATGAATGGTGCCCATATTGCGGATTAAACCTTGATAAAATTAAAAAAGAAATGGAAAGAAAATAAGATGACAAATCGGATATTTTATCACGTTTTTGAAAATGGATAGGGTAGTAAAATGGAGTATATGGAAGCATGAAGGAGTATGAGAAAGGTAAATTTTACAGAAAGTAAAATAAATAAAATTAGGAGGAATATTAACATGAATATTAACACAATTAAACAAAAGATAGAAGAAATGTTAAAAGAAACAAAAGAATCTGCACAAGACCAATATTTACATGATAAAACATATATTATTTTAGATACAAGAATTGTAACATTGGAAAAAGTATTAGAATTGTTTAATAAAGAAGAATATGTAAAATATTTATATAGTATTTGTAATAAACCATGTTCAAATTGTGATGAGTATTGTTTAAATAATGGCTTAGGTATGAGTTGTAGTGATGAATTATATGCATATATAAATAAAACAAAACTTTAAATTTATCATGAAAGGATGAATTTTATCATGGAAGAAACAAGTTTAACAAAAGAACAATTGTTGATGAAGTCTAATGGTGTTAAAGATTGCGTTAAGTGGATAGAAAAGAAATTAAAAGATGAAAAAGAACAATTGAAATATGATGAAGATATGTGGAATTCTTATGGTATGTTTGAAGATTGTGGAGAATCATATAAGGTAGCTGTTTATGAAAGAAAAGCAAGAATGGAAGCATTAGTTGAAACAAAAATAAGTTTGCAAAAGTATATAAAAAAGTTAAAGCATATAGCTGAAGAAGTGTAAAGTTTAAATGCCATAAAATAAATAAGGAGATAAAATATGTATCAAATTCAATATAATTATAATCATGGAACTTGGATAGAAGCAAGATGCTCTAATTGGCTTAAAAATGAAGAAGATGTAATTAAACAATTAGATATTATTAAATCATATAATGCTATAGATATTTGTATCGTACAATTAGTTAATGTAACGAAAAAATTTAATTTTTAGGAGTTGATTAATATGAAAGCAATTAGACAGCAAAGATTAGATGCATTAACTTTTGCGAATGAAGAAATAAAACAAGTTTATGATTTATTAGAAAATATTAAAGAATCAACAACATGTAAAATCACAAAAAATAAAATAGATAAATTTTTAAGTTATAAATTTGAAGTTGATCAAAAAATATTAGGAGGAAATTAATAATGAAGGAATTAAATTTAATAGCAAAAGAAGTAAGAAAACTTTTCAAAGGTAATACTAATTTAAAACAGTGTAAATGTTATGGTGACTTTATAAGTCTTGATTTTAAAGATGTTAACAATTGTCCTATTAAAGAACAAGATATGCATGAATTTATTAATCAAGGATTATTACAAATAGGAATTGATTTAAAAAGTAAAGGATTAACAATATGTTATTGTGATGGTGATTTTATGAGTATACAAGAAATGTTTGTGATAGGATAATACGAAACTTTGAATTGATAAAATGTTAGGGGTGATTTATATGGCAATAAAAAGTTTTAATGAAATATTAGAAGAATTAAAAACTAAGCAAGAAAAATATAATAATTGTGAGCATGAATTAGAAGATAAATCGTGTGGATTTATTACACTTGGTAGATTTGGTGGGAATTGTATAAAACTTTATAAGTGTAAAAAATGTAGTGTAGAATTTACTAAGGATAATAAATATTTGAAAGAAATAAATTATTATGATGAAGGTGGTAGAATTAAATTATGAATAACAATAATGAAATTATTAAAATCACAAATATAACCGTAACTAAAAGAGCAAGTGATTATCATGCTTGCTTAGAAAATAATCATGGAATATGGGGTTGTGGCAGAAATATTTATGAAGCGATAGGAAATGTGATTATGAATCATTCTGAGAAGTTTAATTTAAAGATTGTTGAGGAGGAGTAAATAAAATGAATTATAAAGAAGAATGTTTATGTGGTGGTACTGAATTCTTTAATCAGAGATTCAAAGTATATTTAGGTTATGAAACACAACAATTTAGAATATGTACTAAATGTGGTACAATGAAAATGTTATCAGGTTATTATAACGATGAAGAACAAAAATATATGGATACAATTCAATATAAGAAGAATAAATAAAATGGAGGATTTATTTAAATATGGAAATCAATAAAGAAATGCTAATTTCATTTATTAAAACCCATGAACCACCAATGAAAGATGTTTATATGGTACAAGAAGAACATCCTTTTTGGAGTAAATATGGGCGTATGATCTATGGAATTGGTGATAAGTGGGAGTGGACTTGTGATTTTAGTAAGTTGGAAATATCAGAACTAGAAGAAATAATTAAGAGATTACAATAAAATTTTCATTTGGTGAAATTAAGGAGGTTATTATGAACACACAAGAACAAATTAAATATCTTGAAGGTATTGAAAAATTCATTAAGCACAATATTAATCTTGAATATATTAAACCAGATACTACAGTAGAAGAACTTTTGCAATTTATTAAGAATGTAAAGGAAAATTACATACTAATGATACGGCAGGTTGAAAATATTTTTAATATTAAAGAAGAGAAATGCGAACATGATAATAAATATTTACTTGAAACTTCAGCACCTTATAAAGTACAAGATGGTGATATATTATGTGATAAGAAATATAAATGTAGAGATTGTGGTGAAGAATGGTGGGATAATTTCTGTGATTATTAATTGCGGTTAAATTTTATTTGACACAATATAAATATAATGTTATACTAACAGAAATACATATATAAGGGGTGAATTAAACCATGAATAAAAATTATTTAGAAGAAATTATTTATGAATATATTAAAAAACATCAAGGTCGTAATATTGATAGTTTAGATATAATTAGTCATTTTAAATTACGTGATACATTAATTACACTTAGTAGCTTGGAAGAAAAGAATAGAATTAAACGTGAATATGTTTATGGAGTTAATTATAGATATGTAGTTTGTTAGAGTAATAAAAGTATGAATTTATAAAAATAATTGAGGAGGGTTTAATTATTTGATTACAAATGAAAAAGAAAAATATGAATTAATGTTAATTTATAGCACATTTAATGAATTAGTTGGTTATTTAAAACAAATAAAAATTAAGGATTATATAGAAGATGATACTACTCTTCAATTTTTATTAACGGCTACCAATAATAGATTAATTGACTTTGATAATTTACTATGGGATAATGGAATACTTGGAAGTGAATAAATTTAAGGAGAGACAATCATGAAAAATTGTCCAAGGTGCAATAATAATACCTGGGATATTGAAAAAGACACAGATAATTGTTATTGTAAAAATTGTCATAGTGTATTTTCAATTAAATCAGTAAATGATTATTGGAATAAATATGGTAAATCATGGACAGAAATGACTCCATGTGAATTATGTGCTATTGATGAAAAACAAACAAGAAAACCAAAACCTATGAGAGAAAAATTAGGTGAATATCCTTATCGTTGTCCTATTTGTAAAACTAAACATTTACGTAGAGATGGAGCGTTAGATTGTATAAATGTTTGTTGGAATAAGGTTAAAGAGATTAGATTGAGCTTAAAATAAATATTCAAATAAATGAGGTAAAATATTATGAAATTAACCAATTATCCAATAGATCAAACTTATAGTATTGATAACTGTGTTTGTCCTTATTGTGGTCATGAGTTTGATGGTAAACGTGCTATTAACAATGATTTAGATACAAGAATAATTAAATGTCCTAAATGTGAAAAAGAAATGGAAGTTTATCCATCTGTAGAATATTGGTGTGTGGCGATTAAAGATTGGGAGGATAAATAAATTATGAAATTAGAAGAAATATTAATTAAAATGAAAACAGAAAAATTATGCCCTTCATATTATGGACTAGAAGATTATTATGGTTTAGAATGTGTTGATGGTGATTATATTGTAGATTGTAATCATTGTAGAGAAATGTCAATTAAAAATAATGTAAAAATTAAAGTAGATAAAGAATGTCCAGAGGAAGGAAATATCAGATGTATAGATTGCTCTTGTAATTTATGTGAAAATGATTGTACTGAATGTGATGTTGATGGTTGTGAAACAAGGGAAGTAATATATAAATAAAGGAGTGTATTTTATGAGTAAGAATAAAATTTATGTTGTAACAATGTATAGAAGTGGTAATAGAGATAGTCATTCTTATGTGCTTGGTGCATATATAAAGAAATCATTAGCTTTATCTGAAGCAGATAAAGAAGAAAATGATAGAGGTGGAAAATATTTATCTGAAATACTTGAATATAATTATAATGAAACTAATAGTCAATCAAAAGAAATAAAAGGATTATTTAGATAAATATTAAAACCAAATAAACCTTTCATTAACTTTTAAAGTATAAATTAGAAAGGAATTGATGATGAGAAATATAATCTTAGCAACATTAACTTTATTGTTTGTATTTACATTTTCAACAGAATTATCTTATAGTAAAGGTATTAATAAGCAATTAATTAATCAATCAATAGAATCAATTAATATTCATAATCCTCCTGATATATCTTTAAAATCAGGAAAGGAAAATAATGATTATATAATAATGGAAGCAACTGCCTATGATCTTAGTATTCAATCTTGTGGTAAGTCTTATATTAATTCTTCTAGGGGTATCACTAAAGATGGATATAATTTAAGTAATAAATCTCACAGCGAAGCCTGGGTTGTATCTTCAAATAAATTTCCAATGGGAACTAAATTAAAATTAGAATTTCCAGAATCATATGAAAAATATAATGGAATATATACTGTTAGGGATACTGGGAATTTTAAAAGTAATATATTAGATGTTTACATAGGTGATTTTGGAGAAAAGGTTAATCAAAATACAGTTAAATTTGGAAGAGTAGATGTGAAGGTTTTATTATTAAATAATTAATAGAATATAAAAATAATTGTTGACAATGTAGTTAGGATAGTATATTATATGATTAGTGAATCGGGAGGTGATTATAAATAAATATATTTATTTTAAATTATAACCATAAGAAAAATGCTGAATATTATTGTAATGCCCACGTTGTGAAGCAAATCTCTGAATATTGTCAAATTTTGTCAACTAGCATTTATCTAACTACTGGTCATAATGTGCAAGCAAAAGACCAAGAATTATTTTATAGGTTATATCCAAAATGTAAACATACTATTTTGCCCACGCATGAAAACCATCCTGTGACTGTATGGGCAAGGGAAAGTAAGCAAAATTTTCAATGGTTAATGAGATTATTAGATGAATTACATAAAGAATGGTTATATAGATACAATCATCCTAAAGATAAAATTCATGCAAGTTATTATAAATTTATTGATGGATATGTTGAACCTGATTTACCTGATATTGGATTAACTGAATTTGTTCAATGTATGCCAGATAAGTATAAGAACAAATGTGCTGTTAAAGCATATAGAGATTATTATATAGGTGATAAACAGCATTTATTGAAGTATAAAAGAAGAGAATTTCCAAAATGGTTATTATAAGGAGTGTTTAAAAAATGATTTAATGGGAATGAATTTAACCAATCAACAAATAAGCGATAGATTATATATTAGTACATCTACTGTAAAATCACATGTAAGCAATATATTAAGTAAATTAGGGCAAAATAATAGAGCACAAGCTATAATTTATTCGTTAAAAAGTGGATTGATAAAATTGTAAAATTGTAAAAATAAAATTAAAATTAAAATAAAAGGAGCAGATAATCAATTATGTCTAATAACAAAGAAATTTCTATTGCAACAGTTAAGAAAATTGCTAATGAGGAATTGAAGAATTACATAGGAAAGAAATTCACTGAAGAGAATATTAGAAGTATAATGCAAGACCAATTAAATAAATCTGGTGTAAGTATTGTTTTTGAAGAATTAGGATTAAAACAAGACAATTGGAGTAGAAAATGGGAAATTAAAAATTTTGGTAGATTTAAAAATATGCTTAGTGATTATAATAATCTTGTTAATGATGTTGGGAACAAAGTATTTTTTGAAATTATCAAAGATATTACACCTGAAAATGTTTTACAATCTTTAACAAAAACAGATAAAAATATATTGAGAAAAGCGTATAAAGAAACATTAATTAAATCTTTTGAAGCAAAAATTAGAGTATTAGCAGATAAACATGGTAAACAATATGCACAGGAATTATTTGAGCAATATTTAAGTGAAAGTAAGGAGGAAATAATTAAATGCAAAGATGTTGTATTTACAAATTAAAAGATGGAAAATCAACAGGTTATATGGAAGAATCGCTTAGTAAATATGTTATAGTTGAAGAATTTGCAAAAAATCCTTTAGATAATAATAAAATTATGCAATGTGTTTATAAGCATATTCATATTGAAGATATGGAATATACTAGTAATATATTAGGATATTGTGTTTTACCTTGTGATACTTTTGAAGAATATTTTGAATTGCATATGGAAACTACTGAAATTAATAAGAAACTTAGAGAATTAGGAATAGAGTGATAAATAATAAAAGGAGAATGATTAAATTATGAAATTATCTAATAAACAGGCATTAATAATGTTTGAGATAGTGAAAGGATCGTTAAATATAGCAGATAGGACAGATATGAATATATTTTCTTATAATTATCAACAAAGATTGGAATTAGTTAATCAGATAATAAATCAACAAAATGATGAATTAATAGAATTGCAAGATATAAATAAAAAGAAGGAGAATGATTAAATATGATCAATGTATGAATTGTAATTTAGTTAATATGTGTCAATATAGTAGAGATTATTATATGAATAAAGGTGGAAATTATAAAGAGATATTAAACGTAGATAGTAAAGGTAATTGTCCACATGCACCATTTACTAGAAGAGAAAGTAAAGATTATGAAAAAGTAGAATTTTAAATTAAAAGGAGAATGATTAATATGAGAATAACCATTGACAATAAATTATATTTTAAACCAATCAATTTATCATCTAAACTAACTAAATTTCATGAAAAATTATTTAATGTATCATCAAAAATTTGGCCTTGGGTTTTGACATTTGTAATGTTTTTCGGATTAGCAGTATTAGGATTAAGATGTTTTTAAATTTAATAATACATAATAGAAAGGAAATATAAATATGTTACCTAATAATATTGTAATAGGTAAACCATTAGTAGATTTAAAATTATTAGGAATAGAGAATGATGAAATTACTGTATTTGAAGAAAAAAAATTTTTGCCTAGAATATTAGTAAAACATGGATTCTTTAAATCAACATCTCAAATAAGAAAGAATAGACCAGATTTGTTTATTGAGTTAAATAAATTAGATTTTATTGAATTAAAAATTGGGCATAAAAGATTATGTATAGTTGTTGGAGAATAATAAAATAGAAAGAATGGAGAAGATGTAATATGAATTGTCCACTATGCAATACAGAATTAAAATTAGTAGGAAGTAAAGAAGATGGTTATGTACATGAATTTTATAAATGTGAAAATGAAGAATGTGGCGAGATATTTATTTTGTTGGATGATGGAAGATTGTTTTAGACAGAATTCTGGTTTTATATTAATTAGGAGGGATAAATAAAAATGGATATTAAAGATAAAAGTTTAGAATTTCAAAAAGGTTATATTTATCATAATGATGAATTAATTAAAATATGGAATAATGCAGTTAAATATGATCTATCTTTTAATACACTTATTATTATGCTGAATGATTTTATTAAAGAATCTATTGATACAGTAAATGAAACTGAAAATTTTACTTATAAATGGTAAGGAGGAGGAAAATTAATCGTGAAAATTTACTCATTAAAACATAAAAAACTTGGTAGATTTATTGCACAAACAGTACAAAGTGGTTTTGATATGTTTAATATTAAATTTAATGACACAAAAACTTCAGATTTTCATTATCCTAATCAAGTTATATTTTTTAATAAAAAATATAACAATTATGAATTATGGAATATGGTAGAAATGAATAGAATCCCTAAAGGTGCAGTTATTGAAGATCAAGATGGTAATCAATTAATTTTCACTGGTAAATCTTTTCAAATATATTATACTAATGCCGATTTAGATGAAAAATATGTTGGATTTTGTAAAGGTGATATTTGGAGAATCGTGGATATTAATGAAAGTGAATTATAATAATAAAGGAGTGAAATAATATGATAGTATTCCATGTATGTAGTTACAAGAAATTAGATAAGTATAAGAAAACTGGATACATTATGCCTCCAGTTAGAGCATGGGAAAATATGGAACAAGCAGTAAGAATGAGTAAGAGTACAGGAAGACAAGTTATATTGAGGTTGAGATTTCCTGATAATGCTGATAGGTTGGGTGGACATTATGGACAGGCGAGAGTTTTGAATTATAGGTATGATGTAGGGAGTATTTAATATATAAATGAGAGGAGAAATTAAATCATGAAGAAAATAGTAATAACTTATTATTGTGATGATTGTAAAAGTCAGGTAGAGGATAAGAAACGATTATATCAAGTAGTATATAGTTTGTATTCAAATAATTGTGGTTTTATTGGAAAAGTAGAAAAAGAAGTATGTAGTAAATGTTTTAATTATTATAGTAATTTATACAAAGAATTAGAAGACATTACAAAAGGATGAATTTATTTTAATATTATTCTTGAAAAAACGTAGTAAATTTTAATTTTATGGTTGACAGAATATAAAAATAAATGTATAATGTAAACAGTAAGCACGGGACTGAAACTTATGTAAAATACATAAGAAAAGTATAAGACAGATTATAATAATAAAATATAATATAAAAAGGGGATTATAAACATGACTATGAAAAATGATATGTCTTTTGGAGAATTTAAAGTTTTATTTCAGGAGAATTTTAAACAGTTGGTAAAAGATGCTAGTCATTTGTTTGAAGTAGAATTAGATAAAGATGTATTATGGTCAAAAATCTATCTCGATAGTTTTAAACCAGAAGATAATCCAATCTTTAGACAACGTAGAGAATATGATTGTTCATGTTGTAGAAGTTTTATAAGAAATATCGGCAATGTAGTAGTTATTAAAGACAATCAAATTAAAACCATTTGGGATTTTGAAACTGGTGACACAACATTTCAACCTGTGATTGATGCTTTAGATAAATATGTAAAATCTCATGTTGTTTCAGATGTTTGGATAAGTAAAATTAAAAAAATTGGTACAGATAAGAATTTTGAACAATTAGAAAATGGTAAAGTAATTGAATGGCAACATTTTTACTTGGATTTAGATAGAAAATTTGTTGATGTAAGCGGAAGAAGTGAAGGTGAAATTAGAGGTGGGTTTAGAAGTACCAGAGATGTATTTAAAGGATCATTAGATAAAATTACGGAAGATAGTTTGCTTACTGTTTTGGAGTTGATTTCTCAAAATTCATTATACAGAGGAAAGGAATGGGAATCAGTATTAATTAAATTCTTACAGTATAAAAAAGATTATGATAAATTAGAAACAGAATTGGAGAAAGAAAATTATACATGGGAACAATCTGTAAAAGTAGGAGATGTTGTTGGTAGAATCAAAAACCATTCAATGGGAACATTGCTTATTGATATTAGTGAAGGTATGAATTTAGATAAAGCAGTCAATAAATTTGAATTCATTGTTGGTGACGGTTATAAAAGACCAAATCCTGTATATACAGAAAAAATGAGAAAAGATGCTAAAGAAAAAATTATTGAACTAGGATATATGGATTCGTTAAGCAGAAGATTCGCTACGATTGATGATTTAACTATTAACAATATATTATTCTCTAATAAAGATTCTGCTAAGAAAATGGGAGTAGATGTGTTCGATGAAATGTTGAAAGAAGTTTCTATTAATCCCAAGAAATTTTCTAAAGTAGAGGAAGTTTCTATTGATAATTTTATTAATAATATACTTCCTACTGCAAAAGAAATTGAAGTATTATTAGAAGGAAAACATGTTAATAATATGGTGTCTCTTATTGCACCTGAGAATAAAGATAGCAAAACAATGTTCAAATGGGATAATAATTTTAGTTGGGCTTACAGTGGAAATATTACAGATTCATCTATGAAAGAAAGAGTAAAATCTGCTGGTGGTAAAATTGATGGTGTTTTGAGATTTAGTATACAATGGAATGATGATAAGTATGATGGGAATGATTTAGATGCTCATTGTATTGAACCTAATGGCAATTTGATTTATTATAGTAGTAAAATTAATAGAAATACTACAGGACAATTAGATATTGATATAATCAGTCCTAAAAAAGATATTCCTGCCGTTGAAAATATTACTTGGACAGATAAGAATAGGATGTTAGAAGGTACTTATCAATTTTTAGTTCATAATTATAGTCATAATGGTGGGAAAGGAGGATTTAGAGCAGAAGTAGAATATGAAGGACAAGTATTTAGTTTTGATTATGGTAAAGAATTAAGACAAGGTGAAAAAGTTCCAGTGGCAGAAGTTACTTTTAGTAAAGTTAATGGATTTAGTATTAAGGAGAAATTACCTTCTAATGTGTCAAGTAGAGAAGTATGGGGTTTAAAGACTAATCAGTTTGTGCCTGTGAGTGTTGTTTGTTATAGTCCCAATTATTGGAATTTGCAACAAGGTTGTGGGAATTTACACTATATGTTCATACTGAAGGATTGTTGTAATCCAGAATCACCGAATCCGTTCTTCAATGAATTTTTGAATCAAGAATTGAATGGACATCGTAAGATTATGGAAGCATTGAGTAGTAAAATGGCGGTTAAAGATAGCGATCAACAATTGTCAGGAATTGGTTTTAGTTCAACTAAAAGAAATGAATTAACCGTTAAAGTAAAAGGTAATATAGATAGAATGTTAAAAATTAAATTTTAAAATAAAAAGAAAAAATAAAAACATGGAAGGAGGTGAATAATTATAGGTATAATTAAAAATGAGATAGGTAATCAACATGGAAGATTAAAAGTTTTAAGTTATGAAGGATTAAATAATGATAAAAAAGCACAATGGTTATGTGAATGTAATTGTGGAACAAAAATTATAGTTTCTGGAAAAGATTTAAGAAATGGAAATACTGTTTCTTGTGGATGTCATAAAAGAGAAATTGCTACAAAGCATGGATTATATAAACATCCACTATATAGAGTTTGGACTGATATGAAAGATAGGTGTTATAATAAAAATAATAAACATTATAAAGATTATGGTGGTAGAGGTATTACTATTTGTGATGAATGGAAAGATGTAAAAATATTTTATAAAGATATGATAACTACATATGAAAATCATAAATCACAATACAAAACAACTCAATTGGATAGAATTGATAATAATAAAGGATATTGTTTTGAAAATTGTAAATGGTCAACTGCAATCGAAAACGCAAATAATACAAGATTATTAAAAGAATTTATTGCAATTAGTCCAGATGGGGAAATTTATGAATCTTTGAGTCAAAGTATTTTTGCTAGAGAGAATAATTTAAAAGTAGTTAGTATTAATAATTGTTTAAATAAAAGACAATTATCTCATAAAGGATGGAAATTTAATTATAAAGGAGAATAATATTATGAAAATTGAGAAAATGTTTGAAATTGCGGTAAGGAATAAATTTAGATTTCAATTTAATGGTATGATTAATTCTGAGGATTTATTCGACCTTTCAGTTAAAGACTTAGATTCTATCTTTAAAACTTTAAATTCTCAGTTGAAACAAACAAGAGAAGAATCTTTACTTGATGTAAAAACACAACAAGATCAAGAGTTAGATATGAAGATTGAAATTGTTAAGCATATTGTTAAGATTAAACTAGAAGAAGAAGCAAAGAGAATTAAAGCAAAAGAAAATAAAGAGAAGAAGCAGAAATTGATGGAAATTTTAGCGAATAAGGAAGATCAAGATTTGCTAAATAAATCAAAAGAAGATATTCAAAAAATGCTTGATGAATTGGAATAGTTAGTAGTTTAGGGAGTATAGATGAATTAATGTTTATACTCCTTATAATCAGATTAAAGTATGATGATTATAAAAGAATTAGACGAACAACAATGTATTAATAGATTAGGTTATGAAAATATTACATTAGATGAATTAATTAAAGATAATATTTTATATATGTATGATTTAATTGATAAATGTGATGAGTGTGGTCTTTGTTGGATGAATAAAGAAGAAATTGAATGGTATATGAAGAAAATAGGAGTATTTTAAGATATGATTAAAGTTTAGATTTGTGACGATATTGAAGTATAAGGAGAGAATTATTATGGAAGATTCTTTAGTGCAATATTATATAGTTAATCAAGAATTAAACATGAGTAAAGGGAAAATTTCTGCCCAGGTAGCACATGTAGCGACAATTATAACATTTGAAAATTTATATAATTGTAAAAATGCTAATGAACATATTAAATTTATGGAATGGTATAAGAATGATCAGAAGAAGATTGTATTAAGAGGTAAACAAAAGGATTTAGAAAAGTTGGTTGAGCAAGGATTTTATTTTATAAGAGATAATGGACTAACAGAAATTGCTCATGGAAGTTTGACGTGTGTGAGTTTAGGTGTTATGTGGAAAAGTGAAGCACAGAAGTATATTAAGAGATTACAATTATTGTAAAGGAGATTAAATATATGATTAAATTTTATGATAAAAGTTTTGCTATAAATAAAAGTGATAAAATAGAAATACATAATATATGTGGAAAATATAGGGTATGGGTTAATGAACAAGAAATACCAGAATATAGAGTAAAAGATTATATTAAAACGCTCATAAAATATTGTATAGATATGGATGAATGGAAAAATAGTTGGCATATGAATTATGGTTCGTATTTATATGATGAAAAAATGTTAGCAGAGTTAATTAAAATAATTGATAATAAAATAGGATGCAGAAAACAAGAAATAGAATTACTTGAAAAGTGTAAAATTGTAATGTTAGATACTGTAATTAAAGATGATTAATAAAAAGTAAAATAGGAGTGATAAATATATGAGTTATCAACAAGCATGGGAAGAACTTAAAGAATGGTTATCAAGAAGTCAGATAATTGTTAAAGAATTTATAGATGATGATGAAATAAGTAACGATAGATATTTTTCTTTTAGATTAGGTGAAAAATTAAGAACAACGAGAATGATTTATAATAAGATGGATCGATTAGAAAAGGTATTTATTGATGATGGAAGATGTAAACTTGTAACAAGTCCTGAATTAGAGTATTTTAGTAATTATTTTAATGAAATATGTGATAAATACAATGGACAATGGATTGCAATTAAAGGAGATAAAATTGTTGGTTATGGTGATACGTTGAGTGAGGCACATGAAATGGCAAATAATAATGGATATGAAAAGTTTATAATTACAAGAGCAAATAGAGATGGATGGGATTGTGATTATATGAGTTTATTAGGGTAAAGAGAGGATGTTAATTATGAAATATATTAAATTAAAATGTGAACAATATGATTGCGAAGCAGAAATTTTAATAGCAATTAATGATTGGTATAATAAAGAATTTGAAGGTAGAATTCAAGATTTTTATATCTGTCCTATTTGTAATTCTTTGATTCATCCAAATAAAGAAGATTGTATTATTGAAATATAATCGTTATGAAAGGCAGACTTTATCTTAATTATTGAAAGGTGGAAATAAAATGTCAAGAAGTAAATTTGTTTGGTTAATTATTTATGAAACAGGAAAAACAGAATTTATAAAAGCACAAACAATATGGCAAATACTTGAATGTGGAGAATTATGTGAAGATACTGATTCAATTATTAATATAACTAGAATGGAAATAGCTGATTCTTATAATTATCAGGATGTAATAAATATACCATTTAGAGATTAAAATTATGTCAAAAAGTTCATTTGGTTTTAATTTTATAAAGAGAAAAGGAAAAAATAAATGAGAATAAAATTAATGAATTAACCATACAAATTAATAGGAGTGTGATTGATAGGTGGAAATCCCAAATGTAGTTGAATATGTGCTTAATCATTTAGAATACAATGGATTCCAAGCATATTTAATTGGCGGATCGACAAGAGATATATTTAATTATAAAATTCCTAGTGATTATGATATTTGTACTGATGCAACGCCTGAACAAGTAAAATCATTGTTTCTTAAATCATACGATACAGGACTTAAACATGGCACAGTTACAATAGTATTAAAAGATGAACATTATGAAGTAACAACTATGAGAAAAGAAGGAGCATATAAAGATAATAGAAGTCCTGAAGAAGTATTTTTTACAAATAGTTTAAAAGAAGATGTTGCACGTAGAGATTTTACAATAAATTCAATAGCAATTGATGTAAATAGAAATGTTTATGATTATTTTGGTGGGTTAAAAGATATTGAAAATAAAATTATACGTGCTGTAGGTAAAGCAGAGGATAGATATAATGAGGATAGTTTAAGGATGCTTCGTGCGATCAGATTTTTATGTCAACATGACTTTACTATTGAAGAAAACACATTTCAAGCAATAATTAAAAATTCTTATTTAATTCAAATGATTTCTAAGGATAGAATCAGAGATGAAATATGTAAAATATTAATGAGTAATAATCCAAGCAAAGGTATTAGATTATTACAAGAAACTGGATTATTACAATATATTATACTTGAATTATGCGAATGTGTAGGGTTTGAACAATATAATATTCATCATGATAAAGATGTATTTAAGCATACTTTGAGTGTGTTAGATAATACGCCTAAAATATTAGAAGTTAGATTAGGAGCATTATTACACGATGTAGCGAAGTCTAAAACTTTTAGTATTGATGATAATGGTATTGGTCATTTCATAGGACATCATATTGAAGGTGAGAAAGTTACGGAAGATATATTAACAAGATTAAAATTCGATAATAAAACTATCAATACTGTAAAAATACTCGTCAGATACCATATGGATAGATATGATAAAATAAGAACAACAAATATTAAAAAATTTATTAATCGTGTTGGTGTGGATAATTTAAATAATTTATTTGAATTACAGATTGCAGATATATTAGGTAGTGCTAAAGAATATCAAGATTTTAGCAATGTTATAAATTTAAAAGAACAATGTTGTAAGATTATTAATGAGAAACAACCATTGACTGTTAAGGATTTAGCAATAAATGGCAAAGATTTAATGGAAATAGGTTTTAAGCAAGGTAAAGAAATTGGAATTGCATTAAATTGGTTATTAGAGATGGTATTAATTAATCCTGATTTAAATAATTATGAAGATTTGTCAGAACATATAATAAGGAGAGGAATAAGATGATGGATAAATCAATTTTCAAATGTCCTAAATGTGGTAAGGAATTTATTAGAGATTTGCATTATAATACAATAATTAATATGCAAAACTTTATAAATATTGTTTCTAGTGGAGAAGAAATTGAAGATATGTGTATGTGTTGTAATTAATGTGTTGTAAAGAAAGATAAGGATGTGTAAATTATTATGAATATGAATAAAGATTTATTAAAAGCTATAGAAGATAGTATGAATCATAAAGGATTAAGTATTGAATTAAAATTTGATTTTAATAAAAATTTCTTTATTGTTAGTGAAGAACTTGAAGATGACAATATAAGAACTTATATTAATGCAAGTAAAATGGACAGTTATATGTTTTTATATACATTTGCAAAAATGTTAAAAAATAATGAAATTAATATAATATTTAAAGAAAACGCAAGTGAACATGATATAAGATATTTAGAAAAATTAAGTAAAAGTATATAATCAAATAGGACTTTTGTGATGATTTAGAAAGGAGATTAAATATACTATGAGAA
>Ga0209319_1000885_pt1 | contig 30223 bp, 33 predicted proteins | sample RifGroE2_FD_184000 | JGI IMG/M metagenome (GOLD analysis project Ga0209319, IMG submission 184000) | Groundwater microbial communities from Rifle, Colorado - Groundwater E2 (SPAdes) (version 2) | ecosystem: Environmental > Aquatic > Deep subsurface > Groundwater | place: Rifle, Colorado, United...
CATAGTCGGATTCACTCCTAAAGGTCGTAACTTCTACTTCCATTGTTTCTCCCTGGCTGTCTTGGACTAATGCCATGACGGTGCCAAATTTAGCACCAACAGATACTGACTTTGGAAATATATTTAACATTTCATCTGGGAGTGCATCTGTTGCTAAATCATAGTCATGTGGATCTAAACCCATGACAACATCTCTTACAGCACCTCCAACAAGGTAACATTCAAAGCCCTCTTTACTGAGCATCCTACTTACTTTTTGTACGTATTCTGGAATTTGTATTTTTGCCTTCATAGTTCCTCCTTAATATATACACAGAATACCAAAGAAGCATATCCACAACAAGTAAGCCCAAGAAAAGCCAATCTACTTCCCCTGTCTTAGGCAATATCTTTCCTGTAGCAGATATTCCAAGCACATCCCCGTTTTCTTCTTTCTCAATATTGCTATCAATGTTCTTTCTTTCTGTTTGTTCAATTTCATTTAATACCATAGTGTCCGAAACCATAGTGTATGGTATTCGTTTAATGCAAAAGCTCTCAACTTGGGGTTGTACAGAGGCACCTGGAACAACATTTTCTCCCCTATATGCAAGGGCCGGTATAGAATCTGTTTGAGTATATGTGTAGTAAGGAGAACCATACACTGAACAAACTTGTTTAATATTTGGATTATATATACTAAATGTCCCAAGCTCTTCAGTAATATTCAAGGTCGAAAATCTAATTACATGTTCTTCTTGTGCGGGGAGATTAAATATCTCTTCGTGAGGACCATATGTAAATTTCAGATTATTCAGATATTCATCGCTATTATTCTGTATGTATATTTCAAAATCGACCCCACTTTCGCTATTTAATGCCACCTTGACCTCATCAATATTTAATGGATTTTTAACTTTCACACTATCCAAGACATATACTCCACCTACTCCATTCTCGATATTCCCCATACCGGGGTATTCCTTGTATATTCCAGATTTAATTAGGTTCTGGTGTGAATATTTGTAAGAGAGATTCTCTTCTGTATATCCATTGATATCAAGAAGATCCGCCAAGTTCCCATTCTCTACAATATTCCGACTCAGAACCCAATTAACCTTAGAAATATTTACACTATGCCCTGTGCTATTTTTGTACAGGTAGACAATGTCTACCTGTGTGCCGGGCGGTGCATCTACATGATCCGCTACCATTGGAATACGCCTAGTATTGTCAAAATCTGTAAAAGATTCCAATGGAGAATTTAATACCGATTGCGTACTTTCAGCTATGAAATTACTTTGCTCATACAAAATGTTTGAGATATGGGGATAGTCACTTACAGTGAATGCAATTGTTTGGAAATATTGATTACTAGACGTATCCCCTGTGCCATCGAAGTTATCTGCATATACTGGTTTAGCGAAGATAACGAAGAAGTAAAGGATCATTTTAAGTATTTTGAGGAACATATGTTTAAAACTAATAATTTAGTATTTAAACATTACAGTACTAAAATGACATTTCCCTGAATTTATTTTTTATTCTTATCCATCTTCACCTTCTCAGTGACATAGAAGTTTCGCTTAAACTTTGCCAAACCTAACATCATCTCGGTTTGAGCTTGTACATATGGTATAAATCCAAATGTAAGCATATTAACGGTAACCAAGAATGTTTCAGCGAAGTCTAAAAGATGTCTCCACCATTTCCAATTCTTCGGGACAGGAGAAAGCTGTCTTCTGAATATGACGATTGGAATATTGGTTAAGGTTATAATGGCGAATATGTAGCTTAGGGCTCTTTGAAGATTGTATGCTAATACCGTAAATTGATAACTTGGACTTAACCATCCCATTATGATTAACCCAAATGAAAGTATGAAGACAACCGTCATATACCACACCTGATATTCGAATATGTTTTTCAACATAAAGGCTCTTCGATATATTGGGAATTTCTCACTTTTTGAAAAAAGAGATGCCATAGTTATGGCGACATTTACTGAGCCCCATCCCCATCTGTGCTGTTGTTTGTAATATGACACATGGGTTTTGACAAAGGATTCATTCTCTACTGCGTCGTTGTAGGTTGGAATATATACTTCCTGGCTTTTAAATGTACCTTTACTTCTAACCATCGCGTTCCAGTAAAAAGCAGTATCATCATTGGCAATTTCTGGATCCCAAAACTCAATTTCCTTAAGTGTTTTCAAATTTACAATATATGACGAGAATGTATCTTTGACATATATTCTCTCTCCTAAAAATGGTATTCGCTTGAACTTATCCACTACCCAGCCTTGCAAAAGCACCAAGGTCAGCATATTTGATTGGGCTCTGATTAAAGGTGGTACTCTCCAAATATTATTGTTAAATGTATGTACAGCAGATGCATAGTAGGTATTATCTCTATCCTCCACCGTAAGATATTTGTACAATACCGCTGAGAGATATTTAGGATGTGGTCTTAGGTCTGAATCACAGGTTATTACCATGTAGTTGGCAATATCTTTCCCTTCCTTTTCAAGATCTTCTACATAATGCCTAGCAGCCCAATTAATGTTTGCTCCTTTAACTCCAGCTACTTCTCCTTCTATACCTGCAGGGTGAATGTAATATCTCATACTACCAAACTTCTTTCCATACTTCTGCTTTAGATGTTCAAAATTGGCTATTTGGAGATCCTTCTTCTTTTCTTCCATTGCAACCACTACATCTATCCTGTCTGCTCCAATATCACTCTTGGACCATGCCTCAAATGTTGGCTCCAAGGTGTCTAAGCTCTCACTGACGACAGGACAAAGATACATAAATCTTACTCGTTTTGATTCCTCTCCTATCTCCATGTCTATTTTACTTACCCAATCGGTATTCATCTCCACATTTTTTCGTTTCAATCCAATTATTATACCCACCATATATTTTATTGTTCTCAGAGACCAATATGCAACCAAGAAAGCTATATATATTGCAAATGCCTGATCCCATCTTAGGAGAGCAAATATGAAAGGTGAAAGAAGGAACAACCACATCACAAGCCCAGGGACAAATTCATACAACCTTCTTAGGAATGGTGATATACCCTTTGGGAATCCACCATCTTTATCCTTTGGTTTGTATGGGTTTTCATACTTTATTATTCCTCCCAAAGTGCCATAGAGGCGACTACTTACATCATTCAATTTGTATCCTAAATTACGCGTAAAAGGTATCCTAACCATATTCACAGATATTATCCCCAATATCGCAGCAAGAACTTCTTTTATACCTCCTATTAGATTCCCTTTTCTAGCCTCTCGATCATTAACCATAAGGCCAACTTTTGGTGCAAGCACCTTATACTTAAACCCTCTTGATACAATCCGTTGTATCAACAAGAAATCTTCCATATACTTCAGCTCTATTGCAAATCCGCCAACTGATTCAAATGCATTGCGGCTTACCATTATGAATCCAGCATAATCCCACTTCAAACCCTTAAGGGGAGAAAATGCACTGATGTCTTTTGCCACATTTATGAATTTAGTTGCCAGTCCTTTTTGAAAGGATTTTTCACCAATATATTGAAAATGCGAGGTAGCGCAATCTAATTCTTGCTCCACAAACATTTTAACAAGATCTTTGAGACTGTCTTTTTCAAGAAACTGAACATCCGCATCCATGAAGATTACAATGTCCTGGCTGCATGCATTGAAGCCATTATTTCTTCCAATAGCAGGCATTCCACCAGCAACAACCTTCGCCCCATACTCTTTTGCAACCTTTACAGTATCATCTCTTGAATCTGCATCTGAGAGAATAATCTCAAATGGTTGATATGTTTGCGCCTTGATACTCTTAAGCAGAATTTCAATGTTTTTCTCTTCGTTTTTAGCAGGTATAACTATGGATACGGGAAGTATATGTTCATTCATTCTATTTTATTTTCTTAAATATATTTAAAATCCACTTCTCGATCTTTTTCTGGTATGTCTTGTAGATTATGAATATTATAACAGCTATTAGAACTACAATTCCTAATACCTTGAAAATGTCATATACCTTTGCAAATTCACCTACTCCCTTACCTACCATATATCCTAGAAATGATAGTAATGCAGCTCTAGTTCCAGCAACGATTAGTGCGTATTTTATAAATTGGAGAATACTTAGTGCTTTAACCTTGCCCATGTAAAGAATTCCCGGAATTGCTAATGGGCCTGCAAATTTAATAGTCATTAGGGTTATTCCAGGATGTGCTTTATATGCTCCATCTAATGTTTTGATGAATTCACTCTTATTCTTGTCTGTAAATTTCTTAATGATTTGAGCATCAGAGACCTTTCTTCCTAAAAGGAAGTAAAACATATCAACACACATTTCGATAGCTATTGCAGCTCCCCCTATTATCCATATATTTAGTAATCCACTTCCTGCTAGTGTTGAAGCTATGAAGTTCGTAGATGAGCCATCTACAAAGAACATTAAAAAAATGACTGGGTATTTGGCAGTTGAAATTATTTGTGTTATGAGTGCAACAAGATCCATAGTTATATATATATTTGGAATGCATTCATGATACTAATATATAGGGATCTTTACAAATGATACTTGTTTACAATCTTTAGTGGAGATGGGGATAATTTTTGTATTTTCTCAAAATCTTTCTTGTCTCTGGTAAAGATATAATCACAGTTATTTACTGCTGAGAAGTATTGTAATGTATCTTCAAAATCTTTAAATGCAATATTCATAGCTGAATTTACGATTTCCCCTGTTAGAGGAATAATGTTAACCCTATCGAATAAACTTTTTATATCTAAAAACATCTGAGTGTTGAATTTCACTCTTAAAACATAAAAAATAATATGTGCAGAAAGTCCTGAGACATAGATATTACTCGTATCTATTTCTTTTAGCAGCTTCTTTATATCGGAATCTTTTGTCTGCCTATCAAGGAAGTAATCAATTAAAACATTCACATCTAGGAAATATTTCTTCATTTTTTTAGATATTTCTTTTCAAGGAGCTTTCTGTAACCCTCCATGTAGTCTTTTTCATCCTTAATCTCATCTTTAAGTTTCGCACATCCCTGCAATCTATCAACCAGTTCCTCCCATTCTACTTTGGGCATCTCACCCATTTTCTCTCTTTCAATTTTATATCCATTCTTAGGTAGTAAATACGCCAAAGAAATACCTCGCTGAGTAACCTCATAGGCCTGTCCAGAGGCTAAAGAATCTTTTACTTGTGTTAAATTTTGTCTCAAATCTCTAAGAGATATTTTGGTATAGTCTTTCATAATGTTAAACAATAGTTTAACATTTTAAAAATGAGAAATCAAAAATTTGAAGATTAGATTTGTGAAGCGGAACCAGTGGCTTAGAAAATATAAGCCACTGGCCCACCTTGTAAATCATTAATTAATAGTCCAAATCTCCATCATCCACGTCATCTGGCCTAATATCGGGATTCCGCCAAAGAAGTAACATGGTGATTATACCTATGACCATTGTAATTGATGATACCCAGGTTAACCACTTAATCTTCTCGATTATAGAGATGCAATCCAGAAGGCCTAGGACTAAAGTAGCGGAAACCGAGGAAACCCGATAACCATTTGGCTTACCATTGACACACATTCTATATGTGAGATATGCGAGCCCGAGAAAGACAGCTCCCAAAGCGATTCCAATTACAATAGTTTGTTCATGTAATATTTCTAACATAACAGCCTCCCTTTTTAATGATCGTACAAGATTATAATTCCCAGTGGAATTACTACGCTATTATACCGCGATTACTATGAGTTTTCTAGGTTTAAGTATATATACATAAAACAAAACCGAGCGTTTCCGCTCGGCTATGATACTAACTTAGAAATAGGAATTATTCTGTAATATCTTCCTTTATCTCTTTAGCTTTCTTTACTACTTTCTTTGCTGTTTTCTTAACTTCTTTAACTACTTCAGCAACTTCTTTTTCAATAGCTTTCTTAGTAGCTTTTACCTCTTTAATAGGCTCAAGAATACTAATAATCTTGTCTAATTTCTTGTTTAAAGCCTCAATATCAGCTTTACAATCACAATTACATCCACCTCTGCTGCTACCACCATTGCTCTTGTTTCCTTCTTTACCTTCGAAACATTTACTACAATAGATTGGTTTGTTGCTAGATGGTTTGAATGGAACTTCACATGTTTGTCCACATTCATCACATACTGCTTCAAACATCTGTTTCTCTTCTCTGTCTCTGAATCCACCTCTATCAAAACTTGGTTTTCTATCTCTACTCTCAAATCTTCCACCTCTTTCATCTCTTCCACCTTCGTCTCTCTTTGATTCAAAACAATCACTACAGTAGATAGGTTTGTCTCCTGATGGTCTGAATGGGACTCTACAGTCCTTACCACATTGATCACATACTGCATCAAACATTTCTGGTCTATCACTTCTTCCTCCACCACCAAAGCTTCTTCCACCACCACCAAAACTTCTACCACCTCCACCGAAGCTTCTTCCACCACCTCTGCTACTTCCACCTGATCTATTAAAGTCTCTCATTGTATATATTTATATTTATTTTAATACGGACAGTAGTGAGTATATTCTAAAATGATTAGAATAACAAGGATGGGATATATATGGGGTATGGTTGTTAAAAGAAAAACGGCACCCGCGTTTGTTTACGGATGCCGTAGTTCTTTAAAAAAGTTGTGATTATTTCATGTTGCAATTTCTTCGCAGGGGCCAAAGGTTTCGTCTATCCATTCTATCTTACTTGTAGGATCTTGACATCCCCATTCAATGAAAAGAAGCTTTTTCGAAGGGATTTTCACCATCAAGTTTGGCCGCGGCAATGGTAACTGAGTTCGAATAGCTGAATTTAATTGCATGTCAAGGTCAAGCCCGGGAATAACCTTGGAGAAGCGAGGAAATCGAGTAATAATGTTTTTTTCTGCTTCAGAAATTATCCCAATGAAGTTATTCACCATGTCTTGCTGAACCTCTGTTTCTGGCATCAATATAGTCAACAACGCAGATCCATCAAATCCCAAAATAAAGTCGAAGGTCAACCCTCCCATCACTCCCATTCCTGAACGATTAGGATATCTCTTGCTATCTGATGGATACAGCACGAATTCAATACCCTTAGTTTTGAGCCTCTCTTCTATTTCTTTCCAATGAATCTGTGCCTGATCAATCGCTTTTAGTTCCATTTTTCTCTCCTTATCCAATCTGATTATGAATTCAACTTTTTAAGTTCTCTGAGCTCCATCTCTTACACTACACTTATTAATTGAAAACCAATCTTCTTCCGTTTCTCAACAACTAATTCTAACAAGTCGTTAGTACTTGCGAAGATTGTTTCGTGCTTGAGAACATTCTTGCTGTTAACTCCTAAAGAAATAGCAGGAGTTTTTAAAATGGTCACTAGAGCATCTTCTAAATCCTTGAGCCTTTCCTTAGAACTAAGAATGCAAAAATCTTCTCCTTTTGATAACTCGATATAGAAACGTACCCCTCGAAGTTCTCCATACCAATCATTTTGTGAGATTTTTCTTGTGCTTCTGAGATACCCCCTGTTCCCCAATTTATGAATTGGAACTTTCCTGTACTTTATCTTCTCTGATAGTTGCTCCCATGTCATATTCATTTTATTTCCTTCATAGCAAAGTTTTTTTATCCCTTAAGTGGATAAAATTTAAAGTGTAAAACGTACTTACACTAAAAATAATATCCACTTTTTCATCACAACTTGTTAAAGAACAAACAAGATTGAAAATATGTATATACATATATTTATATAATCCTGTATAGATAGGGATTATATCTAAAACGCATTAAGAAATCCATATTATAGGGTTGCATAATATGTATATAAAAGAAAAACGGCATCCGTGTTTGTTTACGGATGCCGTCATTCTTTAATACATGCCTTGAGTAAATTGCAGATGAGCTTTCCCCATTTTTTCTAACATTGAGAATCTAATCATATGTACATCTGTCGGAATCCATTCCCAGTACCAGAATCCATTATCAATATAATGGCAGAATGGCCGATATCCAATTCGATCCGAAAGGACATTGCATAAAGCACAACTTCCTTTGGGAAGATTTCCATCCTTCAAAAGCTCAACGGAAATAATCAAATGATTTGGAAAAGAAAGAATATTAAACTTCTTTCCTTTGCTAATGCTTCCACTGCAAGCAAAAGCTAATTTCGCTTCAACTGCAATGTGGTGCACATGGCGCCGAACTTCTTCAAGAACTCCCTCTAAATTCAATTCTTCTAATTGCATGTTATCCTCCTCTAGTGGACAAAGCTTTAAATACAAATTATTTGTATTACAAGTAATATCCGCTGAGGAGATTTATTAAAGAACATAACAAAATTGAAAGTATGTTAGCACATACATTTGTATAACCTTGTTACAATAAAGATTATATATAAAACACATCAACAAATCTATATTATAGGTTCTACTTAACCGGTAATATCTGATATTCAAAAGTATATCCTCCACTCTTTGCTACACCTTCTACCTTACTTCTAATATCTTTGTAATCAAATGTATATTCATATTTCTTACCCAATAGATCAGATTGTTCTTGTATATTACCTTCTCTACCACCATTCATAGTATTGTATGTTTCAGTTTTAAAACCAAATCCAGTAGACATACCATCATCATTTCCTCCTGATGTGAATCCACTTCCTGCTTCCATTAACATTTCAGAGAATTTTACTATCTTCGTATCTTCATCTATTCTCATTTTAAAGGAATATGTTAATTTCTTTGTAGAAAGAAATGCTTTTCTCTCTGCTATGACTGATTTAAATTCATAGAGGCCTTTCTTTTCTTTCCATTCTCCACTGTAACTATCTAAGGACTTTTGTATATCGTCGAACATATTAAATATATAAATAATTTAAATAACTGAATGATTTTCTGGATTAAATTCTTCTGCAAATTCTTTTACACCAGGGAAAAGCTTAAGTTTTAGGGCTTCCTCAGAAGTAAAGAATCGTACTTCTACGCATTCATTCGAAGGTTTGAAATCAAGGTTTTCTACACGAACTTCATACACTACATTGCTCTTCCATGTACCTCGAAGATTTAGTGCTGTTACAAAATATGATGGTCTTTTATCCATATATGTTATTTCTAATCCCATTTCTTCTCGTAGCTCCCTTCTTAATCCGTCTTCGGGTTTTTCTCCGAAATCTAATCCTCCTCCTGGTAGTTCCCAATACCCGTCTTCTTGCAAAGCTAATAGGAATCTTTTTTGATTATCTAGTATTAATGCTTTTATACTTGTTCTGTAGAAGTTTTTAGGAACGTTTTCCATATATTTATTTTAAGTTTTAGATATATATTTATTTATCTTCTCCAATACACCCTCTAAATTCTCCCATGATAATATTTTTAATCCTTCCTCTATATCCATCCATAATATTTCCATACCTGAATCTGATTCTGCATTGGTTAATGTTCTTTCTATCTTCTTTTCACTCTTAAGTATGGCTAGGAAATAGTGATCTGTTTTATGTACATCCTTATTCCAAGATACTAAATAATCATTTATCCCTACTGGTTCTATTATCTGTATATCACAATATCCTGTTTCTTCTGATGTTTCTCTCTTAGCGGCTTCTTCTAATGTTTCTTTTCCTTCTACATGTCCCTTAGGTAATACATATTTCTCTTCGCCTAGTAGTTTGGTTCTATGTATTACTAACAGTTCATATCTATCATTATTCTTCCTTAAAAGATAACAACCTGCAGATGTATGTTCTTGCATATGATTAATTATATTCCCTTTGCAATATATTTGCGATACACTATAAGTAATAAAATAATATATTAAGGCTATGCCTGACGAAACAGAGTATACGTACGAGAAGCAAGATGAATATGACACCCTACTTAGCACTCTTTCAGAACCTGAAAAAGATGCTTGCGATAATATGGCCATAGTAGACAGCACAAGATTTGGAATAATGTCAGATACCCTACACAAAGCCTTTAATATTAAAGATGTAACTCTTAATTCCCTTGTAGAAAAAGATGTTTTAGAATCAAAACCTCTATGGGAATTTCATAAAGAATTTTTAGATACATATGGAGAAACAATTGAAGCTATACGTAAAAGAACCAATGAGGGGTACTCAAACAAGTCAATGTATAGGCGTTCACACTCAGAGCAAAGCTTGTGGGATATATACTTCATAAGTAAAAATATTGTAGAGAGACAAAGCACAACTCCATCATATCGTTTTAAGGACCCTGATTTAAGAGAATACCTGAAAAGACTTAATCATCAAGAAGAGGAAAATAATCGTATTGATGTTTCTGACTCTTCAAAATAATAATTCAGTATTTTCCGCTAGCGTTTTTCTTTAATCACAATTACAAGTACATTCGCTAAGACTATTAACACTCCCCCTACCAATGTCATTACTGTAGGTATTTCAGAATATATAATTAAACCAGCTAATACAGCTACCAATATCTCAGATATTGAAACAATGGTTGCAGTCTGTGCTTCTAAATATTTAAAACCATTAAACATAGATACATTAGCAACAACCGCAGCCAAGCTATATATCACCACCCATATCCATGCAGGAGATACAGCTAGAACAGGTACCGGTTCTTTAAACATAACTGCCCCTATTACTGCTATCACAATAGCCGCAATACATGAAAGAAAATACATGTATATTGGGTGATAGTCGGTAGAGAGTTTCTTTGATGAAAGACTAAATACTCCGATACTTAAACCTCCTAAGAATGATAAAGCCATGTATGGTATTGAATCAATACTAATCGTGATATTCGATATGTAAATTAATATGATACCTACTACAGCTAGTACAAAGGAAAGTATTTTTACAAGGGTTAGTTTTTCTTTAAAGAATATAGCTCCCCCTATCATTCCTGTTACTAACATACCACTGTAATACAAGAACAATACTGTTCCTAATTGTAGATGTTGAAATGGTGTAAAGAGAAGGATACTGATACATCCAGAAGCGAAGAGGAATAGTGAAAATGGAAGGATATCTTTCTTGTTAATTGGTTTGAATTTTATTTTTAATATCAATATTAATATTAAAGAGGTAATACCACTTACAATACATTGGGTATATTGTTGTGAGAATGATCCAAAAGTTCCTTCTAGTTGTCTAACGATGAAACCACTGACTCCATATATACAGGCAGATAGCAGGATGAGGAAGAAACCTAGATATTTGGTATTTTTCATTTGTTCACGTCTTGAATAACAATATGATCTTCCTTAGTCCAGCCAGGTATTGAATGTATTTGTACCCAACATTCTTCTCCCTTAGCCCAATGTACATTATTTGGTTCTATTGTATATTTATCACCTTCCTTTAGATTTGTTATTTCATCTTTATAATGTAACTCCATATTTCCTTTTAGAATGGTGTAATACTGAGTCATTTTAATATGCACATGTGGTTTACTATCTATTATTACCTCTACTGCCTTATCATATTCTGGATGTTCAGTTACTGGTTCAATCTCACATACAAAATGTAAACCTCTTCCATCTAAATCATATGTTGGTTTATTAGGATATTTTTCAGATAACTGATGAATGATTCTTTCGGACCTTTGCTGTAAGGTTTCTTCCATAATTATTAGTTTACTACATTTTGTGGAGTACCCTTTTCAAACATCTCAATATTTGAAATAAATGTCTCCCACTTAGTCATATTAGCTTCAAAAGTCTTAAATGCAACAGGAGGATATACAATACAGTTAGGGGTATCCAAAAACCTTTTAGCTAAGGCAGAATCTATATCATCTGAATGATCAAAAATGAATGTAATATCTCCATTCTTAGCTCTTTCCATAACAGCTTCTTGATCCACTATCTGAGGAGGAACAAGGCTTACAAAAATACAACCTTTCTTTAACAAAGCTATCTTTTCTTTTGATATCATACCCTGAGTTTCACTATTCAAGGCTAACCTCAACGTTACAACGTCACTTTGAGAAAGCACTTCAACCAATTCTTTCTTTACAGCACCTTTTGCATCCAATTCTGGTTTATTACTTCTAGAAGAATATATAACCTTCATACCAAGACCTAACCCTATCTCAATAATTCTAGAACCTATTCTTCCTGCCCCTACTACGCCAAGTGTTTTGCCACATAGATCGGTTCCCATGAATTTGTCATATGAATAGTCTTCATTCTTTACTTGTTCCCTTGCTTTTTCTAATTCTCTAACTTGAGCAAAAAGTACGGCAAAAAAGAATTCTGCTACGGATTCCGTACTATATCCCCCAATATTGCTTACTGTGATATTCTTCTCACGTGCATGTGATATATCGATAGAGCTGAATCCTGTACTTGGAATTGTTATGAACTTTAGATTTGGCGCAGCATCTATAATCTCTCTATCTACTACTGCTCCCATTTTTGCAAGAATTACGTCAGTATCTTTAAGTGAATCAAAAAACTTGGGATTATCTTTGGAACTTAGTTCGTAGGTATTAAATAGTTTTGTTAATCTATCAAAATACTTTTGTTCAATATCACCTTCTTTAAAATCAAGAAATAGTGCTTTGTTTAACATATTTACATTTTAGTTATTTAAAAGGAAAATATCAATAGTAATAGATACGAGGTCATTAACGATGTATACTTTGTCTAGTATTAATTTTATATATTAATATATGAAGAATGCAATCATACTCCATGCCATGGGTAATACTCCTAATGATTTCTGGTATCCATGGTTAAAATCTAACCTAGAACAAAGAGGATATGATGTCTGGGCACCTCAATTACCAGATACAAATAATCCACAAATATCTAATTGGGTTCCATATATTATTAACAATGGGAAATTCAATGAAGATACCATCCTCATCGGTCATTCCGCTGGTGCTGCTGTTATACTTTCTGTTTTGGAAGAATTAAAGGTTAAAATATCACAAGCAATAATAGTATCAGGATTCTCTACCTATCCTGGTGGAGATGGGATTTTAAAACCTATATATGATTGGGAAAAGATTAGGAACAGTGCAGAAGAAATAGTCATTATAAATTCAGATGATGATCCATATGGACATAATGATACTAGAGGTAGGATTATGTTTGATATGTTAGATATGCCTAATAGCGCTCAAATCATTCTAAAGAAACAAGGACATATGGGAACAGAGGAATTTAATCAAGAATACAAGAAATTCCCGCTTCTACTGAGATTAGTTAAATAACTGTATAATATCCATATCTAAATTATTCTTTCCAATTATGAACGTAAAACTCTTTAAACCAAATGAAAATTTAGTAGACATATTTAAAGGCAAGTTCATACCTAACGAACCAGTAATCATAAAAATGCACTTTGGAGAACCAGGCAATGAAACAGCCTTCAAACCAGAAGATATAAAACCATATGTAGAAGCATTAAAAGAATTAGGACATGAAGTACTAATGATGGATACACCAGTAGCGTACAATTCTCCAAGAAATACAAAAGAAGGATATGAGAAAGCTATAAAGGAAAGAGGATACGATACCGTAGGAGCATATAAAGTAGTAGATGAATATGTAAATGTAGATATAGATAACATGACCTTTGAAGTAGCAAAAGACCTCTCTGAGGCTAAAAATGTTTTAGTCATATCCCATATCAAAGGACATGAATGTGCAGGATTTGGCGGAGCTATTAAAAATTTAGGAATGGGAGCACTCTCAGCTAAAACCAAAAAGATAATACACAATGCTTCTAAACCAGAAATAGATCCTGAAAAATGTATAGGATGCGGAGTATGTGCCAAACTATGTCCTGCGAAGGCCATAGATATCATAGATGAGAAAGCCAATCCCGATTGGAATAAATGTTGGGGTTGTTCCATATGCGAGATTAGTTGTCCTCAGGAGGCACTTACACCTAATCTCAGAATCTTTGATGATGCTCTCGCCATGGGTGCATGTGCAGCTATTAAGGTTATGCCTGAGAGTACATTTTATGTAAATATCATAAAGAATATTACTAAGTGTTGTGATTGTGAGAGTGATGCGGGAGAGATAGTAGCTCATTATGAAGGTACCCTCTTCTCTCAAGATCCTGTAGCTATAGATACCGCTAGTATAGATTTGATTAATGAGCACGAAGGTAAAGATGTATTTAAGGTTGTTAACCACAAAGATCCTAAACTACAGTTGGAATATGCAGAGAAATATAGTAACTTTAAGAGAGAATACGAATTAATATAAAGAATCGAATTAGAAATAACCTTACTATGCCCAAAGGAAAAGTAAGTAAAAAACAAAAAGCTTTAAGAACTAAGAATAGACTAATTCTCACAATCTCTCTCTCTGCCCTAGCATTAATATTGGTTGGAGTATTTACATACCAATGGATATTAAATAAAAAGGACATGGATATATATGCTAATACACCATGGAAAAAGACTTCCTCCGAGACCCCTCTTGACCCAGATATATTTACATATACAAAGCCCTCTGGATGGACAAATGGGCCATCTGTTCCTAATTTAGCAGAGATTCAATCCCCAGACTATCAAGCAGGACCCTCAACTGGTGAAGTAACAAGAGGGTTGGAGATTCTGATTGGAGGAGGAGCTAAAGGAAAGAATCAAACGTTAGAAGCAGAAAGATTATTGCTCTCCAAAGACTCCCACTATTCAGATATACAGAACACAATGATTGATGGTCTTCCTGCACTTAAATATCACAATGATTGGGAGAACCCTACGGTTCATTCTTTAGAGTATTACGTAATAAAGGGTGATGATTTTATTTTAATAATCGTTAGATCCAAAAATCTTAATATAGAAAGAAGCTATCAAACTGAGATTGATTCAATTATTAATTCAATACAGTTTAAATAAAAACAATATTAATTTAAATTTATTATTATTTTACTATGCCTAAGAAAAGTACCAAGAAGAAGCTATCTGCTCTTCAAAAGTTCGCTCTAGCCTCCCTTGCTCTACTCATATTAATGTTAGGGGGAACATATCTCTATGTTGCAGAGGTTGAACACGGGAGTGTTTCTACTCTGTTTTTTGAAATAAGAATAAACAAAAATATTCAAGACAAACCAGTTAAAGATTTGATTTCATATACCCTACCCTCGGGTTGGTCTGAGGATACAAACGCCTTGATTCTAAAGGATAATGGGAATGTACTTCTTAAATCTGCTGATTATGCAGGTCCATTTTCAGGAGATTCAAATAAACGTAGTGGTGCATCCATAATTCTAGGTGCCTCTCCGAAATTTCAATTCATGACTATAAAAGAATATAAGTTCTGGCATTCACTAGATAAAAATTCTCCAGATTACAAGGATATAAAAATAGATGGGGTAAATGGAATTAAAGAAGAGAATCCTGCTTATGGTTATCAAGATTATCTATTCATAAAAGGAAACTACATGATTCAGTTTAGTCCCGCAATACTTTCTGAAGATGTAAGTACAGAGGTTAAGAATCAATATCAAAAGGATATAGATTCAATTATCAATTCTATACAGTTTAAATAGCATTAGCTATATCTCAAAATCAAGCAATAAGGCTTGATGATCAGACACGAGCATTTTCTCTACCTCAAACGTATTTACCTTAACCAAATCATTAGTAAAGATGTAGTCACAAACCTGTATAGCTTTCTTAGCAAATTCATTCCTTGTTGTTTCAACATTGCTCAATATACAAAGATTGTTTAATTCAGCATTCAATATTTCTAAAGACTCACACTTAGGAGATAGGTTGAAATCACCTGTTAATATTACTGGTTCACTTAGTTGTTTAATATAGTCTCTTAGCACTATCATCTGTCTGAGAGTCTCTGCGTTCCCCTCTTTAGTTCCCTCTACATGGTGTCCATGATGGGTTATGACATTCAACTTAGATCCATTAATATCTATTGTTGCATGTACAAAGTTACGGATATTGTAATCATCATATTTAGTATTAAAATCCTTTTTAAATTCTCCATTAGTAAATACAACCTTACTGTTTAGGATTGGGTATTTGGATAGTATGACATTTTCAAACATAATCTCTGCATCCATTGTTCTAAAAGAATATGTTGGTGCTAGTACTTCATTGTAATTAGGGAATGCTTCCTTAATATCTTCATATGAACTAAGGTTTAATGTTTGGAAATCAGTTTGATTACAGCTACATACTTCTTGTAGTGTAATTATGTCTGGGTTTGTTTCTTTTACTAGATCTATGAAGTTTTTTACTAATCTTCCTTGCCAGATGTTTGTTTGTAGAATTTTCATAATAGATTTTTATTAATTTAATAAATTAGTTTATTCTAAGCTATCTTCCACATTCTTCATAGACAAATCATTAAATTCTTTTGAAGAAAGTTCCACTACTCCATCGTTAATAGTCTCATATACAAAACTTTTAATCCCAGCTTCTAGTATCAATTTGCTACATATGGTACAAGATGGGCCATCATCACATGGCATGTATTTCCCATCTCGATCTGTTCTTGAAAAGTACATCTTAGCATTTGAAAGGTCTGAATATCCTGCTTTAAAAGCATTAAATATAGCTCTTTGTTCTGCATGAACAGCATAACAAGGTTCTGTATTAAAGGTTGAAAATATCATTGGTTTCATTCTATCTCTTAAGCATTCCTTACATACATGATCATCTGCAGGAGCATTCCATCCTTCCCCTATTACCTTGTCATTCAGAATAATAACCACTCCTCTGGGTCTTTTAAGACATCTAGATCTCGCTCCTAGACTGGCTGCTTGTTTTAAATATTCTTGAGCTTTAGATTTTTCTTTAGCTTTTAGTATTTCCATAGTTTATTTTAACACAAGCAAGTAGTATAATCTTAACACAATTTAGAAAAGCGTTTGAGTTTGGCTTCCTACCAAACAAGCTGCATACGATAAGTATGACGGAAAGGTAAACCGTATAAATATATCAATACGTGTCGGAAACGGAGCGTAAAAAAGAGCATTAGTTACTTTTTTTATACTCCACCGAAAGGTGGATTTTTTGTAACTAATGGAAGCAGGGTGGTAACACGAATTAAAACCTCGTCCTTGCCTTTCAAGGTATTTATCTTGGAGGGTATAGACGAGGTTTTTTGTTATATATTGTTCTTTAAAAATCTCGTTGCAGGAGATAAAAATTTAGGAGGATAATGCTATGAAAAAGGCAACAAAAAAAGGAATGTTCATTTTTCTACTGGTAATTGCATTAACTTGGTATGTATTCTCACAAGCCAATATACTTTCAACCCCAAATACAAGCCAACGAACTAGTACTCCGACATATAGTTACATGATTGTTCCACATTAATATGTGTTAATACCATAGTGGAATATCATAAGGTTGGATTCATCAAAACTCCTGCATAAAAAGATGAATCCAACCTAAGAACTTATTCTAGTGTATACACCCACCCTGGCATGCCCCTTTTTACGCTATATTAGACAAGATCAATAATTCTCTGATATAATGACCTGTTCTTTAGTACAATTTAATCAAAGACTTTGAAAGAGAAATAGTAGATTAAGTATGGTGGCCACCTGAGAGGAATCGGTTGGAGCAAGATTCCCGTACATATTTAATTGAATTACCCTCTTGAGTTGTAAGCTGAAAATAGTAAGCTGAGCCGGGTTCGATCCGTTATATCGAGAGAATGTGTCGTCTCAACAGAGCATTCAGAATGAGGATATATATCAATATGAGATGACACCCTTTACGGGTGTTTTTTGTTTATATATATCAAAACAAGGTGGTATCGCGTATCTAACGCCCTTGTAAGTATCCATTAATTTGGGTATTTACAAGGGCGTTTTTTGTTTTAACAACCTGTGGATGCAGAGTGGTACTGCAGCGGTCTGTAAAACCGCCGTCAATATGACATAGCGGGTTCGAATCCCGTCCACAGGACCAAAATTAATAAATATTAAATTATGGACATAGAAGCTATGCAAGAAACAATTGAAAAAGACCCTATGGAATCCGTCGAGGAGCTATTATTAGCTCGCTGGATAGATCAGGAATTAATACCTAAGATGGTAAAGGAACCTACAAATGAAAACAGATTGCAGGATATTTTGCTATCTGCAAGAGAAAAACAAACCGCTATCCCCATCGTAAGTGTCGGGTGTCAACCCATTGCAGAAGTTGCAGGAAACAATGAACAAATCATTGGTATCGCATCTGAATTAAGTACAAAGGATACTGCCAGACCAACAAAATGGGCAAAGGGTATAGCCTCATTTCAAAAAGCATTAAGTTCTTTTAGCATACATTCGCACATATTCCTTTCTCTCTCTGATATTGAGCTTCTAGCTCAAACCATAGATAATCCAGAAGAAAAAGATATGGTTGATAGTACAAGAATACAGGAAAATATTGAGACTTTAACACAACTAATACAAAAAAATGGTGGGAATGCTTCCTCTTTTTCCCACTCAGAATGTTTAATCCATTCGGCTGAAGTTAAAGATTTAAATAGTTTGATTCAAAAGCTATTACCAAATTGGAAAGGTGAGAAATTGACACATACCCTTGAAGGTGACGGAACCGAAGACTTACCAAATGCTTTGTATGATGCAGATCCTGTATTGCTACCACGAATATTAATATCTAAAGAAGAACAATCTGCCCTCATTTGGTTAGATATGATGTCCGATCTGGCTACACAGGATCATTTACAACTTAGAAACAGTATCATTAGGAATCTTCCTCATACTCCCCTAGTCTCTCCTGTAAGTAATGGTGGGAAATGGGATGCTGCTCCAGACCCAGTAACAAGGTTTAGGGATAGGTTTGAATTCATAAATCTTCTCTTGGATATTGATAATTTCAATGGGAAAGACAGGACAGATTGGTTAGAAAGGGTGCAAAACACAGTTACAGATACAACAATTACACATTTATTAAATAGTTTGGGTATAGAGGGTAATGTATTTGATATGGACAGTAGGATTCGAGCAATTAGACTTACAGAATTGATAGCTTTGGGGGATTCTACTTTTAGTTTAAACAAAACTAAAGAATTTGAAGCTGATGGAACTCGTTTAAAAAATATAATTGCTAATATTACTGGTGTTTCTGCAAAACAGGTATTCATACAACTTAATGAGGGTAGTATTAGGGTTAATGGAGAGAAGATAAGGGATATGAACTTTGTACCTCAACCAGGTGATGTGATTAATGTGGGGAAGAAGACGGTTATACAGATGATTTAGATGGTATGCACCCACCCTGCTTTCCACTTCCATGAATTCAAAATAAACAAATTAAATCTTCGGAATATACAATTCCTTGATGTAAAATATTTCTATGATTATTTTCATAGACGAATCAGGAGATACTGGTTTTAAAGTTGCAAAAGGTTCAAGTGAATCCTTTGTTATTGCACTTGTAATTTTTGATACAGAATCTGACGCAGAGAAAACTGCCGAAATCATAAATGATTTTAAAGAAGAGATGAGGGAATCATTAAGATCAGAAATAAAGTTTAACAAGCTAGAGAAACATGAGCGATTAGCATTTTTAAATAAGATAAGAGATTGTAAGTTTAGAGTTCGTACAATAATTGTAAATAAACAGTTTGTTAATGTATCTAATCTAAAGAGAAATACAAGATTCTACTATCAATTCTTTCTTGAACAACTCCTCGAACATAACCGTAATTCCATAATAGACGCTCAATTACGATTAGATGGTTCAGGAGAAAGAAGCTTTAAAAGAGCTATGAGTGCCTATCTTCGACAAAATTTAAATAAGAAAACAAAAGAAAAAGTTATGAGAGATATTCAGTTTGTAAATTCAAAGAATAACTCTCTAATACAGCTTGCGGATATGATTGCAGGAAGTATACATAGGTACTACCAAAAGGATAAAAATGATAGCAAGGTTTACAGAAAGGTTATAAAAGAGAGAATAGAAGAAGAATGGATATTTAAAAATTCGATCTAGTGCCTATCTTAGTGCTTGTCTAAGAACGCGCACCATGCGGTGACAATTCGGACACTAGATCTTTGTACTTACATTATATACTACCTAAGAAATGGTTGTCTAGTTTTTAATTAGTTCATTGTATACACCCACCCTGCTTGCCACTTCCCTATCTTTCTCCAATCATTAGTAAATGCTTCTTCCCATGTCATATTACTTAATATTGTATCTAATGCTAATTGTGGTGCTTTATGTGCAACTATAGCTATATGTTTACCATCGTATTTATCTTTAATATCTTCTAAGAAAGATTGTATTCTTTCTTTTACATCTTCATATGATTCTCCATTAGGGAATCTTGTATATATCATTTGTTCTTGTAATGGTTCTACTATATCTGATGGTTTTCCATTGTAATCACCATAGTTACATTCTCTTAATCTTTTATCTATAACTATTGGATATTTATCTTTAAATGATAGCTCAGTAGAATGTACAGCTCTTAATAGATCAGAACAGAATACTGTATCAAACTTAGTGGTATTTAATATGGGTAGTTCTAAGGATTGTTGTATACCCTTTTTAGATATATCTACATCTTTCCAACCACTTGATATGTGTTGTTCATTATCTGTAGTTGTACCATGAACAAAGTAGGTTATGGTTAACATGGTTTATTGTAGCATAAGAAATTAATAAGCTAAAATATTAACCCCTTAAAAGAGTATAATATAGAACTCATTTATAAAGTGCATTTTCTATGGTATTAATAGATAAATACAAGCTACTTAAATCATTGGAACCAGCTGTAAAAGACTCAAAAATCCTCATTAGTAGAGCTCCTAATCCCCTAACAAAGACTTTGCAGAGAGAAGCATTAACAGCATTTCTAATAGCTGTTGCTCTGGAAAAATCATATGAAGAAAAAGGCGAAAATGTAAAATTTTCCGTTTGTGAAAACGATGGGAAGAATGATGGGAAAATATATATTGAGAATATGGACGAGAACATAAACACAATTGTAGAATTAGAACAAATAATGCTTACAGGAAAAGAATTTGAAGAGAACGGGGTTCCCTCTCCTACCATTCTAAATGAGGCCCTTATAAGCAAAATAGCTCAAAAAACAGAGCACGGATATTCCAACCCGGAAAGATTAGTACTTACTTTATTTAACGACACAAAAGGGATATCTACCGTCGATGAACTTAAAAAATTCATAAAAGAACACTTCAAATTTATGTTTTATGTGTATATCTTTCTTGAGAAGACAGATCCTTATACTTATGTAGTTATAAATTTACAGCCAGATATCTCGGGACATTCTGAGTTTGTTGTTACGATAAATGATGATTTTCAAAATTATTCAGTAAATCTTAAAGGAATAAAAAGCTTCAACCTAATCGGTTATCTCAAAATATGGTTATATAAAATAACTAAATTCATCAGAAAACTTCGTGGAAAAAGCAAAACTTAAAACAAAGGATGAGTTTAAAGCATATCGATATATCATGTTGAGAAAGCAGCTCTATCTTTATCTCCTTATGTTTCTAGCAAACGATAAGAATACAAACGAGGATATTATTATTGATAGAAACCTAACCGTGATTAACGCAGTTACAACAAATATATGGTGGATTCTAACAGATGCTCTTTTTAATAGCATCTTTTTAGTTCTTGGTGATCTGTTTGACGTACGATACAAAGTCAAAGGAAGCTTACTTCAACATTTAGAAAAAGAGGACAATTGGGAATCTTCCATGGAAAAACAACTCAAGAAACATGGGCTAGAGAAATATATGGATATTGTAAGAAAGTTATACACAATTAGAGATAAATATATTGTCCATTCTCAAAAGATTACTGAAGATAAATTTCCATTCAAATTGGCAGATATATATAAATTAGAAAATTTCCTAGATGAAATAGAAGAAAAGGTTTTAGACCAATCTATCAAAGACACGGATGATTACTCTTTTTATAAAAGTGAAAATTATAAGGACGATATCCTGCAAGAATTTGACCATGGAATGAATACACTTTGCATTGATTATTTTTCCATAAATGGAGAACTCGATAAGGAAGCTAAGAGAAAGAAAGAGAAACTAGCCCAAGAGTCCTGGGAAAGAAGAAATACCTTACTCAAGAAAAAAAAACATCTATAAAAAGAGGAAATCTCTTCTATGGACATTAAAGGTTAATAGATCTTTTCCATCTCAGCAAGATGTATTTTCCCATCTTCTCCTTGCATTATCACCCACCACTGATTATCGGAAGAGCAAAGCCGAATAGTATGGTGATTTAAAAGTGTCGTCACCTCTGACAAATAATTACGTAATCTTGAAGGTGCCTCTTCATAATCTAGTGAGGTGCCGTAAACATTTCGCGCATGTATAAAATTACTAGTGTAATCATAAACTTCGACGTATTGAGCTTTAGAAAGAAAACCCTCTTTAATATCTATTATCTTCTCTACTTTTCCTGTCGTATGGTTGATAATTTGTTTACTTGGTCGTGGATAAAAATTTGGATTAATCTTCTCCATCTCGGCAATTATTTCTTTCCCTCTCCAATGCTTAGAAAATAAGGGAAAGTGTTTCGAATATTCTTCTTTATTGGCGGTAATCGAAGAAAAAGCAATTAATTCCAAAATCTTTCTTATCTGAATGGATGCAGCTTCAATAGCAAACATAATTGGCGCATTTGTAAGCTGTTCATCATCAAGCAGGAAATGACAGTAATTTACGCGAAGTTTTATTTCTTCCATACACGAAATATATTTTGAAATATCCTGTGACATGAAAGTATCTATTGATGTAATTAAACAAAACGGAGAGGAAGGGATTCGAACCCCCGATATGGTTACCCATATAACGGTTTTCAAGACCGTCTCATTCGACCACTCTGACACCTCTCCATATATATGAACATAGGGATTATACCAAAAAATATCTATTAAATCTTGTACCCACCCTCAAATATGCCCTTTATGACAGTCTCTAGATTAGGCTCACTAATATCCAAATCCACAACCTCAAACATATTCAATAACTCCTTAGACACATCACTAACCCTCTCCCTACTCACTACCAATGTACCCTCATTACCACTACACTCTGTTAACTTCCCCAAAGATTTAAAATCATCAGGACTAATATTCTCCTTCAAAACAAAATGAATATGTTTTTCCTTAACAAAACCATTAATCAATTCAGAAATCTTACCATCATACAAAACCACACCATGATCAATAACTATGACCCTTTTACAAAGATTAGAAACATCCTCCATATTATGACTCGTTAACAGTACCGTAGCCTTGTACCTCTGGTTATACACCTTAATAAACTCTCTCAGGTTATGCTGAGAAACCACATCAAGACCAATAGTAGGCTCATCAAGAAATACTAACTCAGGAGTATGCAACAAAGCCGCAACAATCTCACACCTCATACGCTCACCCAAAGAAAGATTCCTAGTAGGCTTCAATATGACTTCTTGAATATCCAAAATTTCAACCATTTCGTTCACCACCTCATTGTATTCCTTGTCTGGAATACCATATATCTCCTTGTTAAGCTTGAAAGTCTCAATAGGAGCTAACTCCCACCATAACTGACTCTTCTGACCCATTACTAAAGCAATCTTTTGTAAAAATTCCTTCTTACGCTTCTCAGGTTTAAACCCCAAAACCTCAACCTCACCACTAGTAGGAACTAACAAACCCGAAAGACACTTCAAGGTGGTAGTCTTACCAGCCCCATTAGGACCAATGAAACCAACCACCTCTTCACCATATATATCAAAAGAAATCTCCTTAACTGCCTCTACTTCCCTCTTCTCTGTACTAAACAATCCCCTACTAACTCTAGTGTGATATATTTTCTTTAAATTTTTTACATGTACAACCGTCTCTTTCATATATTTGTTGACTAATAGTTTCTATTTACAATATCATTATCATAATGAAAACTGCCAATATATTCAAATTAGTACTAATAGCTGGGATATCAACCTCACTTGTACAAACCGTATTCGCTACAGACCTAGATTCAGGTAACTACAAAATAGTAGGAGCTACAACATCAGCAGGAGGAGGGTTACTAGACTCAGCATCCGGCAACTACAGCCTCATGAATTCAATTGGAAATATATCAGCGGATCCTAGAAACTACTCTACTAATTACAGACTACAACAAGATCCGTCCGTGAACTTCATAGCTGCTCAACCAGGAGTTCAATGCTTTGAAACTACTACAGATGGAGCTACCAACTGTCTAACAGGACCTGCAGAATTAAGTGGAGGTATGGTCGCACTCTGCGGGACTGGTGGATGCTATGACAGGGCCAGATTTGAGATCATAACAAACAGCAATCCCTCAGACACTCTGTATACCACCGCTATCTCAACTGACAATTTTGTAAATGACATACAATATATAGATGGAGCTACATTCAGACCAGAAGCCGTTGGAAACCATGATATTAACGATTTCAGAACTCAAATCTACTGGGAAACTGAAGTTTTCAATATACAGGGATTACAAGCAAGCACCCTCTACTACATTAGAATATCTGCCTTACAAGGAGATTTTACTCAATCCGATTACAGCATAGCCTCAAGTACAACTACAGCAAGTGGTTCAATCTCATTTGATATTGATATTGCAGACTCAACAGGAATATCTGCAGATAACGACGCACCATATACCATAGCTTTCTCTGGAACTGATGACCTCATGGCAGGAGCTGCAGCTACAACTGCCCCTAACCTAGTATGGTTAGATATTAACAGTAATTCTACAGGAGGAGTTGCCATAATTCAGTTTGGTAAAAATGGAGGACTCTACAGTCCAACCACATCACAAACCATCACCTCTACTACTGCAGATTTAGATTCAGTCTCCGAAGGATTTGGATTACAAAGTTTCTATGTAGCTAATGATACCTCCGGATTCCTTGGAGACCTCACCGCGATGACTGATTATGCAGGGAGTATAAACAACGTAGGGACGGTATCTACTACAGCAAACAAGATATATGACGGAGATGGTCCAATCCAAAATGGAAGAGTTGGAATCAATCTGATAGCTAAAGCAAATACCAGTAAAACCCCTGCAACTGACTACTCTGAAGAAATATATTTCGTATTAGTACCTAGGTATTAGAGAAGAATGGGCCATACTCCAGTATTTTTAGAAGGTATAATTAAGGGTTTATAATTATTTGACAACAGTACCCTTTTTGGTTTAAATTATATCTGTATTAAAGGTACTCAATTATATTTCTGCCCTAAAAATATGAAAAAGTCAGGCTTGATAACTAGTGGTATCTCCGTACTTGTATTAACGGTGTTCTTCATAATAATTGCGCCTGCATTCATTTCTAAAGCTAATGCTTTAGCTGCAACCTACTTCTACTTAAGTAGGATTCAAGCCAATATCAATGGGTCTTCAGCTACGGTAGAATATGTCTTAGCGGTAGATACATCACAAACAATACCTACTGGAGGAACAGTTACAATTACATTTCCTGACAATGACGATGCTAACTGGTGTAGAACCGCAGGAGCTTTAACTGTTGCCGGCGTTGCATCATCCATAGTCGATCTTTCCGCAACAAACTGGGCAATCGATGCAGTACTACCAACTACAGGCACATTAGCAGCATCATGTACACAGGGATCAGGAGCATCTTCCGTAGATACAATTACTATTTCAAATGTCGATACATTAACAGCGGGAACTACATATGGCGTAAAACTAACTAATGGGACAGCCGCAGGAGTACTTGGAACAGATGATACTGCAGGAGAACATGAAATATCTGTTGAAACAAGAAATGGCACTACTATTGATTCTGGTACATTCAAAGTTTACTTAGTATCAAATGATACTGTTGTTGTTTCAGCAACCGTTTCTTCTGTGCCATCAGTAAGTTGCACAATTAGTACAAACTCTGTCAACTTAGGCTCACTCTACCCTGGAGGATCATACTCAACAGTAACCCATGAGATATCTACAAGCACATCAACTACAACAAGTGGATATTACTGGGCCACATATGGTGCTGGAGATGGTTCTACGGACGCAGGACTCTACAAATCAAGTGCTACCACATACCTCTTAGCATCGACTGGGAGTGCTACGATTGATCTTACAGGTGTAAACGCTGAAGGTTTTGGTATGACAGTATCTGATCCTGATGGCGCAGGTACCGCTACAGTTCCAACAGACTTTGGAACTGGTAGTGCAGGAACGTTTGGTGCATTAGACAGAACAGCTACAGGAGCACAATTGGTTCTTTACCAAAACGGTTCACAGTCATCATCGGAAAGTGCTACAATAACATACGGTGCTAGAGCAGGATCATCTGCAGTTGCAGGTAGCTACTCTGAAAGCGTCACCTTTGTTTGCGGTGGTTACTACTAAACGTTATGAAAAATACACACACTCAGATTTTTAAAGGAATATTTGTTCTGCTAGCCTTTTTTTCATTCTCTTTTCTTTTCGCGAATAGTGTTCATGCAGAAAGCATCTCTATTGGTACCGCCCCTACTTCAGAAAAGTTAAAGCTTGTTCCAGGTCAAAAGTACAATGGAGAATTAGTAGTTTGGAATCTTACTCCTAAAGCAATCAATTACAACATCATTGTTAGAGGATTTAGACAAATTGAGAACCAACCCGGTACTGCAATTCTTCTAACTGAAAATGAAGAAGCCAAATCCCTGTATACTGCAACCACATGGATGAAGGTCAGTATAGATAGTATAGAGCTAATTCCAAACAAAAATGAAAAAATATATTACGAAATCAACGTACCTAAAGATGCAACTAAAGGAGAATATACTGTCATAATTGCATTCGAATCAGAAAATGAAGCAGTCTTAACTGGTACAGGAGCAACCACAACCCTTACCTTAGGAATGCCCATATTGGTACAAATTGGAGATGAATTTGTTGAAAATGCAGAACTTCTAAAATTCTCTACTGAGAAAAGTTTCTATGAATACCCTACCATAACATTTGATACCCGTATTAAAAATCTTGGTGATACGCACATTACTCCAGTTGGAGAAATTGTTCTTACCAATATCTTTAATCAAGAAATAACCCGATTACCATTTAATCCAAACAGTCAGAGTATATTAAGAGATAACTCTGGAAACTACGAAACTCTCTGGAATCTAGGTTCATTTTTAACCAAGGATAAAGCAATCGTATTAGGACCAATCAAAGCCAATCTAATAGTTACCTACAGAACATTCCAACCAGGATTTGCACCACTAACTTCAGAATTAACATTTTGGATCATACCTTGGAAGATAATCCTCATAGCTTTGGTTGTAATCATAGCCATAATCGTCATAGTTAGAGTAAGCAAAAAGAAGAAGCGAATTGCACCTACAACGCCTTCACCATATCCTTCATACCCATTACCGAAATGAGCTTAAAAAACTGCCTAATCACAATCCTATGCGTATTAGGGATTGCTTTTTTAATGCCCGCCAATGTTCATGCTGATACCGTAACCCCATCAATATATGAGGCAACCATAACTCAAAGCAAACAATCAACTGGGAAAGTTACTTTCAAAAATGAAGGCTCAACACCCATCGTAATATCCCCAAAAACATCCGCATACGATCCAAAGACATTACAACTGATATCGGATGAAAAGAAACTCTTCCTTGTACTAGATAAAGAGACATATACTGTGCAACCCAATGATTCCCTCATTTTAAACTATGAAATCAAACCTCCTAGCAATCTTGCCCCAGGTACATACTTCAACCTCATAATTTTGCAAAAAATATCCTCTACAGACGCTACAGTGCAAAAGAATCAGCTCGGTACAGTAGATACTCTCTCCCAACTTGTAACTATACATATTCTAGAAGACCAAACTACATTCCCCTTACAGATTAAAAGTGATTTTGCTCAAATCTCATTTGAAATCATCGAACCCGGAGTACCATTCTTAAAACCAATGAGTATTAAGTATATATATCAGAATAATACCAACTACGTATTACAACCACAGGGAGAAATACAGATGTTTGATACAAAAAGCTCATACTCCCCTGAGTATAGACAAATTAATGTGACTGGGACAAAACTCTACCCTGGAGACACGATAGAAGAGACGGTAGAGATAAAGAAGTGGCACTTTTCGGACATACTCTTTGGAAGAAAAGTGGTCGGTCGTTTTTACAATGGTATAGATCAAAGCACCATAATCAAGGAAGCCACTCAAAATTCATACATCGCATACCTTGCAGTACCATTAGCAGTTCTGATACTAGTAATAGCATTTACAAGATCAATATTAGCAGACAGGAAGAAAACAAAAGACTAAATCTTAATAGCTTTCGTAGTTTTAAAAGATATCTTCGCAACATTTTTCAATTCACTCATACCATATTTCTTTACAAACTCATTCCCCTTCCCTATAACATGTGTAGCACCCTTGGGAAAATCAAAACCATATGCTTTACTCATCTTTTCCATCTCCTTTAAGAATACTCCTCTAGCTAATACAGATGCTGCAGCTACTGCAATATCTGATTCACCTTTATGATGCTGATCTATATCTGCCCCCTGCCCCATCTTACCCAATTCATTCAATATCCTGCTCTTGCTATTTGAGAATTGATCAATAACCACCGTATTACATTCAATATTCTTAGATTTAAGATCTCCTAATCCCATCTCAATGACCTTGGAATGTTGTCTAGCTAACAATATAGCCACATTCCCTGTTTCCTTTTGTAAATCAGAGTACTCCACAGGCATTACAATACTCACATAGTAATATTCGTAGTCTTTTAACTGTTCATACATCTCAATTATCTTTTTGTCTGAAAACTTTTTAGAATCACCCACTCCTATTTTTTCAAATATATCTACATTCTCAGGATTTACAAAACACGAAACTACAACTAGAGGGCCAAAGTAATCTCCCTTACCTACTTCATCTACACCTAAATGAGGAACTAATGTTTTGTTTCCTACTTCAGATGTCTCTCCTAAGATATTTGAGAAATCTTCATTCCCTTGTAATACCAATTTCCCACTGGTATACAACATTGCCGCAGAACCAAGGTAGCTTTTCATTCGAAGTTTTACATATTCATTGTTAGACTTCTCTTCTCTCCACTTCAATTTAAGAAGTATATCCTTAATACTCTCTTCCTGGATATGTGTTAATTGGACAGTTTTAGTATTTTGCATATTTAGTACCTTCTGGAGTATCGAAAACTTTAAACCCTGCTTCCTCTATTAATTTTCTAAATTTGTCTGCATCCTCATATCTCTTCTCAGCTCTCGCAGTATCTCTTTCTCTAGCATAGTTCTCAATCTGTTCATCTGCAATTACTACGCTGTAATCTTTAATATTATTCAAATTCAATCCCAATACTTTGTCAAATTCCAATACTGTAGCTAATATATCTTCTTTGTCTTCCTTACTCTTTAACATCTCGTTTAAGATGGATAGTACCTCAGACATATTAAGATTGTTCTCTAAAGCATTCTTAAATCTACCAATATATCTTGGTATGACCTTACCGCTCTTGTCACCCAATTCCTTTACCTTCTTGTTAAGACTTAGTCTGGCATTCTGAGCACCCTTTAGAGCCTCTGTAGAGAACTGTAGCTTCGTGTGGTAGTTAACAGATGCAAAGAGGTATCGGATATCTAAAGGATCAAATCCTTGAGATACAATCCCTGGTAAATCATCAGCATTCCCATCACTCTTGGCTAGTTTAGCATCATCCTTAGTTACTACCCATTCATTGTGTATCCAATACTTAACTACTGGTTGTCCAAATGCTCCAATATTCTGTGCTCTCTCATTTGGATGATGTACAGGTATATGATCTATACCTCCTGTATGTATATCAAAATTTACTCCAAATGCTTTGTTCCCCATTGCAGAACATTCAATATGCCATCCTGGAAAACCTTCACCCCATGGTGAGCTCCAATGCATATCATGATTTTCATATTTACCTGTTAATTTCATCCAGAGTACAAAATCTGCAGGGTTCTTTTTGTTAGCATCTACTACGACTTCTTCTCTGTCTCCGACCTTCTTGTCTTCTAATTTCTGGCCTGTGAATATGGTGTAATCTGGTACCTTAGTAACATCAAAATACAATGCTTTATCTGTTTCGTAGGTATATCCATTCGCTTCCATTTTTTTAACTAATTCAATGATTTCTGGAATCATATTGGTTGCTCTCATCCATCCGAATTTCTCTACATCGTTGTAATCTAATTCTCTTGAGAT
>Ga0209319_1000887_pt1 | contig 30138 bp, 34 predicted proteins | sample RifGroE2_FD_184000 | JGI IMG/M metagenome (GOLD analysis project Ga0209319, IMG submission 184000) | Groundwater microbial communities from Rifle, Colorado - Groundwater E2 (SPAdes) (version 2) | ecosystem: Environmental > Aquatic > Deep subsurface > Groundwater | place: Rifle, Colorado, United...
TGGAAGAAGTATATTTTGAGAGCGATTGTAGATTTTAAAATTCATAAGTTATATCACTGTTAATACCTATATTATACCAAAATACCCTCACATGAAGTGAGAGTATTTTTAGTTTTGGGACAGCCCCCTGAAAAGGGGTGTTTTATAGAAGGGGATCGTTTCCTCCTTTTGCCCAAGGATGACACCTTAAAACGCGAGAAAAAGCTTTCCAACCACCTTTTATCACTCCATATTTGTTAATTGCCTGATATCCATATTCTGAACAACTGGGATAATATCGACAATGACCATAAGGAGTAAGAAACTTGAGAAATCCATGATCAAAAGAAAGTGTTTTTTGATAAATTCGGATACAGATACAAACGATTGTTCTAGGAAGAATATGAAAAAATGAATACATATCAATACTCTTCATTTTGTTTTGAAACCTCTTTCACTTCCTCAAGTAAATGAGCTTTTTTTAAAAGGCTCTGAAATTCTTTTTCAATCTCTTGAAATTTTTTCTCTTTAATACTTGGTCTCACAAGAACCATAATATCAAAACCTGGAACAATACGATCTAATACTTTATGAATAATTTCACGAATTTGTCTTCGAATTTTATTTCGAATCACTGCTTTTTTTGATACTTTTGTTCCAACAGCAATTGCAAAACGTGAATTTTTGAGTTTATTTTTTCTATACTTAATTCCCATGGTAACAACAAAAACGCTCTTCGAATGAGCAAAGAGCGTTTTAATATCTTTATCTTGTGAAAGTCGATAAGGTTTCGGAAGCATGTTACTTTGTCTTTGCTTGTACACTGACTCGTTTTCTTCCTTTTGCGCGACGACTTTTTAAGACGTTTTGTCCTTCTGATGTCTGCATACGCGCACGGAATCCATGTTTCTTCAGACGTCTTCGGCTTTTTGGTTGATGCGTACGTTGTGGCATATTCTCCTTATTTGATAAGTCTTTTTGGAATATTCTTGAAAAAATATTCCTTACAATTAATGTAGCCGGGATCATATCATGCTATCCACATTTTATCAACTGTTTTATACACGATTCAAGCACTTGCCCACATGTGGATAAATCATTACACTGTAGAACATATTTCTTTCCTTTTTTCTTTTTTTATCATCATTAGACATTATCTTATGAATACGAATGAATTATGGCAAGCAGTTCTCGGTGAACTCGAGCTCACATTGAGCAAAGCGAACTTTACCACCTGGTTCAAAAATACATTCATTGTATCTTTCGAGGATGATGGCATTGTTGTGGTGGGTGTTCCAAATCTTTTTACTCATGCGTGGCTAGAAAAGAAATATCATAAACAAATTATTCAGTCTTTACAGAATCTGACGGAAAATAAAATTAAAAATGTTACTTATCGTGTTGAAACACATCAAGTTGAGCCTCAAATTGTTCCAACACAAGAAACAATTACTACTGAAATTGAAGAAACTCCTTATACTTATACGAATCAACGAGCTACTTATCCTTCTCCTTCAAACGGATTTCGATCAGGAGAATTTTCCTTAAATGGGAAATATACTTTTTCAAGTTTTGTTGTGGGAAAACAAAGTGAATTAGCTCATGCTGCTGCACAAGCCGTCTCTAACCAACCTGGGGGTGTTTATAATCCTCTTTTTATTTATGGAGGAGTGGGTCTTGGAAAAACACACCTTCTTCAAGCGGTTGGAAATGAACTTCTTCGAAAAAATCCTTCAACAAGAATTCTTTATGTCACTTGTGAACGTTTCACAAATGATTATATTAATGCTGTTCGTAGTGGACAAGCTCGAGAGTTTAAAAATCGTTATCGTACTGTGGATGTCTTACTTGTAGATGATATTCAATTTATTACGGGAAAAGAGGGAACACAGGAAGAATTTTTCCATACATTCAATCAACTCTACCAAAACAACAAACAGATTATCATTTCTTCAGATCGACCACCAAAAGCGATTCCAACCCTTGAAAAACGTCTTATTTCTCGTTTTGAATGTGGAATGATGGCTGATGTTGGAAGTCCAGATTTTGAAACACGTGTTGCTATTTTAGATCTAAAATGTAAAGAAAAAGCTTTTCATCTCTCAAGAGAAATACTTCATCATGTTGCAACAATAGTACAAAGTAATGTCCGAGAGTTAGAAGGAGCTTTAAATAAAATTATTGCATTTCATCAATTTAAAAATATTTCTCCCAGTGTTGATACAATAAAGCCTATTCTTTCTAGTTTTAGCCCCCAAAATACAAAGAAAAATGTTACTCCAAGACATCTTATTCATACTGTTGCACAATATTTTGAAATCAAAACAGATGATCTTCTTGGAAAAAGTCGTGAAAAACGTTTAGCTTTTCCAAGACAAATTGTGATGTATCTCATGCGTGAAGAAATGAAAGCAAGCTATCCATCAATCGGAACAGAATTAGGAGGACGTGATCATACAACAGCGATGCATGCATATGACAAAATTACAAATTGTCTTGAAGAAGATGAAAAACTTCAACACGATTTAGAATTAATTAAACAACAACTTTATAACGCATAGATCCTCATCTTTTCCACAATTTGTTCTTTTTTTCTTGTGAGTAACCTTGTGATGTTTTCAGTAGATCTTTGTGTATAACATACGAATAAGTTTATTAAAAAAGAATTGATAAAAGTTACTCCGGTTCTATTCATTTTTTTCACCAAGTTTATTCACAAATTTTTTGAAAGATTCATCAAGAAAATTAATAAGGAAATAGACTTATCCAGACCATCCACACCCCTTATTATTATCATTGTTTTAATATATATCTCTCTTTATTAATAATATCTTTTTATGAAACTGTCTTGTACAAGAGAAAATCTTCATCAAGGACTTTCAATTACAAGCCATCTCACAACGAAGAATACAAATCTTCCTATTCTTCAAAATGTTTTGGTAAAAACAGAAGGAGGGACAATTCGTTTTACAACAACAAATCTTGAAATTGCAATCCATTGTACTATTAGAGGAAAAATTGAAGAACCTGGAGAATATACTATTCCTTCAAAATTATTTTTTGATTACATTTCTCTTCTTCCAAACGAAACCGTTACTCTTTCTACAGAAGAAGAAGGAATTGATATTTCTTGTGAAAGTTATCAAACAAATATTCACGGATTACCTTCTTCTGAATTTCCTCTTATTCCAACTGTTCAAACAAATCGTTCTTATAAAATTCCCGTAGAAGATTTAAAAAAAGCACTTTCAAAAGTTCTTTTTTCCGTCGCTTCAAATGAATCTCGTCCAGAATTAACAGGAGTTTTACTTATTTTTAAACCAGGAGAAAAAGAAGGATCCATCACTCTTGCATCTACAGATTCTTATCGTTTATCAGAATGTCTTATCCCTCTAATTTCAGAAATTTCTTCAGAAGATTCTGTTATTCTTCCTGCAAGAACCCTTCTTGAATTAAATAGAATCCTTTCTGTTTTTAAAGACGATGTCGAATCCCCATCAGCAATTACATTACAACTTTCTGATAATCAAGCTGTTTTTCAATATGGTTCAGTAGAACTTATTTCGAGAATTATTGAAGGAGTCTATCCAGATTATCAACAAATTATTCCAACACAGTTCCAAACAGAAGTAATTCTTGATCGAGAGGATTTTATCAAGTCTGTAAAAACAGCCAGTTTATTCTCCCGGACAGGATTATTTGATGTTACTCTTGATTTTGAACCTGAAAAAAAAGAAGTTTTTGTAAAAGCTCTTGATGTTAATCGAGGGAAAAACACCACAACTTGCAAAGCAGATATTTCAGGTCAGGTGAATCATGTTACAGTGAATTACAAATATCTTTTAGATGGATTGAATGCTATGAGCTGTGATCAGATTCTTTTTCAAATGATTGATCCATCAAACCCTTGTCTTCTTTCTCCAAAAGAGGAATCTGGATCACATCGATATGTGGTCATGCCTATTCGTCAATAATTTTTCAATAAAAAATCACCCAAGGTTAATATGGGTGATTTTTTCATTATTATTATTGAGAAAAAGGATTTAATATTTCATCAGAAATGAAAATTTCTTGTTCTTCTTCAATAAGAGCACCATCTTCCACATCTGTAGATATTGTTTGAGAAATTGGTTCTCCTTCTTCTAAAGATACAACATTACCCACTGTTTCAATAATATCATCACCATTTGTTGGAATTGCTTTTGCAGAAAGAGACCAAGAACCAGAAAGAGGCAAAGACCAAGAGAAAGTAATGAAAGGAGAAGAAGGTGTTGTAATCGTTTGAATAAGTGATTTTGATCCTACACCCATTTGTTCTTGATAAAGACTTACAGAAGAGTAATTAGAGGGGTTCTCAAGCGAAAGAACAACCGTAAAGGTTTCTTGAGTTCTAGTAATAGTTTGTCCATTTGTTGGATCAAGAATTTCGAAATCAGATACAAGAGGATCTGCTTCAAGATGAATGCGCACAGAATTTGATCCACTATTATCTACATCATCATAAGCAATCACTTTTAAAAGATGGGATCCTCGAGATACTGTGTTTGGAAGTGTAAGAGAAAATTGAAAAGGATAGGAGATATCCGAACCAAGATAATAACTATCCAGATAAAATTCTACACGATCAATTGGTCTTGGAGCGCTTACATTAAGTGAGATATCCAGATTTCGTGAATCAAATGTTTGTCCATTTTCTGGAGAAAGAAGAGAAACAGTTGGGAAGAAGCTTGGTCCATGAATATCATCATATTCTGTTGGTGGTTCACCTTGTACAATTGTGATTCCTGTTTGTTCTTCTTGTGCTTGAATCCATGTTAAAATTGCGGATTCCCATGAGGTATATTGAAGATTTTCCGAAGGATTTTCTGGGATAGGTCCAAGCGGATCAGAAGGATTTACATAATGAAGAAGGGAATGATATTCAATATACACTCGTTCTTCTTTTTGAGAGTCAGGAGTGTATTCTGTTGCAAGTTTTCCTGAATTTTTATCAACCATCACAGTTTTACTTCCTAGAGATCCGTCAAGAATAGATTTTCCTGTTACAGAAATAATCGGATTTATAAAAGATTCGACTTCAGTATTTTCCAAAGCCCTTTTCATGAACGCATTCCAAATTGGAGCGGCAATTGTTGATCCTCCTGCTCCTTTGTTCATAACAGTATTATCATTTTTTCCTGCCCAAACTCCTACAGCAAGAGAAGGAGTATATCCCACAAGCCAAGCATCTCGATAGTCATTTGTTGTTCCTGTTTTTGCTGCAACAGGTCTTTCTCCTAATTGTAGATAATTTGAAGCTCCAAAAATATACGACCGTGCTTCATTATCAGCAAGAACATTCGTGATCATTCTTGCAATATTTTCTTCTAAAACACGATCTCCTTTTTCTTCTTTCCATTCATAAAGAGTTTCTCCATTCGCATCTTCTACGAGAAGGAGAGAGACAGGCTTGTGATAAATTCCTTCATTTGCAAAAACTCCATAAGCTCCAACATGTTCCAGAAGCTTTACTTCTCCTCCTCCAAGAACAAGAGAAAGACCATAATTAGAATAATTTTCAAAAGTTGAATAACCTAGCTTTCTTGCAAAATCAATCGTCTGTTCAACCCCTACAAGGTAAGACATTTTGACAGCAGGAATATTTAATGAGCCTTGAAGAGCCTCGCGAATGTGCACAGGACCATGTTCAACAAGATCATAGTTATGTGGGGTGTAATCGTCTGTATCAGTCTTGAAAGTGGTTACCACATCCCAAAGAACTGTATTAGGGGTGTATCCAAGTTCAAAACCTTTTGTGTAAACAATTGGTTTAAAACTTGATCCTGGTTGACGTAGTCGCGTTGTGACATTTACTTGTCCGTCGATTTCATCATCAAAAAAGTCTTTTGAACCAACCATGGAGAGTATTTGTCCATTTTTTGGATTAATAGCTACCAAAGCAGCATTATTGAATCCATAATAATCTCCTCGTTCTTCCACACCTTTTACCACTTCATCTTCTGCTATTTTTTGAAGATCATAATCAAGTGTGGTAATGACTTTGAGTCCACCTTCCTCCACTGTGCGTTGATCAAATTGCTGTTCAAGAAGTTCTTTAACATAGAAAACAAAGTGTGGGGCAGTGATATTTCCGACTTTAACTCCAATTACTATATCTTCCAACATTGCAGATTCTAAATCTTCCTCAGAGATATAATTTAAATCTACCATTTCATGGAGAATCCAATCACGACGAGCAATCAAATAATCTGGATTATTTAAATAAAATGTAGGGGCTTGTGGAAGAGCAGCAAGGGTAGCCGCTTCTGCTAACGAGAGATCGTTTACAGACTTATTAAAGTAGTTTTGAGCCGCAGCTTCAATACCGTAATACGTAGAACCGTAAGGAATTTCATTAAAATAAATTTGAAGTAATTCATCTTTTGTATATCGACGTTCAAGCTCAAGAGAAAGAATTAATTCTTTAATCTTTCGAATATAAGTTTTTTCATTTGAAAGAATTGCGTTTTTGACTAATTGTTGTGTGAGAGTAGAACCACCTACACGGCTTCCTGTAAAAATATTTCTCAACATGGCTCGAGCAAAGCCTGTAGCATCAAAACCACTATGTTCACAGAATTTTCGATCCTCTGCGGTAATAACCGCTTGTATAGCATACAAAGGGATTCCATTTTCTGATGTTTGTAATTGATCATCGTCCTGACAAAAACCTTCTTGCAATTTTACAAGTGTTCTATTTTCTTCTCCGAAAAGTTCATAAAGAAGATGTTCCCCAGTTTTATCATAAATTTTTGTTGTCTGACTGATTTCTCTATCTGTGAGAGTATTTGGATCTGGAAGGTCACGACTTACATAAGCAAAAAGTCCCAAAAGACAAAGAGAACCAATAATTCCTAATGCAACAAAAAGAAGAATAAGATTTTTGATCAGGGTTATTTTTGAAAGATTGTGTTTTTTAAAAAAAGAATTTAAAAGAGATTTTCTTCGGTGAGAATAACCATGTTTTTTCCATCCCTGAGTTTGATAAGAAGACATAATAATGGGTAATTTTTGTGTTCAAAATGTCAAAATATGAATATGAATCCTCTATACAATAACGCATTTTGATTGTTTTCAGAAGAGGAAAAACTTGACAAGCATTTTTCAGAAACCTAGTGCTGTGGGTAGAATGGTTGACAAAAGACGATTTTCATGGTATTCTGTTGACACTTCCGCAAACGCGGGAGTATTTATTTTGTCATATTTTGTATGCCCTATGTGGCTTCGGAGGACTGCTCCATAGGGTATGCCAAATATAACGTTCGTAAAGAGTACAAACCAAAAAATCACCGAAATTAGTCATTATCTCTTTTCCTTTTGTTTTAAAAAGATGATTACTATTCGGGAACTTTTTTGTTCATCTGAGAAAAAAATTAGTCGTGTTTTAGTAGATATCCAAACACACACAGTTGAAATTCTTGCATGTGGTTTTGTTGCATCCATCACTTTGTTTATTTTTTCTCCCTCTGCAGCAATTGCAGACATTGATACAGGTCCACAATACCCAAATCAAGAAACAGTTGATTTAATGATTTCTGCCATGCAAAACAAAAGTGTTCCTTATGGAACTCTTCCTGTTTCAGAAGAGGCGGTTGCACGAAAGTTTTATACAATTCCTGTAACAGCTTATTCTTCAACAGTTGATCAATGTGATGATGATCCTTTTATTACTGCAAATGGAGAATATGTTTCTGACGGAGGAATTGCAGCAAATTTTCTTCCTTTTGGAACAAAGATTAAAATTCCAGAGCTTTATGGAGATAAAGTATTTACTGTGAATGATCGTATGAATAAACGTTATTATCATCATGCGGATATTTGGATGCCAACACGTGAAGAAGCCGTTCATTTCGGTATTAAGTATGTGACTATTGAAGTTTTCTAAAAAAATAAAACAAAAGAATGGTACAACCATTCTTTTGTCGTAATTGATTCTTTTACTTCTCTTTGTTACTATCTTTTCATTGAAAAGGGCCACGTGGCGAAGCTGGTTAACGCGGCGGTCTGCAAAACCGCTATGCGTCGGTTCAAGTCCGACCGTGGCCTCCAACAAAAAAACTGACTTATAGTCAGTTTTTTTGTGATTAGTATTCTACTTCTTGAATATGCGCTACAAGATCTAGGGAATCTTCGTATGTCAGGTTTTTTGGAATCCAAGCAAAAGTGCGTTTGAACAGATCGATATGAAGAGATTCTTTTAATTCTTCCAAGTCTTCTTCAGGGGCTGTAAAAACAAGAGTTTCAAATTCATTTTTTTGCAATCGAAAAAGAAGATTTTTGGAAAGTTTGTGATATAACTTATCACGTGAAATTATTCTTGTTTTTTCACTTTGTTCACCAGAATGCATCCCCCCAGGTGTTTGCATAGAATATTGTTCTTGATTCTCATGGGAAGGATAATCACTTGAAAGTGTCTCAAGATAGGTAAATTCTCGATCAAAAGCATGGTAAAGTTTTGCTTGAACATTATCGGTAATAACAATAATGGTTGATTTTGGAAATGGTTGAAAAGTTTGTGGTATTTGCATAAATATTTTGATATAACAAAAATAGTATAACACGAACATCCTTTTGTTGTATTTAGTCTTCTAAAGAGATGCGATATACTAAGAATGTATGAATCATCATCAATTTCATCATAAGATCGAAAAGTCTATTCGAGAAATTGTCTTTGGTCTTGAAGATAGTTTAGTGACTTCTCTTGGAACAGTTACAGGAGTTGCTGTAGGAACACAAAATACATTTGCTATTCTTCTTTCGGGAGTGGTTGTGATATTTACTTCTGTGATGTCCATGTCCGCAGGAAGTTATCTTTCTTCAAAAGCCACTGAGCAAGCAAATGGATTTTTGTTTTATAAACAAAAATGGTTTAGTCATTCTTTTCGTGCCGCATGGGTTATGGGTCTCTTTTATCTTTTCGGAGGTTTCATTCCGCTCATTCCCTATTTTTTTCTTTCCCCACAAAAAGCGATTTTTCCTGCAATTCTTCTTACTGCATTTGCTCTTTTTTTTATCGGTTTTTGGAGCGGACATTATACAAAACGACAAAGAGTTCGTAGTGGGATCGAAATGCTTTGTATTTCACTTGGAGCTGCTTTGATTGGATCAATCATTGGTCAAATTGCCCATCTGATTTTCGGAAATTATCTTATCTAATATTTTATGACATTTATTGAAAACGAATTAGGAGAACAGCACGATATTTGTGATGTTTGTCAAATTCCTTTATCAGATAATTCTCCTTGTTTTACAAAAGAGTACGAAGGAATACTTTTTACTTTTTGTTCAGAAAAGTGTTTTAAGGAGTATTTGGAAAGCCCTGAACTCTATGTTTCATTTCCAGATGATGAGGTTATTGAATAACAAGAAGGTAATACAAAAAGGTCATTTTGTTCTTAAATAAAGGCTTTTTAAAAGAAATTCATGCAGAAGCATTGACAAAAACAAGAAAAAATGGTATTCTATTGTCGACCTAACCTGTTTTCATAATAGGAACGGTACATTTAACTCATTTACTTGTTTCATATTATGAACAACAAGTTATTCGTGGGAAACATCTCTTGGGATGCTACAAATGAGGACCTTGAAAGCCTTTTTGCAGAATTCGGAGAAGTAACCTCAGCTCGCATCGTGACCGATAAATTCTCTGGCAAAAGCCGTGGATTCGGTTTCGTTGAGATGGCAACAGAAGATCAAGCACAAGCTGCGATCAAAGCCCTTGATGGAAAAGAATTCATGGGACGCGAAATTGCTGTCAACATTGCTCGTCCAAAAGAGCAATAAAGAGTAATACAAAAAAACCACTCGCTTGCGGGTGGTTTTTTGGTTGTTGAATTAATCAATAATCGTTTCATCTATTACATCATAATTAAGGTGAAGATAGGAATGATCAAGTGGGGTACAAGAAGTGAGTTTTAATGCCTTGAGTTGTGAAAGTTCCTCGATCTTATGAAGAGCTTCGCCATCAAGGAGTGTAGAAGTGGTTGATCCCCCCACAAGGATTGGAGCAACAATAAGAGAAAGGTGATCGATAAGGCCAAGACGAAGGAGGGTGGTATTCAAAGTTCCTCCTGATTGAATTGTGAGGCGCTGTGCACCAAACTCTGAACAAAGCTTTTGAAAAAGATTTAGAAAATCAATTTGTTTTTTGTATGAAATAACAGTGCAATTATTATTATTATTATTATTATTATTATTATCTGTGAGTGAAGGATGTTTTTCATTTGTGGTTACCAAGAAAAGATGTTCAACCCACTGACAAAGGAAGTCAACTCCTTGTTTAGTAAGATGAGGTTTGTTGTCGATTATGACAAATTGTACAGCAATTTTTTTTGGAGGATCTTTTTGGTCATTCACCCCAATCTTTGCCATGACTCTTCCTGTATTTAAGGAAAAATAATCTGTGAGTTTTTCTGCATCATAATATTGATGGAGCCCCTCCTTTACTCCATGTATCCGTTTCCAATCACGATCTACATCAAAAACATCCGTATCTCCACTAGAAATTTTTCCATCAACAGACATGAGTAAAAAAAGTGTTGTTTCTGGTCGCATGTTCATATAGAGATATTGTAATAGTTTCTTTAATTATGACAAGCAATGAAAGAACAAAATCAATTTTTTGAATATTTAAATAAGGATTGACATATAAGATTTTTCTTGATAAATTCCTAGCTACAAACTAGGAATTATGACTTCATTATTACACATGAGCACAAAAGTTCATTACGGACTGATGTTTTTGTCTCGACTTTCCTCTTGTTATCAAAAAGGAGTTTTTATTTCCTTACAAGAATTTTCGCTAGAAACAGGGTTTGTTTCTGGGGGGTATTTAGAAGAGATTGTTTGTTTGCTTCGTAAAAATAAAATAGTAAAAGCAAAGCGTGGAGCAAAAGGAGGATATCAACTCACAAAACATCCAAAAGAAATTTCAATGAAAAAAATTATTGAAGTTTTGGAAAATTCTTCAAAACAATTGCCTTGTCAGTCAAGTCAGTGCTCTATGGGGTCCACATGCACATTGAAAAAGTTTTGGGATGAACTTCAAGAGATTCTTGATCAAAAATTAGAAGAAACAACCCTTCAAGATTTATTACTGTCTTTTTAAGTATGCCTTGTTCAATCTGTGATGCACTAATGAAAATCCAAGAGAAGGTCAAAAAACTATATTTTCGAACACAAAAGACAAACAAATTATTTGTGTATCTTGATCATGCGGCAACAACTTCTGTTGATCTTCGTGTACAAGAAGTTATGTTGTCTTTTCTTGATCAAACATATGGAAACCCTTCAAGTTTGTATCAAAAAGGAATGGAAGCAAAACACGCGTTAGATCAAGCACGTGAACAGATTGCAAAAATACTTCATGCGAAAGAACAAGAAATTATTTTTACTTCCGGAGGAACAGAATCTGATAATCTAGCCATTTTAGGATTTGCTCGTGCGAACAAAGAAAAAGGGAAACATCTCATTACCACAAAACTTGAGCACCATGCGGTTTTAGAGGCCATGATGCAACTTGAAAAAAACGAGGGGTTTGAGGTGACTTTTTTAGAGCCGAATAAACAGGGATTAATCACAGCAAAACAAGTAAAGGAAGCAGTGCGTTCAGATACGATTTTGGTGAGTGTAATGTATGCAAATAATGAAGTAGGAACAATTTTTCCAATTGCAGAGATAGGAAACTTGTTGCAAAAATATCGACAAGAACATCAACAATCCTTTCCTGTATTTCACACAGATGCCTGTCAAGCAACAGGATATTTAGATCTTGATTGTGAAAAACTTCATGTTGATCTTCTTACAATCAATGGAAGTAAAATGTATGGACCAAAAGGAGTAGGAGTTTTGTTTGTGAAACAGGGGATTAAACTACAACCTTTAATGTTTGGTGGAGGACAAGAGAGATCCCTACGTCCAGGAACAGAAAACGTGTCTGGAATTGTTGGTTTAGCAAAAGCTTTAGAGATTGCACAAAAAGAAAGACAAACAGAGTCAACAAGACAATTAGTGTTACGAGATTTTTTGATTGAGCGTATTCTTTCTACGATTCCAAAAACGCGTTTGAATGGGCATACCACAGAGCGTTTACCAAATAATGTCAACATCTCTTTTGAGGGAATTGAAGGAGAAGCCCTTTTACTTTATCTTGATCATGAAGGAATTGCCGTTTCAACAGGATCTGCCTGCACAAGTCAATCTCTTGAACCCAGTCATGTGCTTACGGCCCTTGGATTACCTCACGAACAAGCACATAGTTCCATTCGTTTTACACTTGGTCGATCTACCACACAAAAAGATCTTGAATTTGTTTTGTCTGTTTTGCCACAAGTTGTAAAAAAATTACGTTCTCTAAGCCCTCTTGCTTAATATGAATACTTCCACACATTCTATAGGTGATGTCACAAGTTGTGATCATTCTCAATCTTGGGTCTATACTGATGTCGTGAAAGATCATTTTTTTCATCCACGAAATTTTGTTCAAGATGAAGAAGAAGTAAATACATTTGAGGGACATGGGCAATATGGATCTCCTGCTTGTGGAGATGAAATGCATGTTTGGATTAAAGTAGATCCAGATTCAAAAAGAATCACAGATTTCAAATGGAGAACATTTGGTTGTGCAAGTGCGATTGCGGCAACTTCTATTGCTTCAGAAATTGTATTAGAAAATGGAGGAATGACGATTGAAGAAGCAAAACATCTTAAACCTCAAACGATTATTGAACGGCTTGGAGGATTACCAAATCGAAAAATTCATTGTTCTGTTCTTTGTGATAAAGCTTTGTTAAAAGCCATTGAAGATTACGAGAATCGTTGATAAATACATTGTTTTTTGATATCTTATGGTCATTCATTAATCATTTTTATGCCAAAAATTACAATCAAAGTTGATCCAGACCTTTGTATTGGTGCAGCATCTTGCGTGACCGTTGCTCCAGACACCTTTCGTCTTAATGAGGAGAATAAAGCGTTTGTTCTCGATCATGGAGAAGAGCCACGTGGACCTGTTTATGAGAGAACCATTGATGTCACAGAAGAAGAAAAAGAAACCATTCTTCTTTCTGCACAATCTTGTCCAACTCTTGCGGTCTTTTTGTTTGATGAACAAGGAAATCAATTTTTTCCTGAAGTCTAATATGCGTTATGTGATTGTTGGTGCTGGTATTGCAGGAACAACAGCTGCAGAGGAATTACGTAAACTTGATCCAACATCAGACATCATTCTTTTAAGTGAAGAACAACACCCCGTCTATTCTCGGGTGCTGTTAGCTTCCTATCTTATGGGGAAAACCTCTCGAGAAAAACTATTTCTCAAAAAAGAATCATGGTATGAAGATCAAAAGATTGAATGGATAAGAGGAGTTGTTGTTGATGTTCTTGATTCGGTAAATAAATTTGTTCGTATTTCTGATGGAAGAGAAATTCCTTATGATAAGTTGCTTCTGACCACAGGATGTCAACCACATCTTTTAGAAGAAGACGTTCGTGGAATTATTTATCTTCGCACCCTTGATGATGCTGATCACCTTCTCCAACTTTTTTCTGAACAAGGAAAAGAGGCAAAAGGAATTATTTATGGAGGAGGATTTATTGCAAGCGAGTATCTTAATACGTTTGCTCATTATCATATTCCAACCACGATTGCTTTTCGTGGGCCTTATTTTTGGTCACGTGTTCTCGATAAAGCAAGCGGGGAATTAATCAATCAACATCTTTTTGAAAAACAGGTAACCGTTGTGCCTGATGTTGAAGTAGAAAAGATCTTGGGAGATAAACAGTTTGAAGCAGTAAAAACAACAAAGGGAATTTTTTCAGGAACACTTTTAGCTGTTGGAATTGGGACAGATCCAGAGTTGTCTTTGTTTAAACAAATTAATTTTAAAACAGGAAAAGGAGTAAGGGTTAACGCATCCATGCAAACGTCTCAGGCAGACATTTTTGCTGCAGGAGATGTGGCGGAGTTTGAGGATGTAATTGTGGGACGTCCACTTGTTGCGCGTACATGGATGAATGCTGTGCTTCAAGCACGCGTGGCTGCAAAGAATATGGCAGGAGGAACAGAAACATTTCACAGTGTTTCTTCTTATGCGATGAACATTCTTGGTCTTGAGGTTATTTTTGTTGGAGATACTTCACGCGAGCATGCGGAGGAGATTGTATTGCGTGGTTCAAAAAAAGAAAGGGGAATTACACAGTTATTTATTAGGAAGAATAAACTTGTTGGCGCTACAATTGTGAATCGAACTATTGATCGTGTTCCAATCATGAAGTTGATTCAGGAACAAAAAGATGTTCATGAATTAAAAAAGAACTGGGAAGATACAACACAATCTTTCGAAGGATAATAAAAACCGACCACGTTACAAAGGTCGGTTTTTGAATAGATTGATTGACAATCAGAGCTTTCCATGATAAAACATTACGTCTTTTGTGTGCGGAAAACACGCGCAAAATAGGCGATTTATTGTCCTTTTCAACAAAACCACCACTACCACCACCTTGCGGCACAGGCTGCACACGGAGGAAATATGGCTAACCCCATTATTGATCTGTTGACCGGAGATGTTGGACGTCAATCCATCGAAGCTGCTGCAACAGAAGTTTCGACTCACGTGGCTTCTAGTGAGTCTGCAAAGAATATTGCCAGGCAGGTTCTGAAGAGGATTCCGGGGATGACAGGATTTCTTTCTGCTCTTCCTCGTGATAACACTTTCTATGAGATGCTTGGTATTGGTCTTTCTCCGTTTGTTTCTGTGATCGCAAATTCGATTTTTCCTGGAAGCACCAATCCCAATGTGATTCGCGCGCGTGAACTTATTGTAAAGATTGGTCCTCATCTTGCAACGGCAGCAGGCCGTGGAATCGGGAATTCCGTTGAGTATGAATCTATGATTGATGAAATGGTTGATGATGTTGATGCAGGTCGCGCACCAAGGATTCTTACAGGAACTGATGGCAATGCTGTTGCAATGGGGGCCTGGAGTCCTTATTGTGATGATCGCAGTTACCATGTGGTCATTCCGAATGATTCAAAGAATGAAGAGGATCGCAAGAAGACTCCGTGGATCATTTTTTGTGGAAACTACCTGCGGACCAAACAGTGCCATGGGGCTGGTTGGATTGAACTCATCATGCCTCAGGATTGGTTTGTGAATCATGGATTCCGTCAGGCAAGTTGTTGTGGCGAACTAGCCGGATTGGTGTCTCAAAGTATTACTGATGGAGTTCCTTCGAGTAAATTCATGTTGTTTGATGATCACGGTCGAGATGTTTTGGATGCATTCACGCGAACTATGAAGACCAAGAATTGGGTAGAAGAAGAGCGTGGCATTGATTATGGTAAGGAGATCATGGAGAATGCTGATCCTCTTGCTTGGAATCATTTTGCTCTCGGAATTACAATCACTCGGTCTGGAACATTGTCTAAAAAGGATTATGAAGATGTAATTTCCTGGGTGCGTATTTTTGCTAAGGGGACTCTTGAATTCTGGGATAAGGTTCTTCAGGGTTCTACACGTCTGTTTTTGTTCTTGAAAACCAAGAGCATGAGACTTAAGACTTGGCAGAAGATTACGGCTATTGTGATCGCTGTTCTTGTGGCTCTTACCAGCGGTTTGTTCAGCAGTTTGATTGTTTCTTCTTTCTTCCTTTTGTTTGCAGGTTCGATTCTTGGATTTGTGATTGCTGCAACCGTACCAGCTCTGAGTCCTGTGTGGGGTCCAGGTTTGATGGCGCTTTCCTTGGCATTTCTGTTTCTTTGTCGGATTCCTTGGGTTTCAGTTCAGAAGACCGTCAACAGTGTGATGAAGAAATTGCCGTTTGGATGGGATCCTGTGCGATGGATGAAGGATGTTGGAGACGAGGTTTTTGCATTCTTTGCTTTGGCTTCTTGGCTCTTCCTGTGGCTTCACATCTTCTTTGCTCCGCTTGCTCCGCGTATTGCCCTTTGGCTGATTTTCCTGATTACGGCTGGGTATCGGCATTATGCGAAGCGTTCTGGTCATTTGCAGTGGATTTGGGATTTGGATTTTGGAACTTCCAAGACGTTCCGAGTTTTGACAACGGCTCATTTAGTTGGAATTCTGGTTCTTGCCTTTGTTGGATGGGTAAGTGTTCCTGTAAAGGAAGTTCAAATTGAGGTGATGACTGTTCAGCTTGAAGATGCGACAGGTCATATCCAGCGTCAGGCAGATGTTCCTCTGATTGAAACTCCACAGATGAGTTATTTTCTTGCGGAAGATGTGCTTGGATCGCTTGCTTCTCAACAGTATACTTCTGGGGTGATGCCTCTAGTGCTTTCTTCTGGAGCAAGATTCAATCTTCCTGGGTATAGCGTTCAGGCGAAAAAGCAAGGAAGTGGAAATGCAACGTACAAGATGGCTACAGCTCCTCGGGTTTTTGTATGGGAGTATGTGGAAGCAGTAAATGGTCCCAAGGAGTTGGATAGTGCGGAAGCGATTTTTGGTCGTATAGATGCTCTTGAGGCACAACGTGTAGAAAAGTTGAATCCTGAAAAGAGTAGTGCAAAGTGCTTGGATCGGCCAGCTGTACGTTGGATCCTCTCTGCACTGATGATTCCACTTGTTCTGATTTCATGGTATTTGCTTCGTAACTTCGTAGAAGTGTCTAAGACTCGGTACAAAGATGGAACGACCATTGTAGCTGATGATAAGAGTGGAATTGCGCGTGCACTGATTGCGATTCTTCCTGCCCTGTTCCTGATTTGGTTGTGGTGGGGGCCGGCAACGACTTCACTACATGACTGGTGGCACAATGATGATAAGCCAACAGCAGATGTTCCGGTATTGTCTGTGGCTCCACAACTGAGGGATGTACGGATTTTTTCTCCGACTACGAATGTAACCAGAGGAACTGTTCAGAAGAAAGTTGATCCCGCGTTCCTTGATACTTGTAAGAAAAGTAGCCCAAAGGGTCGGAAGGCCCTGGGGTGTCCTACGATGCTTGAGTAACATGTTAGTTCCTCTCTGATTTTCAGAGAGGATTTTTTTTAGGTCGTACGTAACCCGGTTACGTACCGCCTAACCGGGTTACGTACTGAAAGCATCTGCTAAAATTAGCCAAAAAATATCTTGAATCCATTGACAAAAACGTGATTTTGTGCTATGATTAGCCGTTAATGCTAAATAGGATTAGTTGAAAATTACAAGAAAAGACACAAGTTATTTTGTCTTTTCTTGTCCTTTCCAATTCCATCCGATTCGGCAACCCACAGTGGGGTTGCCCTACACCACCCAAGGAGAACCCAATGCGACGCATCTCTTACCTTTTGATTTTTGCTCTTACCTCTTGCATTTCCCGCCATGTGTCCGTGAGTCTCACGGAACACGGTGGTTACACAGTCGAAGGCAATGTATCGACCGGAAGGATTGTGGATGTGGTGTACGCGCAGACCGCGCGAACCACGCTCGACAGCGCCTTGGAACGCGGAGTCCCTGCCCATGTGCGGGATCCGGTTTCTGGGACTGAACTTTCTGTAGGCGGAGATCAGCCATTTATGTATGGCTGGGGTACAAGCCCCTACGGATCCTATGGTCGAAATGATAGGGACCTTATGGCGATCGCGACCTCGGAGGCAGCACTCAACGCTGCCATCACCCGAGGAGAGCGACCACGTGATTCGCCCGAGGTCAAGCGCGAGGAGTACGATGCCCTGGAAGGGGATCTGCGTGCCTTGCAGACCCTTGTCGGATCCATGCACGAATAGTCTGGCCGGGTTGAGGGGTTCTTGATCCGGCTGTTCACCCATTTCGGTCGGAAGACCAACCCCCCAAACCCAGGAGTTCCCATGTTCGCTTCTATTTTTGTCCTCGTGGCTCTGTTTGTTTCTTCCGCTTCTGCTCAGGATACTGAGTACCTGACAGCCACGGAGTGTGCGGAGAGCTTCACCGGCGATAAGCTTGCGGCTTGCACGCTAAACGCCCTGCTCGAGGAGTCTGAAGCCCAGCGCAAGTTGGCTGAGGAGCGAGCGGCTGAGGCAAGTGCTGAGGCAGAGCGCGTTCGCGAGGCTCAGGCTGCGCAGGAGCGCAAGATGGCCGAGCTCGAGCGCGATCACGAAGCCACACTGCGGCGGGCAGAGGAAGTTGCGAGGTCCACCCCAACCCCTCCTTCTGATCTTGATCCTGCTGCTGCCACCGCACCCGCGATGCGGATCGTGCGGCGTGGAACCGAGTACGCGGCCCTGACGCACAGGCAGATCAGCGGGCTTGCGAGCCAGCTCTGTCTGGTGAATACGGCCTACGCGGTTGGCCGACACGTCCGTAGTAAGGGCATCGATCTTTCGAGTGTCAGGATCGTGGCCATGAAGGACGGCATTCCGCTCCAGCCAGATCTGGGCATGACCGTGAACACTGGCACCATCCTCGCAGACCTGCGGGGAGATGACGTGGTTGGTATGTACACAGCTTTCCATCCGGCAACGGATAAAGTGTGTTTTGACGCCCGTCCGGATGAGGAAATCATCCTTGCCTTCCTCGTTGATTCCGGGGACACAGGCGTCATTCCCGGTCGAGGAGAAGCCACCATTTACGGTGGGCCGAAATCCCAGTCAGTCTGGGTAGGCTACACCAAGCCCGGAGTTGGGCTCACGGAGCGCGGCGCTTCGGGTGGCCATGTTGTGTATCGGATGGATTGATTTTTTACGTAGCGCATACGCGCGGCCCTCGGTACTTTCCGAGGGCTTTTCTTTTTGATTCAAACCATAGGGTCACCATAGGGTCAGGTCTTGAAATGACAGTTCATAAATATTGTTTGGATTTGTTACATTTTTATTAGTATTTTTTCATAAACTGTCATTTCAAGACCTGACCCCAGATATACTAGACCCCAGATGTACTAGATATATACAAACAAAAAAACTCTTGGCAGAAACCAAGAGTTTTCATTTTTTTGCTCTTTAGGTCACAACAGTCGCGAGTTGTCCGATCACGAAAGAGGCGATGGCGTAAGCAGCAATGATGATGACAAGTCCAATCACTGCTTGTGTCAAAAGCTTGATAGCTTTCTTTCCTTTTTCTGGATCTCCTTGAGAGGTCAAGTAAAGGAATCCTGCATAAACAACTAAGATAAGGAATACAATTCCTAAAGCCCCGAGAAGAACATTGATTCCATTGGCAATCAATTCTTCAAGACCAACGTCTGCTGATGATCCGAGTTCTGTTCCAACAGCTCCGAGGGTTGTTTCTGCTTCTGAAATTTGAGCGAAGGCAACACTTGGAAGTAAAAGAACAGGAAGAACAGAGAGACGCACACCAAGACGAGTTAATAAATGCTTCATATAAATAATGAATAAATTATTTTTTAGCCAGTTATATTTGCATTAAGTTGGGCAAAGACAAATTGAGCAATCGCATAAGCAGAGAGGAGAATGACAATTCCAATGACTGCTTGAGTAATTAGGCGGACAGCCTTTTTTGCTTTTTCTGGGTCTCCTGTTGCTGTGAGATACATAATGCCTCCATAGATGAGCAAGATTAGAAAGGCAAGTCCTGTAAGACTCAAAACTACGTTTACTAATGCTCCAATCATTTCTGGTAAAGTCATCACATCTTCAAAACCCGCTTGTCTTGCCGTGACCCCAATACCTTCTGTAACAGTTTCATAGGCAGTTCCTAGATCTTGTTGGGCAAAAACAACAGGCGTTGAAACACCAAAGAAGATCAATAATAGAAAAAGGGAAGCAAGATATTTCATAACATTGCGTAAGTGGTCAAACAATCACCACTTGCCCAATGCCCCCATTAAGAAAAATGAGGGCGAAGGTATTAGCTTGTTGTTGTTCCTGCAGTAGAAACAGCTGTGGAAATTCTGTCGATGACGAAAGAGGCAATGGCATAAGCAGACAAAATGATGACCAATCCAGTAATACCTGAAAAGATCCATTTGCGTGCTTCTTCCACCTTTGTTTTGTCACCTCCAGCAATCATCCATTTGAATCCACCAAACAAAATGATCACCACAGCAATCACTCCAAGGAATCCAAGGATCACATTGATGATGGATGCCACAGTGCTGACAAGATCTCCTGATCCAAGACCTGCTTCTGTCGCAAAAGTTGCTCCTGTAGTTCCACCAAAATAATCACTTAAATCACTGTGGGCTGAAGTCTCTTGTGCAAAAGCAAAATGTCCGCCAAGAAGAGCTGGAAGGGCAAGTGCCAAAGCCATCACTCCTCCAACAAAATAACCGAGATAGCGTTTATTCATAAAGAAAAATAATTAGAATAAGTAAAAAAGTTTTATTTTTAAGTTGATATGGAAATACTCCCTGTCGCAATGCCTGTAATCAAAGTAGTTGTAAGGGCGTATGCACTAAATATTACCACAAGTCCAAGAGCAGCCCAAATAAGGGTGTTCATACCTTTTTTGACTTTTGTAGGTTCTCCACTAGAAACCATCCAGAGAATTCCTCCATAAATAAACATAACCAACGCAAGAACTCCTGTTAGTCCAAGAATGGCTCGAATGATATTTCCAATAATTAATCGAAGGTCTGTAGTGCCAAGAGGGTTTGTCAATCCTTCAGCGTGCGCAACAAACAAAGGGAGAAAAAGGATAAAAACCATGAGGGACCAAAGAGATTTTTGAAGAAATTTCATAAAAACGTTTCTAGAGTTTTAGATTACAACATTGTACAGCATCTGATCCTGGACATAATCCTTGCTGACAACTTGATGCAGAGAAGCCTTCTGCAGAAGTGTCAAAACAATCCCACATTTCATCTACAGCCCACCCACTTGAGGGATGGTTTTGTTGACACTCCGTAATACATTGTCCATCCTCTGTACAAATCATGTTCATACCACACGCATTCCCTTCGTTAAAGGAACCTGGGCCACAGACAACATATTCTTCACTTGCGATTTGTCCTTGTTGACGAATAACAGATTCCAATGTTTTTACCCCTGCATAAGCGAATAAGACAATCAATAATCCGAATGTAGAAACAGTTATATATTTTGTTCCTTTGCTGACTTTTCCAGAATCTCCTCCAGATGTGAGATAATAGACGCCACCAATGATATACATAAGCAAGACAAGAGAACCAATAATCGCAAGAATATAATTCCCGATATTGTAAAAGACCTGCATAATGTCTTGCAAAGAACAATTTCCAGTTTCTGCACACGCAGCAGTAATACTAACCATAAAAGGTCCTACTTCTTTTGATGTGCAAGTAGATCCTGTACAAATTTCTGTAGCAAATACAGGAAGCGCAAAGAGAAGAAGAAGGAAGCAAAGAAGAATAACGGGTCTGCAAAGTGACATACTAGTAAGTTTGATTGACTTTATTTTGAGCGTCTTTGATAGCTCGAGAAAGCTCTACTTTTCCAGAGATAGTGTTATCTATCAATTCCGCAAAAGCTTCTTCTGTAACCCCTGCATCATTTCCTTGATACCAGCTTTTTGCGGTTAGGAGTTGGCTTGCAAAAACCGTGAGGTCTTCATCATCAAGTTGATTGTTTACTAGAGAGCGTAAAGCAGTCGGTCGTTTTGCCATGCTTAAATAGCTTGTGACATTTTTTTCATCTGTTGCATACAATATAAAATCCCAGGCCCAATCTTCATGATCTGTTGCTTTTGCAACTCCTTCTACCCAATAGTTTGCATAATTAACCGTTTGTCCTCCTTCAATTTGTGGAATTGGAGCGGTACTATAATTAAGTTTTTCTGCAACAGCTTCAATGAGAGGAAGATGATAAGAATAGCCAAAAAAGTAGGCAGCCTGACCACTGACAAAAGCATCAAATGAATTCGTTTGCTCATCATTCCATGTGTAAACTTGTTTTAAAGGATTTGCAAAATCTGTATAAAAAGTGACAGCTTGCATCCCTGGAGAAATATCTCCCGTGACAGTTCCAAAAGTTGCCGTTCCACGACTTCCAGTCATTTCCGTTCCATTCTGCATCATGAGAAGAGAAAGAATATCAAAAGATCGTTCAACATTTTCACTTGTCCCAAGCGCTGCTCCGGCTTGAAGGATGTTATTATTGCGATCAATCAGTGTGAGTTTTGCTACTTGGTCCTGGAATTCATTCCATGTAATTGCGGGTTCTGCAATTCCTGCGGCATTCAATAAATCTTTGTTATAGAACAGTACCAAAGTGTCCACGGATAAAGGAAGTCCATAAATTTTTTCCTCTATAGCAGATCGCGTTGTTGCTTGATAATTACGAATAACATCTCCAGCAACAACATCAATAAATTTTGTTTCAAGCTCTCGAGTACTCATGGTTGGATCTTCTACCAATGTATAAACGATTTCTTTTTTGATAGAACCACGTTCCTCTGAATAAGGAATGGTTACGGTTTCTGGCATGGGAAGAAGAAGATTTTTATATTGTCCAATCCAAGTATTGTGAAGAGAGAAAATATCAGGTCCAGTTCCTTCGGCAAAAGCCTGAAGTAATTCATCTTGATATTCATCATAACGGAGTTCACGATAAGAGAAACTCACATTAGGATGAAGAGCTCGATACCTGGTCATCAAACCTGTGAATGTGGAATCATCATCAAAGACGCGCCAGATCGTGAGGGTTACTGGGGTATTGGCAAGTCTTTCAGCTTCAGAGGAGCCATTACATCCAAGACCCAGTGTGATGAGAAGAGTGAAAAGAAGAAACAATGTTGAAATGCGTTTGATCATACCTCCTAAAGTGATTTGAGATAACGTTTTAGAGCTTTCCCGATTTCTGGATGTTTTAATCCTAGTTCAATTTGTGCTTTAAGGAATCCAAGTTTATTTCCGCAGTCATAGCGCGTTCCTTCAAATTTGCATCCATATAAAGCTTTTTTGTTTTGAAGATAGGTCATGAAGGCATCTGCAAGGCGAATTTCTCCTCCCTTTCCAGGTTTTTGTTTTTTTAACAACTTCATGATTTCTGGAGTGATAATGTAGTGTCCAACCACAATTAAGTTTGAGGGAGCTTCCTCCACAGAAGGTTTTTCTATAAAGTGATCAATTTGCCAAGTGTTTTCTCCAAGATTTTTTCCATCTATCACGCCATAATGAGGAACTTCTTTTTTTGGAACGGGTGTAATAGCAATAACAGGATCACCGTATTTTTCATAAACTTCCATAAGCTGTTTGATCGCTGGTATTTTTCCATCAATAATATCGTCTCCAAAAAGGATTGCGACTGGTTCATCTTCATCCACAAAAGGAAGGGCTGCCAAAATTGCGTGTCCATCTCCCAAGGGTTTGTTTTGTCGAACAAAGGCAAACTTTGCAAGTTTTCCAATTTCAGAAATTTCTTTTAGTTCTTTGAATTTCTTTTTTTGTTCAAGTCGGTACTCAAGTTCAAAGTTGCGATCAAAATGATCTTCAATCGCACGCTTTCCAATAGCCGTGACGAAAATAATTTCTTCAATACCGCTTGCCACGGCTTCTTCCACCACATATTGAATAACGGGTTTATCAACGACCGCAAGCATTTCTTTTGGTTGTGCCTTTGATGCAGGAAGGAATCGTGTTCCCATTCCTGCCACAGGGATAATCGCTTTTCGTATTTTCATAGAAGTATCTTTATTATAGCGGAAAAAGAAGGAAGGCGGAATGAACTCATACACAGAAGCAGAAAAGAAATAATCCCTGAACTCATTCAGGGATTGAGGAAAAAAAGATTTAATTCAAGATCAAGATCGCGCCGTTAAGTACCGTTGCAAAGGTTCCCCAAAGAAGATAGGGGATCAACAGCCATCCAGCTGTTTTATGAATACGGAAAAAGAAAAGGATAGTAAAACAAACAAGGAGTAAAAGAAGCAGAATGTTGATGAAAGCAAGTGTAACATCCTGTATCCCAAAAAAGATCAGTGACCAAAGAGCGTTCAAGATTAACTGACCGAAAAAGAATATCAGGGCTGTTTTTCGAAGATCAGTTTTTTTTGTTTTGATCACAAGGAATAGGGCAATTCCCATCAAGGTATAGAGTAAAATCCAAACCGGACCAAACACCCAACCTGGAGGAGTAAAAAAGGGTTTTGCAAGAGCAACATACCAAGTGTTTACAGAAGAGACCGTGGCAAAAGAGCCGATCACTCCAGCCATTTGGCATACCAAGATGGAACCAATAAGAAGAAGATTTTTTTTCATATAAATGTTATGTAAGAAAGGTTTTTTGATTATTTACTGAAACAAAAAAATATTTATTTGATAAGTTTTCTTTTGTATAGAATATCAATAATCGCTAAAAAAATCGATGACTTTTTCTTTTTTTTCAGGTTTTTTATGTTATAGTGTGAGCAAACTTTTGATCAATTGTTTATGACTTTCCATCAATGCAATTCTCCCAGACCACAAAATATGATTTTTCTTTTACTTCTTTTTATTCTGGTTCTTTGTCTTCTTTGTGTGCTTACCTTAAGTTTTTGGTATGCAAAACAGGAAACAGAAGTGAATCCAACAGGAAATAGAGAACAAGCCTCCTTAGAAGAACAAAACACACCTATTACTTCTTCCTCAATGGATTACGCAGAAAAAGATCTTGTGTACAGTGGAGAGGCACCGATTTATGTCACCCTTTTTTCTCACAATGAAGATTCTTGGGAATCTTCTGTAAAGACTCCGGGAAAATATGCAGACTATCGAGAGGGATTGATTAATCGCGCACAACTCCTTGCAGAATATGGGATCAAATGGGATTGGCAAACAGATCAACCTGTAGTGGAAGCTATGGCTTTGTACGAGAACGATCTTGCTTTTCTTTCCTTGCCAGAAGTCACAGATCTTCAGGGAAAAAACATTTTGCAATATTTAGAAACTCTTGATGTTTCTTTTGATCCGCATGTACATACAAATAATTATGCAGATGTTGTTTATGTGATGGAGAACCGTTTAGGAGTGACACCTACAGGAGTCATTGGTGGTGCTGCACATGTGGAATGTGGAAAAACCTTTTTAGGTTTTCTTGATTATGTAAGCTGGTATCAAGAAATTGGTTTGCAATCAGACGGTTTCATTCATGGGGAAGATTATCCAGAGGCACGATGGAAACCAGAGATTCTTTCTGGTGCAGGAATGGGCGGACATTGGTTTGATAATAATAGTACAGGGATTTGGAAGCCAGGAGATAAAGAAAACTTTTATTCACACTTTCCAGAGAATCAAATTATTTATATTGGGGAAGGATACCCACACAACAGCGTGATTATTGGGGAGAAACACGCGAGCGGATCATCTGTTTTTTCTGAAAAAGGAGACTATTTGATTGAATTAATGGAGAAAATTGAAAACAAAGAATTACCAACAGGAACAAAAGACGGAAAGCAATTCATGTACACAGCTTCTGTACACATGCGAGATAAAGAAACAGTTACAGAAGGGGAAAATACGGTGAATACTGTTGAAGGATTAAGAGATTTTTTAGAAGCCATGCAACCTTTTGTTGATTCAGGAAAAATTATTTTTGTGAATTTTGAAGAGTCTGCAGAAATTTGGCAGGAAGAATATCAAGCTGTGCCTTGGCAGGTGGGATTAGAAGTATTTAGTTTTTACGAGGATTTGAAACAGGAAGCAGAGAATTACTGTGCTTCTCAAGGAAGTCGTCGAAAATAAAGGAGTCTTAAAAACACCCTTTGAAAGACCAAGGGTGTTTTTGATTGAAATTCGTGAATACAGGAGATCAAGAAGAAAAATAAGAGAGTAAGATAACTCCAAAGATTGCAAAAGAAATTCCTATCAATTGATAGCGTTTGATTTTTTCTTTATTGACGATAAGACCAAGCAAAGTGGCGAGTGCAATATAACTTTCACTAATAGTCGTTGTAATGGAAATTGGAATGAATGTTGTGGAAAGAGCAAAGAAGACCCAAGCGATATTATCAAGAATCCCTTGGGTTAAGATCGTAGCAGGATGTGATCGAAAATCTGTCCAAAGTGTGTGTGTTGTTTTTTGAGAAAGAAAATAAAACAGGCAAAGAATCGCAAGGAGTGTATGAGTAAACCAAATCGTCACTAGAGGATCAATCGTTTGACTTGAGACTCCTACAAGAAAATTCGTGAGTGCCATACCAATTGCACCAACACCTGCTAAAATCACCCCTTTTTCAAGAGAACGTTTTTTTTCTGTCTTATTTGGATGATGAGCTGTGATAGTAAGAAGGATTCCCAGAAAGACAATTCCGATCAAACAAAGTTGAATACCTGAAAGAGATTCCTGAGCAAGGGTGATACTGAGTCCAACAGTGAGGGGAAGTTCAAGACCAATAATTGGTTCAATGATAGAGATTTTTCCTTGGCGCAGTGCTTCGAAATCAAACACAGCTGCCAAGATGGCAATAATCCCCACAAGAACGAGTAAAAGGATATGGGAGCTTGTTAGGTGGTGAAGTTTTTGAAAAACAAAAGGAAATAAAAGAATCATTCCACAAAAACCAATATAAAAAAGTGCTTTCCAACTCCCAACAAATCGAGTCGTTTTTTGAATAAAAAAGTCACCAACTCCCCAGCTGAGTAAAGTGATAAATGCAAAAAGGATTCCAAAAGCGGCTGTCATACTTATGCCCAACCTTCTTTTTCAAGTGCATCGTGAACTTCATCAACCTGATGACGATACTGATATTCGAGCTTGCTTGATTCTGCATGAGCTTTTGAGTAGGGCCAACCATCTCCCATACGGTTTCGTTCATGAAGTTCGTGAAGAAGCACAAACATTCGTTCCTCTTGTGGAACATCATTATCAATCCATACTTCTTTTTCTGGAACAAATTCATATACATGATCGTGTCCACCTTCTGTAAAATCTATATCAAAAAGATCACGTACTTTTTTTCCATCAACAATCCAAACAGAAACGCCGTTTTCTAATTTTTTCCAAAGAGACTCATGAACTTGGCTTTGATCTGGAAGTTGTGTGCCATGGCGGGTCATTTTTTCCAAGTAACCAGATTGACGTCGAAGATTTCGCTCCGCACGATCTGCTTTATCAATGGCCTGATCGTAAGGTGTGCCTTTTTTCATAAGGCGATGTTCGACCAACAGATGTTCGATAAAGTAAGGGATTTCACTTTTGTCTTTCTCCTCTTCAATCCATAATTCATTTTCTGGAATAAAAGGAAAACGATAGTGTTGACCAAAGTTTGTAAACTCTTCGTCAATCGTACCGCGAATAAAGGTACCATCCACAATCCAAATAACAAGCGGACCATGATCATTGAGTTTTTGAAGATAGGGGAGATTCATAATAAAACATTTTTCCAATCTTATTTCATTCTTTTTCAAAAATCCTGATGTTCTTAATTCTTTGATTTGTTTTTGATCTATCAGGGTAAAACCTATTTTTTTATGTGCGCGAATGGAAGCAATATTTTCCTTCTTGATGGTTGCAAACAATGTGTGAAGATGGTGTTTTTGTGCAAGTAGCTCTTCGGCTATTTTCACAATCCCTCTCCCCCTGTATTCCGGACTTAAAACAATTTGCACAAAGCCTGAATTGTTTGGAAATGCTGCTGGGAGATAGCCCACAACTCCAACTTTTTTTTGATCGCACAAAATCGTGTAATAAATTCCCTCTTTTGCAAGTAAAATTTCCTCATGCCCATTGAGTGAGGAAAAAGAGTCTGCATTAAATGTGGTAAGAGTGATTTGCATAATGATTACGTTTTTCGATTTCGTCCAAGATGTTATCTGTTGAGCATTTTACTAAAGATTTGTTTAACAGATTATTTTTAGTATATCTCAAACCATGAAGATTGGGGGCTTCAATTAGAAACATGTAATTTGCTTTATTGCCGTTTCTAATGCATTGGGATCATCCGTTCCTATGCGATAGATTTTTCCATTTTTCATAATGATTTCAACTGCATCAAAACCTGAAACATTGTATATCCACATCTTTGGCCATAACCACAATCTTATTCCCCAGCCATAATACCAATGATTTTTTACTTGCTTTGTTGACACCATTTCACTGAGTAGAAACTTTTTTTTGAAAATTCCATAGCCAAATTTAATCTGAAGATATTTTTCATCAATGGATACTATCAGTGTTGCAAACGATGCAAGAATAAACAGAATTAAACCCATTACAGCAGTAACGAGAAAATTTGTGCCAGAGTCGACAGACAGTGGCTCTGCTCTGGCAGTCATCTGAACCCATGTAAAAAGCACTAGCACAGCCAGTGTAGCAAACAACAGTAGGTATCCAATTTGAGTGTGTTTGTATGAAGTCATAAATTCTTATTTAATTGTCTGGACGATTCTGTCAATAGTTGAATCAAGATCAAAAGTTTCTCTTTCGTTTATACAAGTTTTGCTTTGTGCTTCATCGTAATTAATACAATTAGGATATTGCAAGGTAAAACTAACTTTTACAAGATCGTCACTTTTTGTGGTTGTGTAAGTGTAAGATGAATAAACACTACCAGCTGCGCCTTCGTGCTTAACATTCACACAATAAGTTCTATCATCAACCAATCTCTGCGAAGTTATGTCAGATATACTGCCCATTTCTTGCGGTGTAGTTTTGCAGGAATAAGTTCCTGTTTCTATTTTTACAATGGGAGGCCAATCCACAACACTAATATATTTTGCTAATAATTCTTTGGGGTATTGATATGTTACCCCTTCATCATTGGTTGTTGTCGTCCAGAGATTATTATCGGCATCATTGCTGTTTTCGGTAATAGTCCAAATTACATAAAACCGACTATACTGACGCCTCGTTAAAACAATGGTGCTGTCGGATGATTTATAAAAATAACCAGATCCCATTTGATCAGTATATTCATATCCACGATCTTTCATAAAAACCTCGATCACCATAGGTCCGTTTTGGTTTCTTGTAAGATACCTATTGTCTGAGTCAGATAATTTAACAATATCTGCCCCACCAAAAGTTAGCTGAGAAATACCTTTAATTTGTGGCCAAGGATTGCCTTCTTGAAAAATTACTGGTGAGGAGAAAAACGTAAAAATACCTAACATTAAAATAGTGACGGATACGAGCAGTAAAACCTTTTTATTTTTTGAATAGTGTTCAAAAAGCATAGATAGTTATTTTTTCTTTTTGTTTCTAATCACAAAAACAACAGTGGTAATAATGAGAATAAGACCGATTCCTTGCAATCCTGGACTGTCATCAAATTCGCCAAATATAATAAAAAATATTCCCAACAATATTGCTAGGATTTTCGGGATCCAGTATAAAAGTTTATTTTTTATATTATGAAAGCTCATTTGCTTATATTATAGCTCAAAAATGAACTTTATTGAATGACCAATCCTTATAGCAAAAACAAAAACAGCGACCAAAAGTCGTTGTCTTTCTTATACCAGGAAACCCCGCACGTAGGCGGCGTCATGAGGAGGTGGTAGCCGCCGGAGTGCGGGGATGAATGGTATCCCGGACACAAAACCGATCGACACAGATCGGTTTTGTGGTAGGCTTTTCGATTTTCGTTCAATACATAGTATTCGTGTGATATAAGTGAGGATATTTATTAGGAAAGGAGATATGAAAAACAAAACACCACAGTCTTGCTGTGGTGTCTGGGAAAGATTATTTTTTCAAATTATCAATCAATTTTTCTAGTTCATTTTTATCTCCGATTTTATGATCTGGATTTGTAAGAAGAACACCCAAAACAAAGATGTTTTTTGAATTTATAGCTTCTCGTGCACGCGTAGCAAAATTCTGTAAGGACTGTGTTAATTTTGTCGCTTGTTCAGAATCCATTTTCTTTATGATATCCCGCAATTTTTCAGGGAGGTACTCAATAAGGAGAGCTCTTTCAGTTAAGATCATTCTTGCCTCTTGTTCATTCTCTAAGACATCTTTTGCTTGTTTTTCTAAAGAATTGAATCTTTCAGCAGCTTCTTCTAATAGTTTAATCGTGTTTTTCAGAGCTTTTTCGTTTTCTGAAAAAAGCTCTTCCTCTCTAGGTGGAAGGTCTTTTCTAGTCGAATGCATAATGGTTGTTATAGTTAATAAATTGATAGAAACACTATACCAAAGAAATTAAAAAAAGGAACGAGGGCGTTCTCTTTCATGTCAAATGCGACATAGCGAATTCATTAGGTGTTTTCATGTTTAATGAAAGGTGTGGACGTTCATAAAGATAGTATTTCATGTAGATATCAAGCTTTTTCTGAAGTTCTGGGATT